>JABAOF010009934.1_pt3 | contig 16619 bp, 18 predicted proteins | sample 7062171 | NCBI WGS metagenome assembly JABAOF01 (sample SAMN14538628, study PRJNA623070) | marine sediment metagenome | biome: marine biome [ENVO:00000428]; feature: marine pelagic biome [ENVO:01000023]; material: deep marine sediment [ENVO:00002113] | place: India: Gulf of Khambhat ...
CAAGCCTCTTTCCATGCTCAGCTGGCATTTTGAACATTTTATGAATCCCATAGCAGTTGTTCCTGACAGCAAGATGCCTTTCGTTGAATATACAGAAGAGGAAGCATGGGCTCTGGCTATGCTGATGATGAGCTGGAAGAATGTTATCCTGCCCGTTATGCTCATGCCGAAGGGGGAGAGGGCGGATGAGCCCGCTGTCGAAGAAACCATTGAGAGGGGAGAGTTGTCACTCGTTGATTGGGGGAGAGAGCTTTTTGAAAACAAAGGTTGTTCAGAATGTCATACAATCGGAGGCGGTGTAGAGGTCGGCCCTGACTTGATCGGCATAACCGAGATTCGAGATAGCCAATGGCTGAGAAAAATGATTCTCGATCCAGAAGCCATGGAGCAGACTGATCCTTTAGCCAAAAAACTGTACCAAGAATATGAAGAATTGGGAATGCCTACCGAGGAACTAACTGAGGAAGAAGTCGAAGCAATTATCAAATATATTGAGTCATACAAAAAAATAACAGAATAAGGCTTATTGTTATCTTTCCTCGTAAACGGCGAAATACTTTAAAATCACTTAGATATTATTTTCTCATCTTCTGCCATCCGCACCCGCATCTCGGTGGGTCTCAAGACCGACGTTTTGTAAAGATATTCGACTCGGGCGGATATCGTTATTTTCTTATTCCTGGGCGCGGCGAAGGCAAATCTTTCTGTCCTCGTCTCGTTTGGTCTTAATCTGTTATCGAAAGAAACCTTGGCGGCTGTTAGGAACACTTCGTATTCTTTTTTGATTTCTTCTTCTGATTCATCGCGCATGATTTTTTGATAAATTCTTTGTCGGGTAAAATATTCGGTCGGAGTTCTCAATTCGACCAAAAGAATTAACTTCCTCGAAGGAATGCCCGTGGGAACATTGTGTCCTGATCCAACGTTGGTTACACCCACAACGACCTCAATAATATCTTCCGTTTGATTGATGTTCTTGATTTCAACTTTCAGGGCTTTCCTCAGTTGCTCGGTGGAATGACTAGCCGAGATGGCGTGCAGGTTGATTTGTTTCTGTTTTGTGGTTTTGACGGCGGGTTTTACGATTTTTCCCGATATCAAAGGCATGTGACAATTTTGGCAATGTGTTCCATTCTTGGCGTAAGAACTATTCTTCCATTCTGAGTAAGTTCCTAATATCTTAACCCCTTTATCATTTGTGTACTCGTGACATCCCGCACAGAGTTCAGAGGATTTGAAGAGTGTAGATGGCTCGGTTTTATGAGCAGGAGAGTCAACATCAGACAGAGGACCTCTTTTTGTCTCTCCCAATTCAAGCTCGAAAGGATGATCTTTGTTTTCCAGATTGACTTTTTTTATGGAATGGCAAAAATCACAACTGACACCCTCTTTGGTCACTTCTTCTTTTAAATCGTAGTCATTATTGATGAGGGTCATTGGAGCATGACAGGGTAAACNNTTCTTTTGTGATTTCATTTCTTAGGTCGTAGTCCTCGTTAAGGAGGGTTATCGGCGCGTGGCATCGCAAGCAATTGTATTTTGCTTCTCCTGCGGTGTTGAAATAAGACTGAATGTACGAAGCTTTAAATATCGGATCTTCAAGGGACATGGAATGCATGGCATTTTTCCAGTGGTTGTATATCTCTTCATGGCATTCCATACAGGTTTTACTGCTGGTGAAAGATGCTTTGTTTTTATCGCCAGAATAAGAATTCAACAGAGCGCTGAACAGGAAAAGGAGAATTGCTGCGCTGGAGAAAGTCATAATCATCTTTTTCTTAGCCATAATGTTCCTCCTTGGATAATATGAGTCCATTGGCTGGAAACTAGAAAAAGGTTTCCGTAGGAACAAATGTTTCTTTATTAAATAACCGAATTACTATGGCATTGAACAACACTTGGCCAAAAAGTTTGTATTTTCTTGTGATGGCGATTCTTGGGCCGTCCTTATGCTCAAGTTCCTTCATTATGGAATGTATTATACTATATATTTTCTATAGATACTATAATATTTATTATTATTAGAGTTCCTAAAGACAAAGAGGAGTTATTCCCATAAGAAACAGAATTGTTGGGGATGAAGAATATGTCAATTTTCTCTAATGTTTCTGAAAATTGTTGACACACAATCATTGTGTCTCAGTTCCAGTCCAGCTTATCGTTCATGAATCTTTGCTCCCTCGATCATCTGCTTTTCATCAATTGTGTAGAGGGCGTCGAGCATGGCGACTTGAAAAGCTCCCGGAGCCTGGGCTTGTATAGCGGCTTTTTCGCCAGCCAGGCCAAAGTAAGCGAGAGCAGTCGTTGTTGCACTTAAAGGATCTGAATCTACGGCTAAAAACGCTCCGATGATGACTGTGGCTGTGCAACCTGTTCCTGTTACATAGCCCATGAGCTCATGTCCATTAGAAACTCGGGTTATCCGTTCTCCATCTGTGATGAGATCCACTGGCCCTGTAATCGCCAATGTGGTATTCAGCTCTTTGGCTAGTATGAGCGCTGCATCAGCTGCTTCGTCCACACTGTGGATGGAGTCAACTCCTTTTGTTTTCGACTCTTCACGAGCTAAGGAAAGTACTTCAGATGCATTCCCTCGAACTACTCCTATGGAGAGTTCATCTGTCAAACGTTTGGCGGAACCGGTACGGAGTTTTGTGGCTCCCGAACCCACTGGATCCAGAATAATCGGTACATTCAAATCATTGGCCCGTTTGCCAGCTTTAAGCATCGAATCTATCCAGTAGGGAGTAAGAGTTCCGATATTCAGGACCAGGGCTCTGGCAAAGGAGACCATCTCCTCCACTTCCTCCGCAGCATGGGCCATAACAGGTGAAGCTCCACAGGCGAGCAACGCATTAGCCGTGTAATTCATGACCACAAAGTTCGTGATGTTATGAATCAAGGGTTTCTTCTCCCGAAGATTCTTGAGATTTTCTGCTGCTTTTTGAGCTAGAGATGGATCGAACATTCTCTCCTCCTCATTCGACAAAGTGATCCCATCCAGAAGGGGTGACTAGACGATGGGTTCCATCTGGGAGAATCAATCTGATAGCTCCAGCTTCATCCGTTATTTTGCCGACCTTAGTCACGAGGACGTCGCTTGTTTCTGCGATCACAGAACGAATCTCGTCAATGGAATCAGGAGAACAGGTTATGATTAGTTCATAATCATCGCTGTCCTGGAGAACGAGTTCATACGGATCTAGTTTTAATCGCTCAGCTGCCAGCTTCAGATCATCACTGATGGGCAATTTTTCTTGAATCAGTTCAGCTCCAACACCACTGCCTTGGCAGATATGTCCCAGGTCTCCCAAGAATCCATCGCTGGTGTCAATCATCGCTGTGGCAAACCCTGATCTCGCAACGGCTTGCCCCTCCCGCACGCGATGCGATGGTGTCGTGTATGCGCGCACGAGTGGGTGCTCTCGTATATCCTCTGGTTCAGAGCTCACCAATAGTCTGAGCCCTGCAGCCGCTCGTCCAGGGTATCCCGTGACAAGGATCAGATCTCCCGCACGGGCTGTAGAGCGGAGCATAAGATGACCCGGCTCTACTTCACCGATGATTGTGATATCAATGAAAATTGATTGCTCTGTGCTGGTGATATTTCCCCCGATGATGGAGGCTTTAAACGGATTGAGCTCCTTCAGGAATCCGCGATACATGTCTTCTACATCTGCCACAGGCATGTCCTTCTTCAATCCCAACGACACCAGAGCGTACAGAGGATGACCGCCCATGGCCCCGATATCGCTGAGATTTACCACCATCGCTCTCCGACCCAAATCGAGCGGGCCGATGTGATCGGGCAGGAAATGTCGAGCTTCCACGAGGCTGTCACACGTGACCAGCAACTCGAATCCTTGACGAGGTTTGATAGACGCTGTATCGTCCCCGATCCCCAAAGTTACGCTTGGATTTTGGACACCTTCCCGTTGGAGGACATCATGAATTCTACTGATCAACCCGAATTCTCCGATATCTGACACTGTTTCAGGCACGGTGTTCTCCCAGCAGCCTTGAGTGTAAGGCTCGATGAAGGGTCCGGGTCGCCTGAGCAGGATTCTCCTGACAGCAGACCGAGGAGATGACTGCAATTCCGTGGGCACCAGCATTAATGATGTCAGGAGTGTTATCCGCACTGATACCGCCTATGGCAATAATAGGCAGGGGGATTGTTTCAACTACGCGTTTAAGGAGGTCAGTACCGCTGATAGGTCCTGCATCTGTTTTGGATGCAGTCGGATAGACAGGCCCGAATCCGATGTAGTCTGCTTTTTCCACAAGGCATTTCTGAGCTTCTTCATAAGTTGCTGCAGATCCGCCGATAAGCCGGTTCTCTCCCAGTAAATTTCGTGCCAGCGGAATGGGAAAATCATCCTGTCCCAGGTGTACTCCATCTGCCTCCGCGGCGATCGCAACGTCAATTCGATCGTTCACCATGAACGTCACGCCAGCCTCAGCGCACAACTGCTTCAATCGGCGGGCAATCTCGATCATCTCTCGCGTAGCTCCACTCTTCTGACGGTATTGAATAGTATCTGCCCCTCCTTTTATCGCCAGTTTGGCCAGTTCCACATGAGAAAAACGGGATTGCAGCACCGTATCGGTCAGAACATGTAAGCGCCCTATTTTTTTCTTCATTATTCCATATTATGGCTAACTAAGAACTTATAGCATAGGATAAAAATGGAGTCAAAAGCTTGAGCCGATTGCCGATCATTTAAGAAGACACCAATTATTTTTTATCAGGATAATCTTTGGTCTTTGTTTTTTTGTTAGGAGAAGCCAAGGCCTTAGTAACTCTTAAAAATAATAATATTTAAATGTTAAGGAGTGGAGTGAGGCGAAATTGTAAATGCAGTTCTTCTGGATTATAGTAATTCCAGAAAGATTTCTAGCTTTTAACTTGTCTTATGTGGAAAAAATTATTCTTTTACTGGTACAGGATGCTTTATTTTTTCCCAGGAAGCGTCGAAATCAAATGTCTGTCCATGAGCATTCTCATGGCAGGTTAGGCACCATCCTTTCTTCTCTTCAGGAGTATCTTTAACAATAAGACCGTTAGCGACGGATTCTTCTCGGGATTTCATGATTTTCAGCTTTTTGTATGCGCTCCCTGGGCCGTGGCAAACTTCGCAGGTGACACCTTCTTCTTTGAAATCAGGGGCTTTCTCGTATAGAGGCGCATGACACTTAAGACAGTCTGGACTCTCGCAAGGATTTTCTACTCCCATTTCTTGGGCTTTGGGGGCAGCCTCTGGAGAACTTAAGGCCGCAAAAGACTTAGAATGCTTCCCTTCTTCCCAAATTGGATACTGCTTACCTTGTTTCTCGGTTTTGTGGCATATCTTGCATTTGCCAGCACCGATGTAGGTGAATTCTTGGCTCGATAAGGTGGTGAAAAAGACGATTATAGCGAGGAAAACAATTAAGAAAAACATTATTTTTTTCATTAAGCCCTCCATAGTTCCATCTCTCTATTGAACTTTGATTTTGTATCTTAAAACTTGAATTAATCAAAGTCAATATTATCTTTATTCTAGTCTAAAAAAATTAACGGAATCGAATGAGAGGGATTGTTCTGGCTATTTGTAACCTAACAACATGCTGTATATGATCAACAGAACCAAGCTCATCCCAATACAAAGGAGGGTGTAACCAAAAATACGGATAATCAGCATTTTTTTGGTAGATATCTCTCTCAACTTGACAGATTTTTTTAATTTGCCTGAGGTTTTTAGGTATTCATACTCCCCGGGACGATCTTCTCTGTATTCATCCAGGGAAACTAAGCCCGTGAAGATAACGGAATCCATCGGGAAAGATTCAGGACGGAGGTGGGTGTTAAAGAAATGAATCGTAAAGATGNNATCAGCCATCCGGGTAAGATTTTGGTGAAGAGTTCAGGAAACCACAGGATCAATCCTGAAAGTCCGATGACGCCAACACCCCAGAAAACAGCCATATAGTCGAATTTTTCCCAATAAGTCCACCGGCCATATTTTGGTCTGGATCCTAAGCCTAGAAACCATTTGATTGACCCGATAAAGTCCCGGAGATCTTTCATGTTAAACCAAAGAGATCGATGGCCAAAAATTCCTTCTTTCCAAGATGTTTTCGTCCTCATCTTCGTTCTTACAAGTGAGAAGAGATGAACGAAGAAATACCCGAAGGTTATCACAGCAGATATGCGATGAATGCGTCCCGCTATCTCAACCCCGCCGAATACATCGGCCAAGAATTTTGCCCAGGGCATATGGGCAAATTTTAACATCATACCAGTTAAAGCCAAACCCACGAAACTCAGGATCACAAATGCATGTGTGATACGCTGTTCTGTCGAGAAACGCTGGATATAATATTTTTTATGGATTCTTTCGGCTTTTCTTTTCTCCTTCATTTGTTTGAATGAACGCGGGAGCCAGAGGAGGAGATGTAACCCAAAGAAGCTGAAAACGCCGATGAGCAGCGAAGTCATAGACCAAAATGTAAAATAAAGAACAGGATATTTCTGCTTATCATGATGTGTCGCATGGGTTAAATACCCAGTAAAACGGCGATTGGCATCTGGATGACACTTTTGGCAGGTTTCAACCACTTTGTTGAATCCCACATGAGAATCAGGTTCATCCACCTTCTGTATGTCATGGGCTCCATGACAATCTGAACACTTGGCGGCCCTTATATAGCCCAATGTGTAGGCTTTGCCGTGGATGGTTTCTGTGTAAGTTTCTGAAAGGTCCGCGTGACAGGAACCACATTGATGGGTCACCTCTGTCAGGAATTGATCTTGAATTGCTTTGATTTGATGGGCGGAATGACAATCTTCACAGTTGGGAAGTTTTTCGTTGGTCTTCGAAACAGATGGGCTGTGGATGCTGTCCGCAAAATCTTTATAAATCCCCTCATGACATGTTGCACATGTTGCCGGAAGATTTTCGTGATGGATGGATGATTCCTCATTCTCGTTGCTGAGGATAAAATGAGTGTTGTGACAATCCGTGCAAACAGCACTGGGTAACAGGCCCTTCTTGACAAGACCTAGTCCGTGAACACTGCTCGAATAATCGATCATAACATTACCTTGAGCTGTCTCAATCGTGGCCGGATGGTCAAGCCTCCCATGGCATTCGCCGCATAACTGGGGAATCTTGGATCGATAGGTCTTATCTCGTTCATCAAGGTGAGAGAGAACTGTGTGTTTCCCATGGCAGTCTATGCAATAAGGAGAATCAGGATTTTTCTGAAAATAGGCGAGACCATGTCCACTTTGAAAATAACCTTCGGCAATCTGAGCATGGCAGTTTGAGCAGTCAACGTGACCAACCGTTTCACAAGGACGCTCTTTCTGGGGATCAATATCTGTATGACACTTTACACAGGGGATGTCTCTGTGCATGGAATTTTGTATATCTTCTTTACGGACAGTCAGTAAAATGTCCTGTCCATTGACTTTCTTGTAGATATCGTCTTTCTCGTGACAGATGAGACACTCTCGATCCGAGGTTCGAATGACTAAACTTGTTCTAGTTATTTTATGAGGGCGATGGCAATCCGTACAGGCGGGAATGGCACCCGGTTCTTTTTCCCAGAGCTCTCCTTTTATGATTTTTATATGTACCTCCTCAATTCGAGCGTGACACTGAGTGCATGTCTTGGAAATATTTCGGGCTGAGATCGTGGAATTCCTGTTTGTATGAGGTAGTACAAGATGATTGCCATGGCAATCATTACAGGTGGCTGTGACGATAAGGCCCTGCTTGAACAGTCCTTCGCCATGGATGCTTTGGGAATAGTTGCTCAAAATATCCCGTTCCGGGATGTTATAAACTCGAGCGACAGGAGCTCCCTCTCGATGACATTTTCCACAAAGTACAGGGATGTGCATTTTATAGGTACGGGATCTTGTGTCCGTATGAGGAAGAATATAGTGATTTCCATGACATTCCACACATGAAGGCGCATAAGGCGCTCCGCGCTTCAAAGCAAGGCCATGGATTCCGTAAAGGAACTCCTCCTCTGCGTCATCATGACAGCTCCCACAGTTAACTCGATCGAGTCTCTCGGGATGGGGAAAATCTTCTACATCTGCGTCTTGATGGCAGGAGATACAATCCAGATCGTTATGAACCGAGTCTGAAAATCTATTGAAATCCACAAATAAAGAAATAGTGCGACCTTGGTGTTTTGTTGTTAATTCAGGATCAGAATGGCAGGCTTCGCAGTCCTCATTAGTTTGAGCAAGGGAAAGTGAGAATGAAAAGCACAGCAGAATGAAACTGACACTGAGAATTTTTATGATTTTCATTCAATATATAATAAAAATATAAAAAAATATATATGGCGTCAGTTTACGGGCTCTTTAACCAAGAAAAGTATGTTTTCTTGGATTTTAATATTTTTTTTCTACGCCTCCTAAAAAAGAAGATAGCAGAGAAAGATTAAGACTAATTTTTTTCCGGGACAGGATGCTTGATCTTTTCCCAGGAAGCCTCGAAATCGAATGATGTCCCATGAGCATTCTCATGGCAAGTCAAGCAATGGGTTTTAATGGCTTCTGAAGACTCATAGATTATTAGTCCATTAGCTACAGATTCTTCTCTTGATTTCATAATTTTTAATTTCTTGTAGGCACTTCCAGGACCGTGACAAACCTCACAGGTGACTCCTTCTTCTTTGAAATCAGGAGCTTTCTCATAAAGGGGGGCATGACACTTGAGACATTCCGGACTTTCATAAGGATTTTCTACTCCCATCTCTTGAGCTTTAGGCGCGGCTTCTGGGGAACTGAGGGCTGCAAAAGATTTTGAATGCTGATTTTCTTGCCAGATTGGATATTGTTTTCCCTGTTTTTCTGTCTTATGACAGATCTTGCATTTAGTAGCTCCGATGAAAGTCAATTCCTGACTGAAGAGATTAACAATGAGTATGATGCCTGTGAAGATGAGAAAAAGTATCAAGGCTTTTTTCATAAATCCTCCTTTTTTTATTAATATTATCAAAGATATTATATTAATCAAGAGTCCTTAAACTGTCAATATTACTTTTGTACATTATAGGAAAATGAAGTTTATTCTTTTTCCTTAGGAGGTTATTTTGAATTTAATTTGATTTTTGTCCACTTATTTTCCTGTATATTTTGATCTTATTATTTTCAAAGCATGCTTTTTTATCGGTTGCATGAGGGAGTTTGTCCATCAATTAGGTTTTTAATGAAATCGCTATAAAGCTTAAAGTTATAGATAGTAAAGTCTGAGATTGACTAATTTTTTTGTTTCTAGAATTCCTGTCTTTCTAATGAGGTGGAGTGCTTAAGGATTCTAATTGTTGTTTTAGATTGGTCAAAGTTTCTTCAAAAAAACTATAGTTATGGACTCCGTAGCTGCCATCTAGTTCAATTTTTTGAAGAATTTTTTTGATACTCGATATCTGGTTTTTTTGTTCTGCCGTTAATTTGACCTCACTCAGTTCTTTCAAGGTCGTTTTTAATGAAGTTGTCAGATTCTTTACTGAGACCTGCCATTCAAAAAAAATCTCGCGATAGTCATCATCATGGCAGTCAAGGCATTTCATTGAGTCAGGGCGGAAGATTTGATTCTTAGGCCCGAGATGGCAGTCAACACAGTCTGTTTCAGCTTCGGACATGATATCCTTAGGAATGTCAAATCCATTCATGCTGCCACCTTGAAAAAAGGTTTTTTGTAATTGATGACAACTTGTGCAGTCTTTTTCTATATCCTTGTGATGGCAGACAGCACAGGCATGTTTGGTGGCCACAAATTCCCCATGTTTTCGGACATTGGAGTGACAGGTATTGCATTGTATTTTTTGTTCAATCAAATGCTTTTGATGAGGAAAATCAAGGCCAAATATCTGCATATTAATTTCTTCAATCCCGGCATGGCAGGTTGCACATTGGGTCGGAACTTCCTTGGCCACGCCCAAGAAACTCTCGGGTTTATATACAGAATCAATGACATTAAGAGCCTCTACAACTTTATCATAAGAGGCAGAAAGAAGTTCTTGGGAGTATTCGACATTGTGGACGCCCTTTCCTCTGTCAACAATGTCGATGTTAAAGGCTGCCTCTGTAAGCAGTTCTTGAGCTTTCTCTCGTTTTGCATTTTTTGTGCCTGTTATTTCATGGGAAACCCTTCGATAAATAGCCCGGATTTTGTTCAATTTTATCTCTGTAGATATCTCCCAATCCCTCATGATTCTCGCAAAACCCTTCCCATGGCAGGATTCGCAGGCTTGGGCCTTTGAAATCAAAGTCTCACTTTTTAATACCTGACCGCCTTTTTCCTCATGGAAGATATGGCAGCCTTTGCAGCTTAATCCTTTCTCCAGCATGATGTTGGGGTTAGGATGGGAAATCCCTTTTCCTCCCTCGCCGATAAAAAGGATTTTTTGAGCTATGTGATGGTCAGGGTGACAAGTCTGGCAATCGGCGATAGCCTCTAATTCTTTGACTATCTTGTGTTGAATCTCTAAATGGCATTGGTTGCATTCGATTTTATGGGAATATATATGGCTGGAATGCATAAGGTCTGTATCATCATACTGATTCAGTCGATCGGTCTCCCAGTGGCATTTATAACAATTTTCTCGAGGAACCTCACCAGTACCCAAGATGGTGTGACTATGGCATTTGTTACAGTCAAAGCCACCATCAAAAACAAGTGAGTGGTTGTAACTTGACGTTTTTTCTGAGATTAAGTCTTCTTTATGATGACAGTGGTCACAGGCGCTTATTCTGGGATAATGATCGCTTTCTTTAAAATGACAGATAAAACAGGAACTTTCCGTGACAGTTATGTGTTCGCCCTGAACTATCTGGGAATGACAGCTTGTGCAGCGAAGACTTTTTCCCCTTTTTAAATCAGTAAAATGGACTTTATGGTCAAAGATAACTTTTTGGAATCTGACTTTTCCCTCTAAGATTCTTTTATCGTGACATCCTTCCTTCAGACAACTTTCATCGGGAATTTCAGCCCAGGGCTTTGATTTTAAATACAGCTTACTCCAGTATCGGCCCACTTGAAGTAATCCTTCAAATTTAGCTCTGATTTTCGATCTTAGTCCTGGAGGGTAGTGGCAGCTGTTGCATTCAATATGGTTGTGAGAGGAAGTCTCCCAGCTTTGGTAAAACGGCTTCATGTAATGACAGGTGGAACAGAAGTGAGAGTGGGACGTGTATTCGACGGATCCGACAAGGAAGAGAACAAAGAATACTCCGAGCGATAATAGGATTATTTTTCTTTTCTTTTTTTTCTTCTTTTTTTTCTTCATTCCTATAAATTGAATAAAAATTATAGAAGATAGAAATATAATCGTCAAGATAAACAAAGATATCGTAATTTTATTATTTTTTATATGTCTAGAATTTATTGATGCTTGACAACAATATAATTATGCTGACATAATATTGCTCTTTTAAACTTAAGTATTTCTATTTTTTTGACAGACTTTATCTGTTTAGTTATAATTTCTGGCTAATGGAAAAAGCGATGCAGGCATGGAAAAAGATGCCTGATCAGATAAAGCGTCTTTTAATCCCAGTTGTGGTAATTATTGCTGGCTTTGTTGTTATGAGAAATCTTCTGGTTCCCTCTGATTTTGGCAAATTTGGTCATTACAGAGCCTCTGCCATCAAGGAAATAATTTCACAGGAAATTAAATACAGTGGGCATTTAATCTGTGGGGATTGCCACGATGATGTGGCCAAAGAAAGGGACAAATCTTATCACAAGATGGTAGATTGTGAAGCCTGTCATGGCCCTGCAGCAGTACATACAGAGGATCCTGATGGAAACCAGCTGGCCGCTCCTGTTGGCAGAGGATATTGTCCTTTATGTCACGAATACCTTCCGTCCCGTCCAACTGGATTTCCTCAAATCGTATCAGAGTCCCATAATCCGATGAAAGCGTGCATCTCGTGTCATGATCCTCATGATCCTAGGCCACCCTCTGTCCCCAAAGGATGTGAGGCTTGTCATGCTGAAATTGCCAGAACAAAAGCACTTTCTCACCATGTTTATCTGGAATGCATCAGATGTCATGAGACACCCGAAGAGCATAAAATAACACCCAGAGATTATCGGCCTGAAATACCCATGACGCGAGAGTTTTGTGGGGAATGTCACGCCGAGGATGCTCCTGTTCAAAAAGGAGTGCCGAGAGTCGAGATGGCGACCCATGGGGAAAGGTATGTGTGCTGGCAGTGCCACTATCCTCACTTACCGGAGGCTCGTTGAATGGATAAATTCAATTGCGAGAGAAGAGAATTTTGCAAGAAGCTTCTATTTTCTCTTTGCTCTTTATCTTTCCCCGGCCTCCTGATCTCAAGCGAGAATACTAAAGGTAAGAATTCTTTTTACACAGAGGATTATAATCCCAAGGATCACTCCTGGGGAATGGGAATCATAATTGATCGATGCATCGGGTGCGGGAGGTGTGTCAATGCCTGTAAGAAGGAGAATGATGTCCCACTTCTGCCGTTTTTCTTCAGAACCTGGGTCGAAAGATATGTCGTTTTAGGGGATGGTGAAGTCGTCGTTGATAGTCCCAACGGCGGATTGGAAGGTTTCAAGAGGAGCGGTCCAGAGAAAAATGTGGTACGGTCCTTTTTCGTGCCTAAGTTGTGTAACCAGTGTGAGAATCCCCCTTGTGTTCAAGTCTGTCCTGTTGGGGCGACATTCATCACTGATGATGGGGTGACCCTGGTTGATTCCGCTTACTGTATTGGATGTCGCTACTGCATTCAGGCCTGTCCGTATGGAGCTCGGTTTATTCGGCCTGAGAGCGAAACAGCTGAAAAATGTACGTTTTGCTATCATCGGATAGTCAAAGGATTGATCCCCGCCTGTGTAGAAGTCTGCCCCACTCAAGCTAGAGTCTTCGGAGATACAAAGCGTAGAGCCAGCCCTCTTGTGAGATTCATGCGGATGCACAAAATACGAGTTCTCAAGCCCTATCTCAACACAGAGCCAAAAGTGTTCTACGCGGGACTTGATATGGAGGTTAAGTAACCTTGGAAAAGCTCGCCGAACATTTGTGGCGGATTATGGAACAGATTGTTGGATACATCTATCCGAATGAAATTGAATTACACTGGGGCATCCTGATCGTTGTCTATCCTTATGTGACCGGACTTGTCGCCGGGGCTTTCATACTTGCCTCGCTTGTCAAGGTATTTAATGTCAAGGAAGTACAACCCACATACAGACTTTCTCTTCTGACAGCTTTAGCCTTCCTGATTGCGGCCCCGTTGCCTCTTTTGGCTCATCTTAGCCACCCTGAAAAGTCCCTGGAGATATTCCTGACGCCTAATCGAAACTCGGCGATGGCTATGTTTGGATTTGTGTATGCCTGGTACCTGATGGCAGTTTTACTCCTGGAAATATGGTTTGATTACAGGAAAGACCTCATTGTCTGGGCGGATAACAGCAAAGGGCTGAGGAAATGGATGCACAGGGTTATTGCTCTGTTTTCCAAAGATACATCAAATGAAGCCGTGAGTTTCGACAAGAAAGCTGTGAAAGCCATTACGATAATTGGAATTCCTTCCGCTTTTCTCCTCCATGGATACGTCGGGTTCATATTTGGTTCAGTCAAGGCAAACCCATGGTGGTCGAGTGTGCTCATGCCCATCGTCTTCCTCTTTTCAGCCATTGTCTCGGGAATTGCTTTAGTATTACTTATTTACATGGTGGTCACCCTCCTTCGCAGAAAAAAGATTGATATGCCCTGTTTAGACAGACTCGCCAGTTTTCTATTCTATGCCATGATTGTCGATTTCTCGCTTGAAGCCCTGGATTTCATCCATCGCATCTATGAGTCGGAAGAATCCATCAAGATACTTTCCCAATTAATTTCTGGAAGATTGTTTGTGAGTCTTGTTGTTATCCAGCTCCTCCTGGGGATGTTGCTGCCTTTAGGAGCTCTTTCTTCGGTCAAATTATTCAAGTGGCCTGCTGAATTGAGAAGACACATCTACTTTGTCTCGGCATTGCTTGTTCAGGTTGGTATTTTCACTACTCGATGGAATGTTGTCATCGGAGGGCAATTGTTCTCCAAGAGCTTTAGAGGGCTGACAGCCTACAAGATGGCTCTAGGAGGAATAGAGGGATTAATGGTCTCTTTGGGATTTCTCATCCTTCCTTTTGTTATCCTTTATATACTTGTTAGGATCCTGCCTCCTTGGGAAGAGGCAAGGCATTAATCACGCCAAACAGACTAAGCGTAACTGTGCAAACCTGCCAGGAGATAATTCACTCCGAAATAAGTGAACATAGCCGCTAGGAATCCGATGATGGCAATGAACGCCGAACGACGGCCTTTCCAGCCCATCACGATGCGTGTATGGAGATAAAGGGCAAAAACAAACCATGTGATAAGGCTCCAAGTTTCTTTTGGATCCCAACTCCAGTAGCTTCCCCAGGCCTTATAGGCCCAAACCATGCCGAAGATAAGACCTCCCAACGTAAACAGCGGAAATCCCACAGCCACACATCGATAGCTTATGGAATCAAGCCTTGCTGCTGAAAGGCCAGAGGCCTTAGCTTTTCCTTTTTTCTCTCTAGAATCAGCAACAAGATACATGATACTCGTGATAAGGGCCACGGCGAAAAAGGCCTCACCAAGGAGAGTCACAGAGACGTGTAACCATAACCAGTAGCTTTGAAGAGCCGGAACCAACGGGGTGGCTTCTTTGGGCATAAGAGGGGAAGAAGCTATGGCCATGATGGCGATGACGACCAACATAAAATAAGGTCCTGCTTTTCGAATTTTGAACTTGAACTCAATCGAAACATAGGCAAGGACTGAAGCCCAGGCCAGAAAAGAGAGGGACTCGTACATGTTGGTAAAAGGTGCATGGCCGCTTTCGATCGTCCTCCAGATGAGGGCCATAGTATGAACCAGGAATCCTATCGAGACCATCCCTAATCCTGTCTTAGCTGTGGTTTTTTTCTTGGAGAATAGGTAGGAAAAATAGAAAAAAGCAGAAAGTATATAAAGAATAAATGTTATCAAGAATAGCGTCGATTCATTCATTTTGATCTCCTTAGAGAAGTCATGATATTCTTGAATTCTGATTCAAAGGCTTCCTTGTTTTTAGTAGCCAATCCACCGGCCAAAAGCTCAGTTTTTCCTTGGCTGTCTTCTAGTAAAACCCTAATCTCTTTTGGCGTCCAGAAAAAAGCCAAGAGCAGGCCGAGCATGAGAATGCTGCATCCCAGCCAGATGATGTTCACACCAGGGTCTTTTGCCATTTGAATTCCTGAGTATTGATCAGCCTTGATATCCTTCAGTTCAAATATTAAATCGGTTTCCTTACTCGAGTGCATCTGGGCAAAATCAGGAAACTTGGCAAATATCCAGCCAGAAAAAATCTGCTCTTCATCTTGCCACCCTTCGATAAAAACCGCCGGATTATTAGGCTCGAGAGAACGGGTTGTCACTTGGTTTTTTTCATTGATCACAAAATCAGGGACAAAATGGAGGAAAGAAACCTCCAGATTTTCGCCATTCAACTCAATTTTTTCTCCGAGTCTCAATTCCAAATTTTTTAAAAAAGAAGGATCTTCGCTTTTTTTTGCTAAAATTTCCACTTTAGGATTTTCCCAGTCCCAGCCATAGCTGCTCTGGTAAAAGATGTAACCTTTATAAGAAAGTGGATGGTTGACTTCAATAATTTTGGTTAACATCTCCTTTTCATTTTCGATGACGGTGAGGGTGCTTTTCCAGTCTCTTACGGCTCCGTTAGGGTAGAATTCTGTTTGGAATTTATCCAATCTGAGTTTAAAATCAGCCTTGGGAATAGGAAGAATTTGTCCCTCAGATATTTCAAAATTCGTTCGGAAACCACCAATTCCGCTGGCTATCCCCCCCAAAAGAATGATGAGAAGCCCAAGATGGACGATATCTGAACCAAACAATCCCAAAGTTTTTTTTCTGGCGAGGACAGATGTTCTTGACTCATTATCTCTAGTCTTAATGCGGTAATGTTCGTTTGAAAACTCCTTCTTTAGCGCAGCTTTAGTTTTTTCCAAGGTCCAATTTTTTTTGAATTTCTCCTTAGTTTTTAAAATCTGAAGTGTTTTATGTTCAAATTCAAGATTTGGGTGAAAGGCTCTTCGCAGCTTTGGAAAAAGACGAGTCAGAGTACAGATCGTAATATTTAAAGCAATTAGTATCAACAAGGTGATAAACCACGTTGAGTGGTAAAGATTAGTAAACTGGAGGCGATTTAAAAAATAAGCTAGCTGGCCATAACGAGTTGCGTATTCTTCAGGACTCCTCTGTTGGGGGATTAAAGTCCCTAAGGTGGAGGCCAGGGTAATAATGATCAACAAGATAATGGCCAGTTTTACTGAACTGAAATAACTTATTAAAGATTTCATGATGATATGATTCCAATCCTGAATTTAATGACTATCAATAATAGAGGATTTATGGCATTTTTTCAATCATTTAATCATTTAAGGGGTCGCATCTCAACATTTGACATATCTATGTATTATGAGGGTGTTTCTTTTAAAATAACAAAGCCGATAAGTCATTCATATACAGAGAAAATTGGTATGTCAAATGTTGAGATGCGACCCCTTTTT
>JABAOF010013306.1_pt3 | contig 16614 bp, 17 predicted proteins | sample 7062171 | NCBI WGS metagenome assembly JABAOF01 (sample SAMN14538628, study PRJNA623070) | marine sediment metagenome | biome: marine biome [ENVO:00000428]; feature: marine pelagic biome [ENVO:01000023]; material: deep marine sediment [ENVO:00002113] | place: India: Gulf of Khambhat ...
TATACTTTTTATTTCTAATTCCTTTGCTAAGTAGAAAGCATGCAAAGGTCCTGCTCCACCAAAAGAGATTAGTGAAAAGTCTTTTGGATCTAATCCCCTTTCAACGCTTACTAATCTTAGTGCTCTTAACATATTGGAGTTCACGACTTCTAAAATCCCGGCTGAGATTTCATCTTTATTTAATTTAAGTTTTTCACGGATTTCTTCCATGGATCTCTCTGCTAAATGTAAGAAAACCTTCATCTCGCCTCCCAAAAAATATTCTGGATCTATGTGTCTCAGGATTAAATGAGAATCTGTTACGGTTGGATTCGCTCCGCCTTTATCATAGCAGGCAGGTCCAGGTATTGAGCCAGCACTCTCTGGGCCTACTCTCAGCAAATCTCCCTCATCTACCCATGCTATGCTTCCCCCTCCTGCGCCTACAGTTACTATATCTATCATCGGCACTGCTATAGGAAAACCGGCGACCTCACCCTCCGTGCTTATTCTAGGCATTTTATCTTGAATTACACTTACATCACAACTTGTTCCCCCCATATCGAAGGTTATCAGGTTATAATATTTAGAGGTCTTTCCTATAAAATTTGATCCAATTACTCCTCCAGCCGGACCCGAAAGGAGTGTATGAACTCCAAAATCACTTGACGCCTTTGTACTCATCAATCCTCCATCTGATTTTATTACGTTTACTTTCGCATTGATTTTTCTTTGTTTAAGCAAATCTTCTAATTTTAGCAGATATTTCCCAAGCACAGGAGATACATAGGCATTTAAAACCGTGGTCGATGTTCGCTCGTATTCTCTATAAACTGGGATTATCTCAGATGATATTGAGACGTGAATATCCATCTTTTCTTTGATATAATCTCTAATCTTTTTCTCATGATCGGGATTTGAAAATGAGAATAAAAGAGAAACTGCTATGGACTCTATCTTATTTTCCGTTAGCTTATCAACCGCTTTTTTTACAGATTCCGTATCCAAAGATTTTATTATTACATCATTAGAGGTTCTCTCTTCCACTTCAGTCCTGCATGATCTCTCAACCAGAGGCAGTACTCTCTCAACCTTTAACTCATATAGGCGGGGTCTGGTTTGTCTACCTATCTCTAATACATCCTTAAATCCTTTTGTGGTTATTAAACCAACTTTTGAGCCTTTTCTCTCGACAACAGCGTTGGTTGCTACAGTAGATCCGTGATTAATTGCTTTAATCTCTGCTTTTTGTTTAATCTCGTTTAAAATATGATCTATTCCTTTAATAATACCTTCTTCTTGATTATATGTAGTGGGAGTCTTCTTTCTGTAAAGTCTTGCCTCATGATAAGCAATTATATCCGTAAATGTTCCTCCAACATCTATCCCTATTAGCAAGAAAACTACCTCTCCAAACTCTGTAACTTTTCGAACGTGCTGAACATCATCTCCCTGTAATTAGGCACTATATCACATATCTTTTCCAAGAAAACTCTTTCATGTGTATTTTTCATATCTTCAATACCTTCATTTATATTTGTTTCTCTATAAAACCTTATTATCCAATCTCTTGGAACTTTAATTAATGGATAGATCTTTTTATCTTCTATTACCTTTAAAGGTCTTATATATTCTCCATTAAAGATCTGTCCTAATATCTTTTCACAATAATCATCGATAGTCAAGGGATAGGCTAACTTCCCTTCCAAAGAATCCGTATTTTCTAGGTCAAAGTCTCTCGTAAAATCATCTTGATTTCCAAATATCACCAATTTTATTCCATACTTCCGCGTATATGGCTCTAATACATTTAGAAGACAAGTAGATTCTTTACTGCCATCGTATATCGCTGTTACTACATCCTTAGGTTCTATGAAGTTATATTTTGCCTGAGTTCTTGCGACTCTTAAACATATCTTCTCGTAATGCTTTGATCTTATGACAGGTTTTTCTATGTATTTCTCCCTTTTTTTTGGAATTTTGGCTAATCTGCTATGTTGTATTATCATGCAGTCTTTTCTAACCGTTATGTAACGGGTGTCCATCATCTTGCTCTAAAAAGATAGATTTTTAACTAAACTCTTTCATGAGTTCTTCGGCTCTATCTATCCTTATTTTCTTTTCTTTTACCATAATCTCTGCGATTTTATCTATTAGATCTCCTTTTGCTCCAGCCATAATGGCTATATTTTTGGCATGTAAAGACATATGTCCTTTCTGTATTCCTTCCGTTGCTAGAGCTCTTAACGCTGCTAAATTTTGTGCAAGTCCCACCGCTGCCATTATCTCGGCTAATTCATTTGCTGTTTTAATTTCTAAAATCTTCAATGAAGTTCTTGCTACCGGATGCGCCCTTGTGGCTCCGCCCACAATTCCTACTGCTAGAGGTAACTCAATGGTCCCGACTAAATCTCCATCTTCGTTACGTTCCCAAGTCGTTAAAGGCAGGTATTTACCAGTTATACAAGCATAAGAATGGGCTCCCGCTTCTAATGCTCGAGTATCATTTCCTGTCGCCAGAGCAACCGCTATGATTCCGTTCATGATGCCTTTGTTGTGAGTTGTAGCGCGGAAAGGATCTCCAAACGCAAAGGCATACGCTTGCAGTATACCTTCTACTACCTCTTCTCCTCCCAAAGCATCTTTAGAAAATATTGCTCTTGCTCTAGCGATTCTTTTTGTAGCGAGATTGGATATTATTCTCAAATAAACTTTTCCGCCAGTTATGCTCTCTATCAAAGGTGCTATAGTCTCAGCCATAGTGTTTACCGCATTCGCGCCCATCGCATCTCTACAATCCACCAAAAGATGGGTGATGACCATTTTTCCCACAGGGGTATCGATTATTCTAACCTCTATATCTCTCGCTCCACCTCCAAACTTTACCAATATAGGATCTTTTTCATTCGCTATTTCTAAGAATCTCTCCTTTTGAGATAGGATTGTCATCTTAGCGTTATAAGGATCCTTCACGCCAGTTAATTGGATCTGTCCGATCATTACGGGATCCGTACTCTGGGTAAAAAAGCCTCCCTTTACCCTCGCTATCTTCGCGGCATTACTTGCGGCTGCAACTACAGAAGTCTCTTCTATTGCCATTGGAATTAAAACTTCCTTCCCGTTTATCAGAAAATTAACAGCAATACCCAAAGGGATTTCCATCTTACCTATTACATTTTCTATAAGCCTATCAGCATCCTCTAAAGGTATACCTTCTTCTTTAAGTAAATTTATTTCATCTTTTTCCAAACCACAAAAAGTCTTTACCAATTCTAATCTATTATCTATGTCCAATTTGTAAAATCCTTCGATCCTAGATGTTCTCAACTTCACCACCCTTTGAACTAAACATTAATAATGAAGACATTCCATTATTTATTCATGAGCATGAAGGTAAAGTTCTTCGGAATCATCAGAGAAAGAGTTGGACGGAAAGAGATCGATCTAGAATTCGATGATAATAAAATAAAAGATTTTAAAATAATGGACTTGATTGAATACCTAGACGAAAAGTATGGACTCAAAGAAATGCTCATAGAAAACGAAAAACTAAGACCATACGTCAATATTTTGGTTAACGGAGAGAATATCAGATTGAAGGAAGGTTTAAATACAGAAATAAAATCCGGAGATCAAATAGCACTTTTCCCAGCCGCTGCTGGAGGCCTGAAATTATAAAACTAAAGGGTATTAAAGGGTACCTATCTCTTCTTTAGCCTCAATTATTTCCATCGCATTTTTCCATAACTTAGGCTTTTTCTTGTATATCAGTTCTAAGAGGACTCTAACTTCTTTATCAACCAAGAGAAGTTCTTTTTTGTTGAGGATTATCTTAGTTACATTATGGGGCCCAAACTGTTCTGTCTCAACGTTTACCATCAGATCGCTTCCTTAATCTCCCTTTCTAATTCGCTTCTAGAAGGTCTTCCTATGAACTTCAATTTTCCATTTATCGCTATTGCAGGAACTGCATATATTTTGTACTTGCTGGCATGCTCGGGTCTCTCCTCTATGTCTATGATTTCTATCTCAACTTCGTCGAATTTTGAGGCAACATCCTTTACCAACTCTATCGTCGCAGGACAGTGAGGACATATCGGTGCTTTGAAAACCTCTAACTTTATACCCATATGATAACCATTTAAAGTTAGATAACTCAGGGTATTTAACTCTTAGTGATGGACTATCCAAAGGCGGAAAAGATGATACAGCCAAGAATGACTTGTAAACTATTCGGTGCTTTAAGAGTAGTTCTCGGAATCAGAGACGCAGTGCCTTTAATCCATGCGCCCATAGGATGTGGGTATCATCTAAGATACATATTCGGTATGCGAGGAAACGTACCCATAAGAATTTACGTCACGCAAATGGATCAAAATGACGTTATATTTGGAGGAGAGAGAAAATTATTAACTTCGTTAGAAAGCTTAGATAAAAAATTAAACCCTGATCTTATAGTGGTCTTTTCTTCTTGCGCGAGCAGCATAATAGGAGAAGATCTCGAGGCAATATCTAACCAAGCCGATGTAAAATGCGAGATTCTTACAATATCCAGCGGTGGATTTGAGGGTTCTCAAGTTGATGGTTATAGGGAGGCTTTAGAAAGAATAATCACAAAACTGATTCCAGATACAGATGAAAAGGTTAATGCCTTTAACATAATTGGAGAATTTAGGGGCGGAGAAGATCTTAAATATCTGAAGAATATGTTCAATAAGTTGGATTTAAGATTAAACTCTGTTTTAACCGCAAGTTCGAGTCTAAAAGAGATAAAAAGAACTTTAAAGGCGAATTTAAACATACCTGGATGTGAATCTGCAGGAATAGACGCATGTAAATTAATGGAAAAGAGATTTGGGATTAGATACCTGAGATTACCCATGCCTATAGGAATTGGACAAACATTAGAATTTTTTGAAGGTATAGCAAATGCATTGGACAAAGAAATAAATTTAGAAAATGAAAAGAGGAGTATTTTAGAAAAATTAGAGAAATATAAGAAAAATCTAGCTGGAAAAAAAGTTTTTATTGCAAGTGGCCCTACCAGAGCCTTAGCCTATACAAGATTTCTATCAGAACTGCATATGGATCCAATTATCGTATCTATAGATCATTCTACGGAAACAGTAGAGAGAGAACTTAAAGAAATCAATGCAGACATACTCAAAGAGCCAGATTTTGAAGAATTCATAAATGTTATAAACAAATTAGATTTCGACATAATGATTGGAGGAATGGGGGAAATTGGAGCGAGTACTTTTATAAAAAAGCCTCTATTGGATGTTATGCATGGAAAGAAATTGACATACGGTTTTGAAGGTGCATTGAATATCGCAAGAGAGATGGCTGAGGCATTAAAATAAATATATACCTCCTTCTGGTTGGTTTTTATTTTCCTATAGGACAATCTTTTATGCATTCGAAGCAACCGTAGAAAGAGTCTGTAATGAAAGTCTGCCAGATATTCCACAGAGTAGGACTCGAGATGAGTTTTTTGGCTTCTTCCGCACCGCTTCCATGAACTTTGAATATAAATCTTATCAAGCCTGGTAAACCGTATTCAAGGGAGCTCCGAGTACACTTTCCAACATCAATCCCCTCTAGAGATAGTGCTTGCTGTGGACAGCTTTCTATACATTTACCGCATTCGTCACATATGTCTTCTTTGATTGGCGTAGATGGTTCGAGTACTGCGTTGGTTAAAATACTGGCTAGCCTTATGAAAGGTCCAAATTCTGGTGTTATGAGAAGTGCATTCAATCCGATGGTACCTAAACCAGCGGCTACTGCAGCCTTTTTATGTGATAAATCTCCATATAATCCTTTTTTCTCTATACTCATGTCAACTGGAAGAAAAGGAGGGATAGCAACTGCCTTAAAGCCTTTTTCTTGTAAAAATCTTACTATTTTGAAGGCCAATGAATCTAAGATTTGATATACGTACATGGAATCGTACTGGGCTAAACGAACATTATTCGACGAAACTGCTTCTCTGTTTAATTTAACTCCAACAACAACTATAGACTTCGTTTCAGGCAGGGTTTCTTCTATGCCCGCTCTAACTTCTTCAAACAGTTCATTATCCATGGATGCGATTCCTATTAAATCCGCGTTGTTTTTCTTGGAAAAAGATATCAGTTCGTTTTTAATAGACATATTCTACCTCCCATTACTAAACATGTCACTATTCTTAAACTTCGTTTTTATTTATTCTTTCCATGTTGTAGCGAAAAAAACTTAGGTGGATTTATTCATCTCCGATATTATGAAAGGAATCTACAGAATAGAACTGCCAACCCCTTTCGAGGTTGGACCCGTAAACATCTATTTCATCGAGGGTGATATCTTATCTATCATAGATACGGGACCAGGGACTCAGATCGCTTTTACTATCTTTAAAGAAAAAATAGGAGAGATAGGCTATCAAATAAAGGATATAGGTAATGTAATAGTAACGCATGGACATTTGGATCATTACGGCATGTCGAATTTAATCGAGACTGAATCTGGTGCAAGCGTATATATGCACAGAAATGATGCAGAGATGGTTTCTGCCTTCCATGATAAAAACTCAGAAATATTTAACTTGCTTAAAAGTTCAATGTCGCTTTCAGGAGTTCCTGAAAAGATTATCCTTAGAATTATGTCTAATTTTTTATCACACGAAGATTTAGGAAAAACTCCTAAAGTAATTCGATACCTAGATGATCATGAAATCATCGATATTGGAGGGTATATGCTAAGAGTCATTCATACTCCAGGTCACTCCCCCGGTTCGATCTGCCTTCTTGAAGAGAAGAAAAAAATACTGTTCTCCGGTGATACTTTAATTAAAGATATAAGCCCAAACCCGATCTACGACATATTTGACAAAGAAAGACAGTTGGGATCTCAAGGGTTGATAGAATATCTAAAATCGCTTGAGAAAATAAAGAGATATAACGTAGATTTAGTTCTATCCGGTCATCGAGAGGTTATTAAAGATCATAAAAAAAGAATTAACGAGATAATTAAGCATCACGAGGAAAAAAAGTTGGATATACTGAATAAACTATCTGAAAAGACGAAAACAGCCTTCGAGCTTACAAGAATTGTTTATAACGACCTTCCACTATCCGAGTTATTTCTAGGAATTGCGGAAATTGTTGGTCATCTGGAGATTCTTGAAGTTGAAAGAAAAGTCGAATCATTCAATGATGGGGGTGTAATTTATTATAAACAAGTTTATATTTAGGATTGGGATTTTAGAGTTTACGCTTTCCCGCTGACAATTTAGGTGATCAAATGATGTAGGTGCAATGATGAATATAGTAAAGTATCCGGTCATTTTAATCAGATTGTCAAGATTGGGAGAATATCTACCTCAGTTGTTTTTAATATTCCTATTAATATTCCTAATTTCTCCTCAAAACCTTTTATCATACAAAACAATCGTTATTTTTTTAGCGAACTTATTCCTAACGGCCTTTACATATGCGATAAATGATGTTGAAGATGCTGAGGATGATTATCAGGACTTGAAGAAAAGAAAACGAAACATGCTAACTAACGGGATCATAAAAAAAAGAGAAGGATACATAATTAGTTTCTCCATGTTGGTCACTGGATTATTTTTTTTATCCTTATTAAATAAATTAGTTCTCATGGTAGGATTGCTATTATCGTTTAATTCATTTCTTTATTCTTGGAATCAACTCAGATTAAAATCTATACCTCTTTTAGATCTATTCTCCCATGCTGGTTGTTTGGGTGCTCTACAATTTTTAACAACCTATCTAACGTTTAGATCTCTGGATTCTCAAATTCTACCTTTTTTAATCATAATAATTCCATTATCCTTCTCCAGTCAGATTTCTCAACAATTAAGAGATTTCAAAGTGGATAAAAAAACAAAAATAAATAACACAACTCAATTGATAGGAAAAAAGAATTCTAAAGCATTATTTTATTTTTTCTGTTTTCTTCCGGTAATAGGGTTTACCATTTTATGCAATACATTGAATTTAAATATTTTTTTATCTCCTTTCATGTTTCCCGGTTCATTGTTTTACTTCAAAATAAGGCATCGTTCTTTGATCTCTTTCAATTATTCTAAGTTTGTTTAAAATAGAGGTAAGGAGCCATAGATTAGTTATCTCTCTTATTTTAGTCTTAGTTTTATTTTTGCCACTAAACGCTCCTCTAAAATAAGTATTGAGGGTAAAACTCCCAAAGCAGCCACCATACAGTAAAAAATACCTAAGGCTATTACGTAACCCATCTGGTGCATGGTAGGCAAGTCTCCAGCTACCAACGATAAAAAGCCTGAAATGGTCATCAATGCCGTAAAAAAGATGCCCCTTCCAGTTCCAAATAGAACTCTTTCCAAGGCTTCTTCTATGGATTTTGTTTCCCTTTCTCTTCTGTATCTATGTATGACGTGTATGCCAAAATCTACTCCTAGACCAATTAGCATTGACCAAACTCCAATGGTAACCATCGATAGCTTTATTCGCATCCATCCGACAGTACCCATTGTCCAAAAAGTGCCGAGTAAAACGGGAGTCAGCGTCAATAAACCACGCGTAATAGAAAAGAATGTCAGCATGACTACCACCAAAACACCGAAGAAGGCATAGTATGTCGTCATGCCCATATCTCTCTGCATAAATCGACGTATCTCGTAACGTATGGGGGCGGTGCCTGTTATCCCGACCTCCATGTCATGAGGTATTGAAGTTGTTTCTACATTTCGCTGAAGAGAGTTTACCAAGCTAGCAATCTCTCTTTCATCATCGCTTATATCTCCACTAAGGGCTATGTAAGTCATGGTGTAATCGTCGTTAATCAAGGAACTGTTGGAAATTAATTTGTCTATTTTGTCTTTACTGCTGGGTACGCTTTTATACTCCCTCCAAACTATGTCAGCGATACTCTGGGAACCTGTAATTCCCTCTTCTTCCAAACATTTACGTTCTATGAGCAGCATGGTCTCTATTACTTTTGGATCTCGAACATCAGGGGCCTGTACAATGATATAGGTCATGTCTACGCCACCGAACTCGTATCTAACGTTTTTCATGGCTCTAATCTCTTCTATGTCAGGCATCATCTTCTCTTGGTCTGTTTCCATCTGCATGTACCTCATGCCTATAAAGCAGAAAAGCGTGAAGAACAATGCGATTATCACGATGTATTCGGGATGACTTTCATGTACTTTTGCGAACCTTTGCGATAAGGACTCCATCCTTTACACTCTCCATCAGTTTTTCTTCTAGACAAACAAACGAGGGTAGAACGCATATGGCTCCAACTAAGCAGAAGAAAATGCCCATAGCCAATGTGAATCCTAATCTTTGTATTCCTGGCATGGTAGCAAGCATTAAAGAGCCGAAGCCTACCATGGTAGTTACAGCAGTTGAAATGATTGCTATTCCTGTATCTGATACCGCGATCTCAATTGCTACTTGCAGGGTTTTTCCCAGGTTTCTTTCTTCCGTAACTCGATTCATTAAGTGAACACCATAAGCGATTCCGACACCGACTATCATCGCTCCCATGCCTGCTGTTATAGTCGTTATAGGGATGCCAAGGAATCCAAGGAAGCCTAAGGTCCAGATGACTCCCATAACTACAGGTATCAAGGTTAGAAAGCCTCTAGAAATCGAAGAGAATGCTATAACCATCAGAATAAAGATAATGAACAATCCAACGGTAGTTATAAGCCGCATGTCATGAATCATTAGTTGTAGCATCTTTACTACCAAAATAGGCTGTCCTGTAATGCTTATCGTTACTCCAGGGGGAATCAAGGACATCTGGATGTCTTCATGGAGAGCCTCGGCAAGATCGGCAAGTGCGTATGGATTAACTCCTACATACGTCTTTACGAAAATTAGGGTCATGGTATAGTCTGAGTTTACGAAACGTTTTGCAGCAGGTTTCTTATCAATAACCTGCATGATGACTTCTTTGGGTAATAAAGGCTGCTCAAAAAAATCTGCCAAACTATTAATCTCGGTGATTTCGGGCTCCTTTTTAGCCAAATCCGTAACCTGTTTAAGGAAGTATATAAGCCATGGGTTGCGTATATCTGTTTCAGTATAATCGGTAGTTTTTTCCGGATCTAAACTTACCAACACCATTATAACGCTTCCACCGCCAAGTTCATCTGTGAGAAGGTTTAATAGCCGAATTTCATCTATTTCTTGAGGAATATCCTTAGAAATATCAGATTCTAGTCTAAGGTTTGATATTCCTAAAATAGCAGCGAGAGTTACGATCAGGGCTATAACAACTATAAAATAGGCTCTCTCAAATTGAAATCTTGCAAGTCTTTTTAGAGCTCTTTCAATCATTTTAACACCTTAGTGAGCTATTAATACAGGTATCTTGGACTTTTGCATCACGCTGTAAGCAACGCTTCCCAAGATAATGAGTCCTAGAGTGCTTCGACCATGGCTACCCATGACAATTAAGTCAATTTTTTTTTCTTCCGAGACTTTAAGAATAGTGGGGGCAGCCAATCCTTCTGCGCAAATTATATCGCATTCTATACCTCTTTCAGCTGCTTTTTTCTTTATACCGCTTAAAAACAGGTCACACGCATTCATCTGCTCTTTTAACTCCGCTACATATATCAAAAATAATTTGGCTCCCAATTCTTTGGCCAGATATAATGCATAGTCAACTGCATTTTCTGAGGCAGGAGAGGCATCTGTAGCAGCTAAAATTTTTTTAATCAAGTTTATCCTCTCTCATAGATGTGGATTCGTCCCAGAAAAGATCGAACATATTTTCTATGGTCGAAACTATACCAGAGTCATTCGTCCAAATTCCAATAATTTCGCTCAGATCGAGTTTCTCAGCATAAGGCGAAGAAGAGACGAGAACCTCATTTCCATCCACAACGACCATCCAAGAATGAAATCCTTCATGTAACCTAATTATAATGTGATTTGGGACCGAATCCAAAGATTTCGTATAATCGTCTGGGGTGTCAGCGGTGATCTCTTTACCTATAATTTGTGTGTGCACCTCATAAGAATGAATTTTTTGACGAATGCTTTCGAATTTGGAGTCTTCTTGTCTACCAAAATATATGAAGGGAGTAGCAATTTTAACTCGTTCTCTTGCATTATCCAGCATTTCAAGAATCTTATTTACGACATTTATCTTGCCTTTGACCACCCAGACCTGCCTGCTAACAGGAAGAGTCTTGGAGTAGATGTCATCTAAGTTTTGCGTGATTATTTCCTCTGCCTGTTGTAGTTCCCTTAAGATTTCCTGTATTGCGTTTCTAGCCGCAAATTTTGGCCTGACAGCCTTGTAGACTATGGGTCGTCCAGGTTGGGACTCGACCCATCCTTTCTTTTCTAAATCCTTCAAAACACTATAGAGTCTAGTATAAGGGATATCTGTTACATCACTAATCTCTCTAGGAGCCATTAATCCTTTAACTACTAATATGGCGTAGGCATTGGACTCATATTCTGTTAGTCCGAATCGTTTCAAGGCCTTCATGGTCTTTTCTAATTCAATGGTTTTTTCAGCCTCCATATTCATCTACCATTCTTGTTACTTCTTGATAATTATTGATTTAATAAAATTTTTTATAAACTTACTTTCTAAATTTTTTTAGTAAGATTTATATAAATCTTGCCATAGAATTTATGGGAAAAGTTACATAGGAGGCCTAAATATTTGAAAAGAATATTAAGCTTGATAATCATCTTTTCTCTATTAACAAGCACTGCAATTGCGGAAAAAGAGGAAGAAGAAAAATTACCTGGCATAAAGATAGGTTCTACCTCGCTAGATCCCTCCCACATCGATCCTGGAGACACCGTAAACCTAAACGTGCAGATAGAGAGTATTGGTGAGGGCGCTGCTTATGACGTCATCGTTTGGATTGAACCCAAAGATGCTGAGAGTGCTAAACATGCCAAGATTCTCAAATCGCGAGAAGTAATAGGATTTGCAGGAGTTGGATCAGTTTATTTTCCGATGTTTAGGATTAGGTTCGATTACGAGACCCGTACAGGCGTATACGAATTTGACGTTTTTGCATCTTATGCTGATTACAATGGCAAGATTTCTACAGTAAAGAAGTCGGTATGGTTGCCGGTTTTTGGACAGGCAAGGTTTGACTTGAAAGAGGTAAAAACCGTGCCGAATGATTGTGAGCCTGGAACTACCGCTACATTACACTTGACCATAAAAAATACTGGATCTTCTACCGCGAGAGATTTTCGCGCAGAATTTAATTCTCCAGCGCCGTCTGGACCATCAACGTCTGGAGCCGGAATAGGGGACATTTTGGGTAGCATATCATTATCAAAAGAAGAACCCTGCCCGCCCTGTCCAAAAGCAAGCTTACAACTCACTTCATCAAGCCCTCAACAAAGTTCGATTTCAATTTCAGACGTAATCAAGCCACTAGGCTCTGCATCTAGATTTATTGGAACGTTGGGACCGGGGGAAGAGGCATCTATTACATTTCAATTTTTTGTGGATAACAACGCTCAGGATAATTCTTATGTCGTACCTATCTTACTTCGATACGAAGAGGAGAGCGAGGCAGCGGTACATCAGCAAGAAGTGGTTCAGGAAGAACAATTTAGAACTGTTACGCGTACGCGACAAATAGAGAATCAGGAGCAAATAGAGATAATGCGAATAGGCATTCGCGTGAAAGGCATACCAGACCTAGCGGTTGCTAACGTAATAACCGATCCCAAGCAAATTAGAATAGGAGATGACTACGCAACAATAGAACTTGATATAGAGAATTATGGTAAGGGTTCAGCCGAGTCTGTTAGAGCGGAATTGGTACCTGTCTATCCTTTCAAGCCATCCTGGTCGATGACAAACATCGCAAATATAGGCCTTTTAGATTCTGGTGTTACTAAATCAGTGAGGTTTACGGTTGATGTAGCAGAGGATGCCTCCGCAGGGACGTATGAAGTACCTGTACTTTTTAAATACCAAGAAACGGATGGAACAAAGCACGAAGTAAATCGCACCGTAAATATAATGCTCAAAGGAAAGCCAAGATTTGAATTATTTGATTTAAAAACTGATCCAGCCGAGGTTAAGGTGGGAGACAAGGTAACAATTTCTTTCAAAATAAAAAATATTGGGAGCGAGCAAGGAGAGTCTGTAGATATTCGGGTCATAAAAAAGGCTGATCAGCCTTTCGATTTTGAGGAGCGGAGCGATTTTATTGGCACCTTAGATCCTAACGAAGTAGGCGAAGGTGCGTTGACATTTACGGTTGAAGACGATGCCGAACTTAAGAAATATTTGCTCAAGATAAAGATAAATTGTGCAGGAGATAAAGAAGAAGGAGACATAAATGTTTATACATATGAAAAAACAATTCCCGTGGAAGTAATAGGGAAGGCTGTAAGAATAAGAGGTATTTTACTATTAGTACTGGTAATTCTATTGGCAGGTGGCTATGGGTATTACTATGTCCGAAAGAGAAGGGAAGAGGCGGAAACAGAATCTGAGGAAAAAGAATAGGTGAGTCGAATTATTCGCTTTCCCTATCGATAATGAGTTTTCCGCCTATACCTACGTTTTCAGGAGGATTATCCTTTATTAAAACGACAAAGGCTTCTTTTGGGATGTTATAAACTTTTGTAGCCGTCTCTGTAAATGCTTCCACTAATTCCCTTTTTGATGCAACCTCTAAAGGAGGTCCTTCTATAATTATGTAAGGCATCTATATCACCTCTTTTTTTCTCAATTTATTTTTCATCGAGAACGTATAAAAATGAATTGAAATCCATTTGTACCGGTGGTGAAATGGAATTGAATAAAAATTGGAGGAAACAATCTAAAAGACTGAAAGATGTTTTTGGATTGAAAGGAAGCCCCATAGCGGTTACATATTCTAAAACTCCCGAAAGCAATGCTACTAAAAAAGGTCATCGCGTTTGTAGTGCAATTCCTGCTTCTAGGAACGGGGAAATAATAAATTTATCTTCAGAGACTTGCACGTGTCCGGGAGGAGTATTTCACTTAGGATTAGGCTTACCAAGAGAGGGATTGGAGGGATTTTTAGTTTATGGAGAAAAATTGTTCTCCTCTATAGCTGTAGCCAGACGTATGAGGGAAGCAGCAGATAGAGAGGCTAAGCCGCCCTACGGACTTGCTAGATACGTTATCTTCTCTCCTCTGGAGAAGACGGAAATCGAGCCAGACCTGGTATTGTTTTTATGCAATGCGGAGCAGGCTTGTAGACTTGTTACATTATTAGGATTCAGTGGAGAAACCATGCCAATGGCCAGGCTTGGAGGTTCCCTCTGCTGGAGTACGGTTACATATCCTCTTATTTCTGGTAATTTAAACGTGTCTTTTGGAGACATTTCTGCGAGAAGAATCGAGAAATACGATCCTGATGAATTAATCGTGAGTGTACCCGTTAACAAATTGCCCCTAATTTTGGAAAGCATAGATCGTTGCACGGCAGGTACAGCAAAACCATCAAAAGAATTTGAAGAAATTATACAAAAAATAGAAGAAGGAAAGGCATCCATCGAAGACCTCCGGGAATTATTTAGGTGAATGGTACCAGGCAACAAAAAGAGATAAACCGAGGATTCTCTTTCCATAAAAAATTGGAGGGTCGAAATGGAATTCGAAGAAAGAATAGAAAAAATCTTTGAGCTCGCAGATACGATTAAANNATAGAAAAAATAACCGCACTAGCGGATGCGATTAAAGAGAGAAAAGACGAATTAATAGAAGCTTCCATTGCTGACATCGGCTTTAACTACAAAAATTCTTCCTATGAGATCGAGCTTACATCAGAGAGGCTGAAAAATTTTACAGAGACAAAGAGATTACTCGCGGGGAGGATTCCAATATGTAAAGAAAACGAGGAAGTTGCCCTTCTTCTCCCCTATAACGGAAGTGCCTGGCTTAATATTGCAATAGTCTCTATATTTTTAGCTGGCAACAAAGTTAGGGTTAAATTTTCTTCAAAGGGTCCAGGAATCGCTAAAATTTTTGAAGGTATTTATAAAAACATATTCTATGACGGCGTAAACTTTGATTACAGGTCTGGAAGAGAATTCATGGACTGGGCAATCAGAAGTTCGAAAATCAAGGCACTCTGCGTATTTGGTTCTGACAGTACTGTCTTGCCCTACGAAGAGGACATTAGAAGATCAGGAAAGAAGTTAATATTTGAAGGGCCTGGTAATGATCCTTTTATAATTCTAGAGGATGCTGACCTAAAAGGCGCTCTCAAAGATCTAAAGTCATCAAAGTATATTTACTCCGGACAGGCATGTATAGCCCCTGAAAGGATTATTGTTCATGAAACAATTTACGAAGATTTTCTAAAAGAGTTCATTGACCTGACCAAATTGTTAGTTGTCGGCGAAAATACTGATCCTAAAACAGATGTAGGTCCAGTTGCAAGCGAAAAAGCGGTTGAAAACATTAAAATCCTTCTAAATGATGCAGAGGAAAAGGGGGGCAAGACAGTTCTTGGAGGAAAGATAGATGGCAATCTCGTATATCCTACTATATTAGGTGATGCAACTCAAGAAATGCTCGGAATGCAGAGAGAGATCTTTGGACCTGTAAGCTTTGTAGCCAAGTTTAATACTATAAAGGAAGCTATTAGATTGGCAAAATATAACAGGTATGGTTTGCGTGCCTCCATTTATGGAGAAAAGCATGCTAAAAGAGTAGCAAATGAACTTAAGGGTGAAGATTACCTCCATGAGGTAAAAGAACTCGTCTTTGGAAAGTTTGGAACTGTGAGCATAAACGATCCCCTATCTGAGGCATGGAAAGGTGCCCTGATTACCAAGCCGATTGGAGGATATGGTTATTCCGGTTGGGTATGGGAAACGGTAAATCAAGAATTCAAGTTGGAACAGGGCCCGAAACTTTTTAGCATTGAAACCTCCTTGGCTCAGGAGGTATAGCTATTAAGCGTTTTTTAACTCCTTTACAGATAGCCTGTGTCTTGGCTCTTTTTAACTTTACAGGAACCTTCCTTCGCCTTCCTTTAGTACCATTATATGCAAAATCGGTTGGAGCCACAACATTTGAGGTTGGGTTGATTGTATCCCTTTTTTTTGGAATAGCCGCATTTTTAGCCATTCCTACTGGCCATCTCTCAGATAAGCTCGGTAGAAAGCTTCTAATACTTTTTGGTTCAGGATTAACCGCGATAACTTCACTTTTACTGTGTTTTACGCACACACCGAATCAGATTTTATTGGTTTATACAATTGCAGGATTCGGTCCACCCGCTTTTACGCCTACAATTGCCTCTTATGTGGGAGATATTTCAGCCCAAGACCGTATGGGAAGTGCCTACGGATGGTACACCCTATCAGCAATGATTGGTTCGGCTTCTGGCCCGGCTATAGGTGGACTCATAGCTGGATTTACTAATTTAAGGTTTTCATTCCTATTCGCTGGCTTAGTAACTTTGATAGCCTTTATTCTCGCAGTTATAGGACTTCCAAGTTACGAAAGATCTAAATCCGTAGAACATGACATCAAAAAATCTCTTTGGGATCTAACTAGAAACAACAAAGTATTGGCCTGCTGGATAGCCACTTTTTGTTTTACATACGCCTTTGGAATTTTCGCCCCGTTTTTCCCTCTTTATGGAAGCAGCAT
>JABAOF010003180.1_pt2 | contig 16601 bp, 15 predicted proteins | sample 7062171 | NCBI WGS metagenome assembly JABAOF01 (sample SAMN14538628, study PRJNA623070) | marine sediment metagenome | biome: marine biome [ENVO:00000428]; feature: marine pelagic biome [ENVO:01000023]; material: deep marine sediment [ENVO:00002113] | place: India: Gulf of Khambhat ...
CGGGCTTCCTTCTTTGGGGCTTCAACTCCTCGAAGATTTCCTTCAGGCCAACTAAGCCGATCCGGTCCCTTCCAACGAGAACGAGACGATAATCCTTCTCTTCCATACGGTTCACCTCGTCTTTTCAGAGATCCATTTTTTGATCTCTTCCACAGTGGGAATTTTCCCCGTTGAGACCACCTTTTCATCAATGGCCAATCCCGGCGTCATCATAATCCCGTGACTCATAATCTCCTTTATGTCTCTTACCTTCACAACGTTTGCCTCCAGGTTCAACTCCTTCAAGGCTTCCACGGCATTCTCCTCGGTTTTTTCGCACCGCGGGCAACCGGGCCCAAAAACTTTGATTTCCATTTCCCCATCCTCCTTTCTTTATTGACTTGATTTATTTAAAGGTGAAACCCCGGGACTGTGTCATTGATAGCCCCTATTTAATTATTGCCCCATACAGCATCCCCGAAAGGGTTGCCATCACCACGACTAGCGATACGAAGACAACCGTTTTTTTCGTCCCCATCACACTCCGGATAACCAGCATGTTCGGAAGAGACAATGCCGGACCCGCCAGAAGCAAAGCCAATGCCGGTCCGTTGCCCATCCCACTTCCGATGAGGCCTTGGAGAATCGGGATCTCGGTCAGGGTAGCAAAGTACATGAAGGCCCCGACAACCGATGCAAAGAGGTTCGAGTACAGCGAGTTGCCGCCCACCGCACGGCTAACCCATGCGGAAGGAATCAATCCCTCATGGCCTGGTCGGCCAAGGAGAGCACCGGCTACCAGTACACCGATGAACAAAAGGGGTAGGATTTGTTTGGCAAAGCCCCAGGTGGAGAGAAACCATTGCCCACTCTCCCCTTTGTCTGTACTGGCGATGATGGAAAGACCGATCGCCGCCGCAGCGAACGCAAGCATCGGCTCATGGGAAAACAGGAGGGCAAGGGCAACCGCTGGGATAGCGGCCAGCAGCACCCTTAACGGCCTCAACCCAAACCAGAGAACGAGGATGATCGCAAAGAACCCTGAAACAACACCGGTGATAATCCACTTGGCCGAGTAGATAGCATACCAAGCCCCACCATTGGTCCCTGGCTTCCCCCAATTGGCAAAGACGAGAACCGCGACCATGGCTGCGAAATAAAGGAGGTTTTGCCAGAGCGGTCTGGTGACCTCAGGTGCTGGCATGGCTGCTTGTGCATTCGCTTTCTCTAAATCTTCCTTGACAAAGATAAAATGCATGACCAGCCCGATCACCACGCTGAAAAGAACCGCTCCCACGGCCCTGGCTATCCCCAACTCAATCCCCAGCACACGGGCGGTTAGGATAATTGCAAGCACATTGATCGCCGGCCCCGAGTAGAGAAACGCCGTTGCCGGACCGAGACCTGCACCCATTCGGTAAATCCCGGCGAACAGGGGAAGCACTGTACACGAGCAAACGGCCAAAATCGTTCCCGAAACAGAGGCCACCCCATAGGCCAGCACCTTGTTGGCCTTGGTCCCGAGATACTTCATGACAGAAGCCTGGCTTACAAACACGGCGATAGCCCCAGCGATGAAGAATGCCGGAACCAAACATAGAAGGACGTGCTCCTGAGCGTACCACTTGACCAGGTGGAGGGCTTCCATCATAGCATTATCAAAACGCGCCCTTCCCACGGGCAGATAGAAACTTATGAGAAAGACGCCTATCAGTGCTGAAAGCGCTTTCCATTCTTTTTTCCACTCCATGGGTTTCCCTTTTGCAAATCAGTGGCAATTTGGCAAAAAGGCCAACAATTTTCCCAAAAAATTTTGCTTTCTCACTTGCTTAAAGCTAGTTGTTCCTCGGCGGTAGAACGGATGACCGTCTCCACACAATCGAAAAAATTTAGAATGCATCGCATCCTCAGCCTATAAAAAATCTGGGACCCGTGTTTTTCGTTCTGCACGATGCCCACACTCTTCAGGATAGCCAGGTGCTTAGATACCGTAGACGTATCGGCTCCGATCATTTCCGTGAGTTCACAGACACATCGCTCTTTCCTCGACAGCTCATCAACGATGAAAAGCCGCGTCGGGTGCGCCATGGCCTTGACGATGGTTGCCCGTGCCTCGAAACGGGCTCGGGTTTTTTCTTCCAAACTTGCCTCCAACAACTGTTTCTTATTTGGTAATATCACCAAATAAGAAACAGTTGTCAAGGGTTTTTTGTTTCGACATCCCATTGGAGGAATTCGCTTCAATCTGATATATCCCTCCCGTTTACAAGAACTTGAAAACGACATCGAGTTCATAAAGAAAAAATAGAATGGGAGAAGGATCGGTCTGGCCGAACTCATTCGAATGCTCTTGTTTCGGCTAACACCTCTCTCCTTCACAATCCGTATTGACCTCAAAAGTTCACTTTTATTTTGGGTTCCTCTGCCCTTTCATGTTTTGGGTTTAGTGATTTAATTCAGATTCTGTAAGGGAAAGCATGCAAATCCCTTGACACCTCGGAAAAGAAGGGCAATCATCATCTCACGAGAGGGTGGTTCACAAGAAATGGATCAGTTTCACAAAGGGTGAGCTATGAGGGAAGAGGTTTCGTATAGCTTTGGCTGGGTCATCGTTGGCGTCAGTTTCGTCACCCTCGCACTTGCATATGGGGTTTGGTACTCGTTTTCCGTTTTCTTTGTGGCCCTTCTGGAAGAGTTTGGCTGGAGTCGCTCTGTTGGCGCAGGGGCCTTCTCACTGTTTATAATCATCCACAGCCTTATCGGTCCTTTCGTGGGGGGGGTGGCGGATCGTTTCGGTCCGAGAAAGGTCATCCTATTGGGATCTTTGTTTTTGGGAGCTGGATTGGCCCTCTGTAGCCTAACGAGCACGTGGTGGCACTACTATATCTTTTTCGGCATTATCACCGCCGTCGGTGTAGGGTCCACCGGGTGGGTGCCCAATACCACGATCATCCAACGATGGTTTAAAGTCCATAGGGGCCTGGCAATAGGTATCATATCCTCCGGGATAGGAATTGGGATCTTAGTCTGTGTACCCTCAGTTCAACATCTTATCGAGCGAGTAGGATGGCGGAACGCTTATCGCATTATGGCATTTTTCATTCCACTCATCGTGACCCCCATGGCGATTGCATTTCTTAAAAATCCCCCGCAAGAAACCTGGTCTCATGATACGAGGGGTTCCGGAAGGGACATTATCCCTCCTGCCCCAACAGATCCCTCGGTCGTCGATGGGGAATGGACTTCCCGGCCCTGGACAATCCGGCGGGCGATAAACACGAAACAATTCTGGCTCTTGAGCATTTCCTTCCCCTTAGGGGCTTTTGCCAACCAGTCAATCTTGGCGCACCAAGTAGCCTTTTTCGTCGATCAAGGGGTGGAAGCACTCTTTGCCTCCTACATCGTCGGCATCGTGGGCATTGCTAGTGTGGGGGGGAAGATCTTATGGGGGACACTTTCGGATAAAATCGGAAGGGAGGTGGCCTATACGGCAGGGATCACCTGTTCGATTTGCGGAATGATATTCCTCATTGTATTCCCGGTTCACCCTTCTCCTATTCTTCCGTACTTTTACGGAATCTTCTTCGGTATGGGATACGCTGCTTTGGCGGCCCTTCCTCCTATTATCACAGCGGATTTTTTTGAAGGAGAGTCTTACGGGGGTATCTTTGGAACGCTCATACTCCTCAATGGATTGGGAGGGGCATCCGGAGCATGGTTTGCCGGTTTCCTCCATGACCGGGTTGGGAGTTACGTTCCCCTTTTCATCATTATGATAGGCTTCACTCTCTTTGCGTGCCTTAATGTCTGGAGGGCAGCTCCGAGGAAAATCAGGAATGTACCGGGGAAGAGGGGAAACCCCATCCGCCAACAGAATTAGCACCTACCGATACCACTACACGTCACCAAGCCTTTTTGGACAGGTATCTTGCCTCTTCTCTCCCCCTCTCTTCATTCACAAAGTAGAATAGCGTTCCGCCGGCTATGAACAGGAGCGAAATCGATGTAATGCTCACGCGTGATGCAATAGCACTGCTATAACCCATGGACCTTACCACCAGTCCAACACCTCCCATGAGAAGGGGACCGATAACGGCAGCGAATTTGCCGAGCATATTGTAAAAGCCGAAGTACTCAGCTGATCTTTCAACGGGAATTATCCTCGCAAAAAAGGAGCGGCTCAGCGCCTGAATACCGCCCTGGACGAGGCCAATGGTAATAGCCAGAACATAGAATTCGTTCTTGCTCTGCATCAAAGCACCCCAGATGGACACGAACAGATAGACCGTGATGGCAATGAAGATGGCGCGCTTGGCGCCGATCATTCCACCAAGAAAGCCAAATCCTATGGCAGCTGGGAAACCGACGAATTGAACGATGAGCAACGCAACGATGAGATCATTGGATTTGAAACCGATGGAGATGCCGTAATCTACAGCCATGCGGACGATTGTATCCACACCATCGATATACAACCAGTAGGCCACGAGGAACAAAAAAATGGTTCTCAAATGGCGGACCTCCTGAAAGGTCTCTCTCAATTGAGTAAAACCCGCTTTCACCATATCCAATCCAGATTTCGCCGCCTTATCCGGGGGCTCTTTTACGAACAGTAAGAGCGGGATCGAGAAGACTCCCCACCAAATACCCACGGAGAGAAATGAGAACCTCACGGCTTCTCGGGCGTTCCCGAATCCAAATGTCTCAGGACTGAGCGTCATCCATACATTGCCCGCGAAGAGAAGGCCACCACCCAGATATCCGAGAGAAAAACCCGAGGCAGAAACAAAATCCAACTTCCTCTCAGATGCAACAATGGTGATCAATGCATCATAGAAAATGTTTCCCCCCGAAAATCCAATTGATGCCAAGACATAGAGCACTGCGGCCATAGGCCAATTACCCTTCGAAACGAGGTAGAGGGATGCAGTCATTACTACACCCATATAAGCAAAGAAGAGGAGAAACTTCTTTTTTGATGTTCCTTTGTCGGCAATCGCTCCCAGGACGGGTGCCGACAAGGCCACAGTGATACTCCCAATGGAATTTGCTAACCCCAGTCTGGCTGTACTCACCGTAGTATCAACCCCCACGCTCCAGAATTGCTTGAAGAAAACCGGGAAGAACCCAGCCATGACCGCAGTGGCAAAGGCTGAATTGGCCCAGTCATACATGCTCCAACCGAAGATCGCCTTCTTATCGTCAAGGCCCATAGATACAGCGTCCTATTAGACCAGAGAAATAACGGTCTTGAATCTCGTTTTCTCCCTCTGAAAACCTTTGTCCGATATGACCTTATCGTTGGATCGCCCAGGGCGAGCATATCAACGGAATTCACGCATTCGTCTGGGCAAAACCCATATCGTGGTTGATTTTCGAGTGTTCAGGAGGGTTCAGCCATCGCCGTGTCTTCGGTATCTGACGTTCGATACATCGCTTCAATCAGAGCGTGGTATTTCTCCAGCACGACCCCCCTCCTGACTTTGAGCGTTGGTGTTAACTCACCACTATCGACGGTGAACTCATTGTCAATCAAGGAGAAACGGTGGACTTTCTCGAAGCTGGCAAAGTCATGGGAAAGCCGTTGAATCTCGTCCTGGATGAGGTGGTGAACCTCTGGGTGACGGGTGAATTCACCCGTATCTTCAAGGTCGATGTCGATGTTGTGTTCCCTCGCCCACTGCCCGAGAATCTTGAAGTTGGGAACGATGAGGGCAGTCACGGTGCTCCGGTTGTCGCCGAGGATGATGATTTGAGAGATATACGCACTCTCCAAGAGACGGTTCTCAATGGGCTGTGGCGCCACCTTCTTGCCGTTGGTTAAGACGAGAAGGTTTTTCTTACGGTCGGTGATTTCGAGGAAGCCATCCTCATCAAACTTCCCTACGTCCCCGGTGTGAAACCAGCCATCGGCATCTATGGCCTTTGAACTTTCTCCAGGCTTTTTGTAGTAGCCCTCCATCACGTTTGGACCGCGCACCAAGATCTCGCCATCTTCATCGAGCCGCACCTCCACCCCTTTCACCGGGGGACCGACAGTACCGAATTTGATACGGTTGAGGCGGTTAACCGTAACAAGAGGTGAAGTTTCAGTAAGTCCGTAGCCTTCTAGAATCGTGAGCCTCATCGCGGAGAAAAATTCCGCCGTTGTCTTGGACAGGGGTGCACCGCCGGAGAAGAACAACTTGAGCCGTTGCAAGCCGAGGCGTTGGCGAATTTTGCTGAAGACGAGTTTGTCGGCGAGCCACCACTTGGATCCGAGGAGAAGTGAGGGTTCGTTTTTCCTCTGAATTTCCTCCCAGGACCGTTTACCAACGGACATAGCCCAAGAGAAGAGTTTTTGCATCCGGGCAGGTTCTTTGGCGATATTTCCCATGAGCCCTTCCTGGAACATCTCCAGAACACGAGGCACGAGAAGCATATAGTGGGGCTTCACCTCTCCGAGGTTCTGTCGCAGACGGCGCAGGTTCTCCACATATGCAATCATCGAGCCACAGCTGAGGGGCAAGTAGTGATCCACCAGTCGGCCCATGGCGTGGTTGAGAGGCACAAATGACAACAGCACATCGCCATGGCCGAAGGTCAGGACGTCCTGCGCGGCTTCAACATTGGAGGCGAAGTTGCGATGCGAGAGAATCGCGCCCTTGGGGTAGCCTGTCGTTCCCGAGGTATAGATGATACTCGCCCAATCATTGGGCCGGACCCCTTGCCAGCGGTGGTCATAGTCGGAATCGCTGAGGGAAGATGTTTCCCCCCGGTGCATTACGTCCTCGAAGGTTATCACATCATTGGAAGCATCGGCAGGACAGTCCATAGTGACGATGCGGAGATGAGCCAGGCTTTTCTTTGCCTCCAGCGCTTTTTTTAGCTGTTTTTTGTCGGAGACGATAATGATTTTGGCTCCTGAGTCATTCAGGATATAGCCCACTTGGCCAGCGGGAAGTGTTGGGAAAATCGCCACGTTGATTGCGCCGATGTGTACTATTGCCATGTCAGCGATCGCCCATTCAGGTCGGTTCTCAGAGATGAGGGCGATACGATCGCCCTTCTGCACGCCTGAGGCGACCAGTCCGTTGGAGAGTGTTCGAACCTTCATACCCATCTCTCGGTAGGTAATGACCTTATATTCACCATCGACTTTGCTGGAGAGGGCGGGGCTGTCGGCAAATCTTTTTACGCTCATTTGAAACATTCGATTCAGGGTGTCTCCCATATGCGTATCACTCCTTTTTCGGTCGATAATTCCGGGCAATTACGTGACCGGTTCTATCGATTTGGTTAGACTCGTCAATTCCTCCAGCATTTGTCGCACCGAGGACTCCAACGATGTCATTACATCTCGAAGCGTGCCTCGTTTTTCGGTCTGGTAGCGGTGGTAGTAGTCAGTGAGGTTGAGGGACTCCCCCACCTTCACCAGCGCCTTCTTTGGTCCCCACGTTCTTCCTCGTCCAAACACCTCAAGCTCAAGCAATCCGAGAACATCCAGAAAGCGCTCGGCGGTGAGGGTTTCCCGGACATAGCCGTCGTGGAGGGCAACAAAGCGTAATACCCGCGAAAGATCGTGGTAGAGTCCCCGAACCTCCTGTTGACGAAGGTGGTGTAGCCGTCTCTCATATTCCGCCCCCCCAGTTTCGGTATAGACGATCTGATCAACGACGTTGAGAAGTTCGCGGATACGTTCGAGGAGTGGCCGGTCAGGATGCATGGAGACACCAAGTGCCGCCGCCACCCGGGATACGATAAGCTCTTTCATATATTGAATCCGCTCATCCAAACTGACGTCCTTGCTTGGATGGACATTGTATTCCTTCTCGTTTGCACTCACCACAGCTTCCCCGACTCTTCTGAGGCGGTCGTAGAGAGTTGCGGGTTGAGGGCTAGGAGGTAAAAACAGTTTTCGTTCGAGCAGGTCAAGTGAGCGGTCAATCTCGCTGTACATGTCTTTGAGATAAATGTATTTGATGGCGATGGGAAGGCAGTAGAGGGGAGCCAGGGCGCCCTGTTTGGCCAAATCTTCACATGCCCAAAATGCTAGCTGGGCTGCGCCTTGTTGGAATGGCATGACGGTATCATTCTGCCCACAAGCGACGCCTTCAGGGAAGATGACCAACCAGTGCGTTCCCTCCACAAGGAGTTGACGGGTCATGCGAAACGAATTTCTATCAGGCATACCCCGAATAATGGAATAAGCCCCGAACCGCTGAATGAGCCAGCCTATTGGAGGTGGTCGATCGAAGACTTCCTTGGCCGTGAGATAGTTGAAGTCCTCTCCTAACAGTTTGGAAAGGTGAAAAAGAATATACGGTTCTTTTCCCCCTGAGTGGTTTGGCGTCAGGACGACTCGTTCCCCCTTAAGCTTCCTTAGACGGGTCAGATCCTCTTCCTTAACCTCCACTGAGACGATCTTTGGCACTAGCGGGAGCATGAATGGAAGCACCAGCTGCTTTGCCAGGCAAATGAGGAACTCGTTGTTCTTAGGAGGTCGAAATATGAAGGACTTATCGGAGGGCATATAATCTCCTCAACCCTTGCGGACCGGTTTAGGCATGAGCAGATTGAAGAAAAATCTATGCATATATTCTAACAGATGGGAGTCTGACGAAAAAGGAGGTGTTAAAAATCTTCTGCTTTCCTGGAGGAGAGCTGACCCATGGATACGAAAATGAGTAAATCAGGCGACGGCCAAACTACGGGAGGTCTTGTGAGGAATTCCGCTCGCGATAGCGATAGAACGAGGGTATGAGCTTGAGGAACCTCATAGGGGAATGTATGACCTCCCTCATCAGTTCAATCTGATGGTTGTGATTTCTCACATCCAGATAATCGATCCAAGGGCCCTTTAATCCGGAGAGACCATCGATGGCGCCTCGATTACAAGCGGCCTCAAGAATTCGGCTCTCCATTTCAGGACTGTGGAGGATTTCGGGTTGAGACAGGAGATGGGCCAGGCAGGCCAAAAACGCATAGGCGGCATCCTCCGATACAGCCCCAAAAACGATAGCATCGGCTCGCGAGGTAGTGCCGATGCCTCCCCCACAACTACATCGGCATTTGTCACCGTACAAGACTACCCTCTCCATCGCTTCCTTGAGAGCCCCCATTCCCAATTCATTGCCCAAATCGCCAATCCCAATGGTCAAGCCCCCTCTTTTCTTAACCCCTTCGAACAGCTCGTCAATTCTCGCGACAAAAGGGGTGATCGAGTGTCCATCCATTCGGTGATAGTAACCTTTTTCGTTTCTTCCCGGACGTTCGACGGAAACGGCTGCCTTGGGGTTCATGTCGTCTAGTATTCGGCTGGCCTGTTCTTCGGCTTTATGCGGATCCTTGGTGAAGGGGAGAACGGTAACGGTGTGGGGAATTGCAGCGCTGGTCTTAAAATCATCAAGGATCCCCAGTCCAGCTGCTTCACAGCAGGCCTTGGCAATCTCCACACATTCTTCTTCGCAGAAAACAACTGGTTTTGCTCTAAAACCCAGATCAATGGCACGGGCGATCACTGCCGCCCCAACCACCCCATCGGTTTCAGGGGTTATCCCGTTCCTCCTGGAAGGATGTTCCTTTACCGGCTTACCATCGTCTAGAACGTTCAGGGGCATTACGGGGAAGCCGGTCATAATGAAAACGACATCTCCCCCTCTTACCATATCGGTGAATTTCTGAGCCGCTCGCATGGTCAGAGGGCCATCAGATGTACCACGAGCCGCTTGATAGAGGGGCATGATCTGCCCCAGACATCGCCAATCGATGGTGATCAACCTGTCCAGATTTTCCCCAATCAGATCTGTAATCCTCTTCTCAATATCTTTGTCCATTGATTCTTTCCTCACATTGACTCTTTGGGCATACCATGGCCAATTCAATCGTAGTGGGTATTGGGGGGATCAGGTGATGGCAATTGCCTCTATTTCTATCATACACTCTTGAGTCGTCAGGCTGCTTACCTCCACAAGGGTACTCGCGGGATATTTTTCCGTAAAGTACTCCGCGCGCACCTCGTGGATCGCTTTCAGATTTTTCATATCAGTGACATATACAGTTACCTTGACTACATTTTCTAAAGTAGCCTCCCCCGCTTCCAAGACATGCTTGAGGTTTTCAATGCACTGTCTGGTTTGAGTTCGTATATCACCTTTTCCGACCAGTTCTCCTCTAGCGTTCTTCGAAATTTGCCCGGAAACAAAAATGAGGTTCCCTGCCTTTACGCCCTGGGAAAAAATCCCGAAGGGTTTGGCAACCTCGTTGCTTGAAAGAATTCCTTTATCCATCTTAGATCCTCCTTCCACTATCGAGCCCCGTAATCCGTTCCTTTTTCCCCTACCCTCCCGCTCGTATTCCCTCAATTTCACGATATATCCGGTAGGAAACGAGAAGGTCCGGGCAGTGAGAAGGGTCCCATTCCTAATAGATATAGAGCGGTATCCGGCTACATCTATCGCTTGGGCTTACATATGTATCCGCCCGCTCATATTCCAACCTACTCTCCTTCTTGTCAATCATTTTCCTGATGAATGCCGAGGCTTTCCATCCCAATGTCTCTATGGCCCTAGGGCGTCTTACCGACATTTTGGGGATTGGCGGCTCAGGGTTTTGCTTGACAATCTCGAGATTTTAAACTAGTTATACGCGGAATGATGAGTCCACCCGAGAAATGGACGGGAATCGGAGGTGCTAGCATGAAGTCAAGAAACCGAGTTGAGGATCCGGGGGCCTGTATGGAGAGCACGATCAAGAGTTTCATTAACAACTCGCCCGAGAATTCCCTCAAGAATGAAGAAAATGATAAGGCATGGATGGATCCGCTGGTAGGATTCTCTAGCGGCGACGATCCTCTCTATCAAGGATTCAAAGAATATGTTGGATCCTTTCATTGGACTCCCCTGGAAATATTCTCCAGAACATTTCCGCGACTAAAGGTTAAGCCGGATGACCTAACTGTCATAGGTTGGGTTTTACCACACAACGAAAGGACAAAGTGTGATAATCGGGGGCAGACCGCCTATCCCTCTGAGAGATGGGTGAGGGCAAGGGCCTACGGTGAAGAGTTCAACGGAAAACTCCGTGAGCATGTGGTGGCAACCCTACAGGATTCGGGGCACGAAGCCGTCGCCCCCATGCTCTCTCATTTGTTCGAAAGGAAAACGTCTGAGCGTTATGGCTTTGCCTCCACGTGGTCCGAACGACATGTAGCGTATGCGTCAGGTCTGGGAACCTTTGGTCTCTGTGATGGTCTCATAACCCCCAGGGGTAAGGCTATGCGGTGTGGGTCAGTTGTTGCGCATATCAAAATCCCTCCCACAAAAAGACCATACAGTGATCATCATGCGTACTGTCTCCTCTTTACCAAAGGCCTGTGTGGGAAGTGTATCCATCGTTGTCCTGTAAAGGCAATCACCCATTCCGGCCACGACAAAATGGCATGTAGGAACTATATTCGTCCGGTGGTTGCAGACTATGCGAGATCCCGTTATGGTATAGAGGCCGAGCGCTATGGTTGTGGGTTATGCCAAACGGGTGTGCCGTGCGAGTCGAAGATTCCCACCGAGGATGACGTTAGATAAAGGAGATGGCGGAGCAGCTTTAACCTGGTTAGTGATATGGGGACAGTGGGGCTAAATGGGTGAATGTGGTGTTTTTTGATTGACGATCCTACATATTCAATGCGATGGGCGCCCCCTGTCTTTCATGGGGCAGTTGGCCTGGCTATCTGAACAGCAGGATCCTTTGCCCGAAAAGATCCGCCTAAAGTATCTAACGGCAAAGAACAGTGCTCCAACCACTATGGTAATAAGGATAATAGTCTGGATCATTTTTCATCCTCTTCTCAGGGTGGAGCCCGCAGCGAGCGCTTATTCTCGTGGGCCCCTTCCGCCTGCTCCTCGCCTCGGCAAGACTATCCCAGTCCCAGAATCAATCCTCCGCGGTAGATGACAAATGCCAAAATCCAGGCAAGGGAGAGGCTATATCCGACGGAGAAACCCGTCCATCTCCAGGATCCCGTTTCCCGGCGAATAGCAGCCACGGTGGCCAAACATGGGGTATAGACCAGGACAAAGACCATAAATCCATACCCGATTAAAGGCGTCATTGCATTCCGAATAGCTGTGCGGAGGCTTTCACTCTTCTCCCCTTCCTCCCCTCCAACCTGGTAGAGGATCCCGAAGGTACTAACAACGATCTCTTTTGCAACAAAGCCAGTGAGCAGGGCCACGCTCCCCTTCCAGTCAAAGCCCAAAGGGTGAAGGAGGGGCGCAATTGCCTTCCCCAACCTTCCAAGAAAACTATTTTCTTGGAACTCCTCTTTTTGAAAGCGTTCCAGTTCGGCAATTTTTTGATTCATTTCCTTGGATAGAAGCTGGGCTCTTTCTCCTTGTCCAGTTTGACCCAGTTCCGCTTTTTGTATCGCGTATCGCTCCTCAATTATGCGCTTTTCCATGTCGTAATCTCTGGAATAATCCATGGTCTGCGGAAAGGAACTGAGGGCCCAAACCAATATCGATCCGACGAGAATCACGCTCCCCATCTTCTTGATGAAAATTGAGCCCCTTTCCCACATGTGAATGAGGGTTCCTTTCAGTGTTGGCATGCGGTAGGGGGGGAGCTCCAGCACAAAAGGGGCGATTTCCCCCCTGAAGAGGGTCCGCTTGAAAATCTGACCCATCAGGATGGCCAGAACGATTCCGATGACATAGAGGGAAAAAATAACGTTTCCGGCATATGCCCCAAAAAGAGCCCCAGCAATGAGCACATAGACGGGTAGCCTGGCGCTACAGCTAATGAGTGGATTAATCAAGATGGTGAGTATCCTATCCCTTCTACTCTCCAGCACGCGCGTGGCCATGATGGCGGGTACATTGCATCCAAATCCCATGATCATTGGGATGAACGATTTTCCGTGGAGCCCCACGGTGTGCATCACCCTGTCCATGATGAAGGCTGCTCTGGCCATGTAGCCCGTATCCTCAAAAAGTGCGATACAGAAAAAGAGGATGAATATATTTGGGAGAAATACAGCCACCCCCCCCACCCCGCTAATAATTCCATCGACAACAAGGTTTGTGAGGAGCCCTTTTCCCATTAGGTCTCCAACGGACCGTGCGAGTACCCCCACTCCAGCATCAATCCAATCCATGGGATATTGTCCCACACTGAAAGTGAGCTGGAACATGGCCCAGATAAAGAAGATGAAAATCGGAAAACCGAGGAGGCGATTCGTCAAGACCATATCAACTTGGTCGGAGAGATAGCGCCTGTCTCTCCTGGCCTGCTGAAACGTCTCCTTAAGAGCACCATGGATGAAGCCATATCGGCGATCGGCCATCAAGGTCTCAGAATCTTCGCCCAGTATTTCGCTCAGATGGGCCCTGCTTTTGCTAAGCTGATCCAGAACCTTTTGCTTCAGAGGGCTTTTCTCGATATCCTTGAGGACTTCCTCATCATTTTCAAGTAGCTTGATTCCCATCCATCGTGGGTGATGCTCATCCGGAAATGATGTGCCCGAACGGATCAGCTCCCCAAACCGTTCAATTTCCTCCTCTAATTCACGGCCATAATTGATGTGAATGTGCCGGGATACCGACTCCCTATCCTCAGCCACCCTGACGATGACGTTCAGAAGGTCTTTGGTTCCCTGGTTCTTACTCCCGACGGTGGGAACAAAAGGAACCCCCATGAGGAGGGACAGCTTTTCATGATCGATGATCAACCCTCTGGACCGGGCTACGTCCACCATGTTCAGGGCAAAGACCAGTTTTACACCTAAATCGATCAACTGTGTCGCCAGATAGAGATTGCGCTCCAAGGTCGAGGCATCGATCACGTCTAGCACAAGATCGGGCTTTTCCTCGATGATGTAATTCCTCGCAATAATCTCTTCCAGGGAATACGCGGTCAGGCTATAAGTTCCCGGGAGATCAATCACCTGGATTGTGTAGCCGTTGTGGATGGCTACCCCTTCCTTTTTCTCCACGGTAACCCCGGGCCAGTTTCCCACCTTTTGATGTGCCCCTGTGATGTTATTAAAGATGGTGGTCTTTCCAGAATTCGGGTTTCCTGCAATGGCAATCGTGATTCTCTTCCTCATTAATCACCCTTTGGCTAATCCTCTAACTTTCTCACCATCACTTTTTCGGCCTCATCGTGTCTCAGGCTGACGTGGTAACCCTTCAACACGTATTCTATGGGATTCCGTAGGGGAGCGAATTTTTCGACTGTAATCTCTGCCCCGGCGACGAACCCCATCTCCATGAGTCTCTGCCGGAAACGCCCAACCCCGGTCACTCGTTCGATTATCCCTTTCTCTCCGGTTTTCAGCTCGCTGAGTTTTCGGATACTCACTCACACCCCTTACTTGACGTTTTGGATCATTGAAACCAAAATATGTTTGGCCATCCCATACCCAAGGGCGATCCGGGTTTCCCCTGAAGCCACAATTAGTGGTCCTGGCCCACTGCTCTTGATCACTTCCACATCGGTCCCTCGACTGAGGCCCATGCCCGTCAAACGTCGTTCCATCCCCCCGCCTCCCGCAAACCCAATGATTTGGACCCTTTCACCCGCCGAAGCCATGGTCAGCGGTATAGCGGGCTCTCTTTTCTGGAGACACTTAGAGCAGAGCCCGTAAATTTCCATCTGGTGCTGCAGATCATGAAATCCCATTCGCCGTGCCACCTCCGTTTGAAGGGCCTCGATTTCCGGACTGTAGAATTCCAGAATCATGCCGCATCGCACACAGATGAGGTGATCATGGTGTCTGCCCAGATGACGGTGTTCATATCGGGGTACCTGACCGGTGAATTTCTTTTCCTGGGCAAAACCATACCGAGAAAAGAGCCTCAAATTTTCAGCGACAAAGCCTTCTGAAAGGGACATACCCTTTTCATTGAGGATCTTGGTGAGTTCCGCTCCCGTCAGGTGGGTTTCTGTTCCGAGAAAAGCCTCGAGAATACTCAGCCTCTCTTCGATCCGATCAAGGCCTTCCCGTTCGAACATGACCTTGAATTGTCGGTGGATATCCCTGTGTTCTTTTACAAGCATCCCTTTCCCCCACGCTGTCCTGTTTCGCGGTCCCTACTCCGTCGAATTTAACCCATCCTGAAATCCGACGGTACGTAGCTCTGCGAGGATCAGCTCTCCTCCCTTCAGCTTCTCAACGGCATCATCAAAAGTTTCGGTGTTGGATTTTGTAAATTACTGCCTTCCCCTGCCGGATGGCCGCCATGCCTTCTCAGTGCACCGGGGACAGAAGCCAAATAGTTCAAATCGATGAGAGGTTATGACGAAACCGTACTTTCTCCCGATCTGTTTCTGAATCTTTTCGATTTCATCATCCGAGAACTCAAGGTTCCTTCCGCAGCAGATGCACCGGATGTGACCGTGATGTTTATGTCCATAGATATGTTCATAGTGGAGGTGGCCATCCTCGAAAAAGACCTCTTTGATCAGTCCACTCTCGACGAGCAGGGGAATAGTTCTGTAAATAGAAGCCTTGGAAACGATCTTCTTCTTGTTTCTCATGCGCAGAAAAAGCCCATCCACATCGAAGTGATCATGAGTAGAAAAAATCTCCTCAATGATCATCTCCCTTTCCGGCGTGTTCCGAAGCCCTCTTTCCTTGATATAACCCCTGAATTTTCGAATCTCATTCATGACCTAGCGAACCCAATTATTATTGAGACTCATTTTCAACAATATCGATTTTTCTTGTCCATGTCAAGGCTTTTTTGGACAAGGTCTGCATGAGGGTTCACTAGAGGAGAATATGCGTGGTTACTTCGGATATGAACGAGTTGCGCGGGGAGAACATTGGGGGGGGTGAGACCTTGTGTGGCAGTCAAAAAAATCACCTCGCGACCAAGAATTGGGAAAGGTTCAAACTCAGTCCCTTATCAAGTTCCACGGGGCTGAATTGGAACAGTGACCTTGTGGCGCCATATACCTTGTAGGATCTTGAAGCGAGAAAAAACGGTCAATTGTCGCCCGATACTCACTTTCTCGCCCACCGCTCCTTTTTTATTTGACCACCAATTACTGTTGTGCTGTGAAAGAAGGGGAATTTCGGTGATTTCCCCCATTCCGATTGTACGAAATTCAGAGCTCCAAGCTTTTGGAGCATGAAAGGAGGTGAAGCGGAAATTTGGCAAGAAGCTTAGAATATCTACATTTTCCACAACTATCTTAGTTCCATGGGGGGTGTTATGATGAAAAAGCTCTGTATTGTTTCCATTTTGGTGGTGTTGATGGCCGTGACGGTCAGTGCTGCTCTAGCGGAGGTTGAGCTGACCATCTGGACGCACGAAGACCCAAACAGAACGGAGATTGAAAACATGTACATCAAGGAATTCGAAAAGGCCAATCCAGGGGTTACGGTAAAAAGGGTCACCAGTCCATCGGGGAAAATGGCGGAAAAAATTCTCACTGCCTTTGCCGCGAATCGGGGACCTGATATGTTCAATATGGAGATTGAAGATGAGTATGCTTACATCGTGAATCGTCGTGTTGCTCCCATCGATTTCAAGGCAGCCGGGTACCCCAGTGTCAAGGCTATTTACGATGCGTATCTTCCCGGCGTACTGGATCCCGCTACCTTCGAGGGGAAGCTTTACGGGCTCCCGTTGGAATTG
>JABAOF010002782.1_pt2 | contig 16594 bp, 12 predicted proteins | sample 7062171 | NCBI WGS metagenome assembly JABAOF01 (sample SAMN14538628, study PRJNA623070) | marine sediment metagenome | biome: marine biome [ENVO:00000428]; feature: marine pelagic biome [ENVO:01000023]; material: deep marine sediment [ENVO:00002113] | place: India: Gulf of Khambhat ...
TATTTTTTATTTTCTCGATCAAAGGATTTGTACAGAGCACATAATCGATTCTCATGCCCTGGTCTCTCCAGATGGCGCCACCAATGTAATTCCACCAAGTAAACTGTTGTTTTTCTGGGTAAAGTTGGCGAAATGAGTCGATGATCCCCCAGTCGAGAAGTTCCTCGAAAGCCTGCCTTTCCTCATGCATAGTACCTATGGTGTCCCGGAGCTCTTCGGGAGACCAAACATCCCTATCCTCTCGGGCCACGTTAAAATCTCCCACCAAAATGAGGGAGTCATCCCTGGTGAAATGTTTATCGAGAAAGGATCGAAGCTTTTCATACCAGTCCATCTTATAAGAAAATTTTTCAGTTCCTCTCTCATCTCCATGAGGAGCGTAAATATTGAATATGTTCACCCCGCCTATTTTTGTCACTATGATTCTCTTCTGTTCATCCCAATATTCCTCGATTGCTTTTTCGAAGATTCGTTCTACTGGAAGTTTTGAACAGATAGCGACTCCGTTATAGGCTTTCTGGCCTGAGACGAGACAGGAGTAGCCGAGTTTTTCGAAATCTTGGTACGGGAAGAATTCTTCGACGGATTTGAGTTCTTGAAAGCAGAGAATATCGATATCGTTCTCTCTGTGCTGGAGCCATTCGAGAATCAGGCCTTTCCTGGCTTTTATGGAATTGACATTAAAAGTGCAGATTTTCAAGACAGATCTCTTTGGCAAGAATTGATTTGGCTATTATACAATGAGTGATGGAGAGAATGACAGCAGTTTTCATACTGGGATTCTGAAGCTGTCATCCCAGTTCAATCATGATTCTCCTCGATGACATCCCTCTAGATGAATAGGTTTTGAAATTAGCTGGGAACCTTTTTATGAGTCGCTACGTATTTTCTTATAAAACCATAAGTCTATGAATAAGGAGGTCATTTTGAAATTTAAGATTATTTTTCTTATCTTGTTCTTTTTGTGTGCGTCTTTGACCTCGGCTTATCAAGAGGTTAAGAACTTGAGCATGTCGGCTGAGGGAATTAAGAGGTTGGAGATCGACTGCGGTGCTGGATTCTTAATCGTCTCTGGTCAGGAAGGTCTAAAAAACATAAATGCGGAAGCGGAAATCATCTTGGAGGGAAGAAGCGAGGACAATGCCCAGAAATTTATCCGGGAGAGAGTCAGACTCTCGCTGGAGAAACAGGGAGACAGAGCCGTCCTGATCAGCCTGATGAAGGAACGGTTTTCGGTTTTTTCCTTCAGGAAAAAGCTGATCAACCTGACAGTATATGTGCCGACCAACCTCGATCTTGAAGTTGATGATGGCTCTGGATGGATAAAAGTCGACAACATCTCAGGAAAGGTATTTATTGATGATGGTTCTGGTGAAATGATGATCAAAGATATCATGGGGCCACTCCGAATAGATGATGGATCAGGAGATATCGATGTGGCCAATATCCGGGGAGATGTGGATATTGATGATGGCTCAGGCGGAATAGAGGTGAGAGATGTCTCGGGAACTGTCTCGGTTGACGATGGCTCCGGCTCGATAAATATCGATGGCGTGGATGGTGACGTAACCATCAAAGATGATGGGAGTGGAAGAGTCAGGATAAGCAACGTCAAAGGGAAAGTCATCAAATAAGTCTGTTTTTACAGTCCCATCTTTTCCAGTATTGTAGAAAATCTTGGGTCGACACGTAAGCTGTCAAGGTTAGGATCGACTTTTATCTCAGCGATCATACTCGATTTCTCTTCAAAAGCCTTTTCAAGATAGAAGAAGGCTTGATCAATGTCTCCTAGAGCAGCGTAAATAACGGCATAGCTGTAATGGGGAACATATTTAGTCTTTGAGCGTTCCTGTAACTCCTCCAGTATTTTTTGAGTTTCTTCCGGATTTCCTGCGGAAGCGTAAACAAGGGAAAGCTCTGCCGAATAGAGGGCGCTGCCTCCTGAATACTCAACAGCCTTGCGGAGTTCCTCTACCGAGTCCTCATACATGGATTTTTTTAGATAGGTTAAGCCCATGACTCTATGCGCCTCTGGAAAGGTGGTATCTATTTCGAATACCTTTTTACATTGTTCTATTGCTTGGTCATATTGACCTGATTGGAAAAGAAGATATCCAATACCCGTGCTGATCGGGAGGGAGAGAGGATCGAGATTTATGGCTTTGGCCATTTCTAAAAGGCCCTCGTCGAATCGGCCCATATTTTTTAAGAACATTCCATAATAATTATGAGCCGTGGCATAGCTGGGATTGAGGCCAATGGCCCAATTAAAGTCTGCTTCCGCCCCGAACCAATCCCAGTCAAAAAGATACTTCACGTAGGCGAGGGAAACATAAGCTTCGGTGAGTGTTTCATCTATTTCTAAAGCCTTTAGAGCAGCTTCTTTGGCTTGGGGAAAGGCTTTTAAGGAGGGGAGAAAGACATAGGTGCCAAGCATGTTGTACGTATCGGCCAGTCCAGCATAGGCGAGGGCGTAATCTGGGTCCTTTTCGATCGCTCCCTCGAAGTGCTCAAGAGCCTTATACAACCCATCTTCAGTCCTTTTATTCCAAAAATGGCGCCCTTTAAGATAGAGTTGATAAGCCTCAGGATTAGCTGTCTGTGCTTGAGCTAAGAGTGCTTTTTCCTCTGGAGCAACTGCGATCTTTATTTCCTCGGCGACCGATCGGGCTAATTCGTTCTGCAACACAAGGATATCGCTCAAGTCCCGCTCGTAACTCTTGGACCAGAGATTTCGGTCTGTCCTTGCCTCTATCAACCGTACGTTGATTTTTACCCGTTGTCCTGAAACCAGAATCGAGCCTTCGACGATGCCATCGACATCGAGTTCGCGGGCAATTACGGGAAGGGGCTTTTGAGCATCTTTGTACTGCATCACGGATGTGCTGGAAATAACCCGCTGGAGTGCTTTTATCTGAGTCAGGTTGGAAATCAGGGCCTCGGTCATGCCGTCAGCAAAGTACTCCTGATCAAGGTTACCGGAGAGATTTTTTAAAGGCAATACGGCGATAGAATAGATGGTCTCCTGGCGACCGGTGAACAGAGAGAGGCCAGCAAAAATCAGTAAAGCCAGCATAATCGGCACTCCGGCATAGAGAGCGATCTTTTTCCAGGGGAATTTCTTCCTTTCCCTCAGTCCTCCTTCTGGTAAAACCTTATCCGTCGTGGGAACTCCCTTTTCTATTTTGTTCAGTTCGGTCAGCAGCTCCTCAGCACTCTGATACCGCCTCTGTCTGTCTTTTTCCAGACAGCGAAGGATTAACCGGCTGATGTTTTCGGTAATTTGATTGTTGATGTACCGAGGGTTGGGAGGTGGTTCGCTCTTGTGTTTTATAGCGATGCTGAAAGGAGTGTCACCTTGAAAAGGAACTCTTCCCGTCAACATCTCGAAAAGGATAGCTCCCAGAGAGTAAAGATCAGAACGATGGTCGATCTCCTTTCCCTCGACCTGTTCGGGCGACATGTATTCCGGAGTCCCGATAACCGTGTCTTCTTTTGTTAGCCCCCTTGATTTTAGAGATCGTGCGATCCCAAAGTCCATGATCCGGGCATTACCTTCTCTATCGATCATGATGTTCTGAGGCTTGAGATCTCTGTGTACTATGCCCAATCTGTGGGCCTCTGCCAGCCCCTCACAGATTTGCTTGGCTATGAGAATGGTCTTTCCCATGGTGAATTGGCCTATCCTCTTGATCAAACTCCTCAGATCCTCTCCCGGAACATACTCCATGATGATGAATTGAGTTCCTTGTTCCTGACTGAAGTCATACATCCGGCAGACGTTTTTATGGGTGATTCTGCGGGCCATCTTCAGCTCATTCCGGAAGCGGTTGATCATCTTCTCATCGGCAGCAATATCGGGATTGAGGACTTTTAAGGCCACCTCTTCATCTATGGTCTTATCCACTGCCCTAAAGACTTTGCCCATCCCTCCGCTTCCAATTTCCTCAATGACGTCATACCGGTGGGCAAAAGTGGTTCCTCTGGTCAGTTCTTTAATCGGGGTTTCAAGGGTTTTAGTGGGAGAAGTTTGGAAGTCCTCCTCTGAAGGTAAAGGCGTTCCACACTGACCGCAAAAGCGGGATGTTTTTGGGTTCTCAAAGTTGCACTTGGAGCACTTCATGTCAGCAGGATCCTTAGCAATCCAAAGCATAGAATAATCGCTGAGGTGTGATTAGTCAAATTGGTTTTGGTCTAGGTGAACATTTCTATATTAACGGGAAAGTAGAGGATTTTTTGGATCAAGTCTCAACATCCCACCTAGCTTGACGAGTTTCTTCAGAAATTCACTCTATAAGGATTTAGGAATACTTCTATTATCTTCCTCTGCGTTTTTCTTGGCGAAGGTTTCAGCCATTTGAAGGCGTTCTCCTATAGGTGGATGAGAGTAGTACAGGAGTTTTATCCACCATTCTGGATAGGCATTAGAGAGGTTACGGTCGGCCAACCCAGCCAAAGCGGTCATAAAATCCTTTGGATTTGTGATGTTCTCAAGAGAATAGCGGTCAGCCCTTTGTTCGAAGCGGCGGGAGAGAATTTGGTTGAGCGGGGTAAAAAGAAAGCCAGAGATCCCACCAATCAGGAGGAAAAAGGGAGGCAGGAGTGTCAGGTTCGTTCTTGTCGAAGAGAGAAAGTCAGGGAAGAGCACATTCATGATGAGGTTCACCAAGAAAAAGACGATCAGCTGCTGCCCAGTCCCGATCATGATATTCATCCAGATGTGTTTGTGTCGGAAATGCCCCACCTCATGGGCCATGATGGATACGATTTCAGGCACGCTCATGTGTTCGAGGAGATTATCCCCCAGGACAACCCGTCGAGTTTTTCCCAGCCCTGCCAGGAAGGCATTTTCCTTTTTTGTCTGGCGACTCGTATCTTCCTTGAAAAAACCGCTGCTTTTCAGCCCCCCTCTGGAGAGAATTTTTTCCAGAGCATCCGTGAGTTTTTTGTTTTCAATCGGGGTGTATTTATTGAAGAGAGGATAGATCACGATAGGAAAAATCGTAGCCAAGAAGACGCTGACAACCGCCATACCCAATCCTGAGATCAACCACCAGTATCTCGGAGACAAGGCCATCACCCAGAGCAACAGTCCCAGGAGCAGCGAAAAAATCAAGAATCCCACCCAGAAGGATTTGACCTGTTCCCAGAGCCAGCTTTTCACCGTATGATTCGAGAAATTCCATCTGTGTTCATGGATGTAGGAGCGGTAGAAACTGAGGGGGAAAGAAAAGACCGTCATAATCATCTGAAAAACGAGCACATAGAAAAGGACGGTGACGATCAAAGTCGAACCCCATTTCAGGTGGGCCAGCCAGGAACTGATCCCGCTGAAGTAAAATGCCAAAAGAAGGATGAGGGACAAAGCTACGCCAGCCAGTCCCAGCCATCTTTTCTCCTTTTCATAATGTCTTGCGAGGCGTTGTTTTTCTTTATTAAGAAGAGGATGGATAGACATCGTCAGCATGTCCTTTATGATTTTATTAAAACCCATTCCCCAGCCATTGTAAACAGGTCTCTCCACGAAGCTTAAGAGGAGAGCTGGGTCAGGCCTTATCCCAAGGTTTTTTCCTCGGGTAATTGTAGAGACACAGCGCATCCGGATGAGAAGGCCTGACTCCAGCATCAACACTTGAAAAACTTTGAGGTTGCCTTTTTTTAGTGAGAACACTATGATTCTGAATTGATATTTCATCGAAAGACGGCCAAACCTGATGGAAATCCAGCATCTTATCCTTCTCTTCGTCGTCGGGTGTATAGCCGGGTTTATAAACGTCAATGCCGGTGGCGGCTCAAGCCTCACCCTCCCAGCGTTGATATTCATGGGGTTGGAAGGGTCGCTGGCCAACGGCACCAACCGGGTGGCGATCTTCATCCAGAATATCTTCGCTGTGGCCTCATTCCGCCAGCAAAAGGTCCATCAATTCAAAAGAAGCTCACAACTTTCGCTCCTTACGCTCCCTGGAGCGATGATTGGGGCCTTAGTGGCATCGCGCATCAGTGATCTTCTCTTCCAACGCATCGTGGGCGGTGTGTTGATTTTTATCGTGTTTTCCATGTTTATCTCCCGTTCATACGGAGAAAGAGAGGGTAGTCAAGGTGAAAAGGCTCACTGGCTTATATACCCGGCTCTCATCGGCATCGGGTTCTACGGAGGCTTTCTTCAGATTGGTGTCGGATTTTTTTTCATGGCAGCCTTGTATCATTTCCTTAGAGTCGATCTCGTGATTGTCAACATGCACAAGGTGTTCATCATCCTCATCTACACCTTACCGGCCCTAGTGGTCTTTGCCTGGACGGGAAATGTCAATTGGAAGTATGGATTGGTGCTTGCGGCTGGGAATTCTTTCGGCGCCTGGTGGGGGGCTAAGGCTGCGGTTAAGGGAGGTGAGAGGGTTATCCGGATCATCCTGGCCGTGGCCATCACGATCATGGCTTTGAAGTTGTTCGGTCTGTTTTGAGCACTCTAGGATTCTGGTAGCATTTCCAAACCCGTGATGTAGAGAATGATATGGTCAGGCTGAGTGCTTCGAAAACACGCAGAATTTCCCCTGAACTTATTTCTTCGGAATCCAGGGAATAAAGGCATTGGTGTGCCTAGCATATTCCATAAATTCTTTGTCCTTCTTGTATTTTGCTTCCAACATCACGACACCGGAAACACGCAAGAGAAGGAAAGTAATGAGAAGGGGACTGATGATGCTCGTCCAGCCTTTGGGGACCGAAAGAGCGATGAGGAAGATACCCCACCACATCACACATTCCCCAAAATAGTTGGGATGACGGGTGTATTTCCACAGACCTTGGGTCATCAGCTTCCCTTTGTTCTCTGGATGGCGTTTGAACCGGAGAAGCTGGTAGTCGCCTACCGATTCAAAAAAGAACCCCACAGTCCAGAGCATAGTGCCGATTATGGCTAGTAGGCCTAGATTTCCTGGCTGGGTAAAGTTCACGAGAATGATGGGGTAGGAGATGACGAGAAGCAGAAAACCCTGGAGGAGGAAAACCTGAAGGTAAGCCCTCACGAAAAACCATTTCCCCCATTCTTTCCGCCAATTGGCATACCGCCAGTCTTCCCCTCTTCCCTTGTTTCGAAAAAAGACATGAATAGCCAGGCGGAGCCCCCACACGAGGACAAGAAGGGAGACGAGAATCTGAAGGCTTGTGGTTCCAGCCTCAAGGAAGAGGGCTACCGCAGCGACCAGAATAAAGCCCAATCCCCAAGCAGTGTCGATGATGGAGTTATCTTTCTTGATAAGAGCAAGAACAAAGACGATATGCATATAAAGAAAGATCGAAATAGCTGCATAAATGATGTATTCAATCATGTTGATCTCGATTGGGATTAATCTGGAATCCTGATTGAGGGAACTGAGATCCCCTTCAGAAATTTTATTTATACATAAAAGCGATGCCTAACGTGCCGATACCCGTATGCACACCTAGAACAGGAGAGACGTCGATGATGAAGGCGGGCTCCTCTTGGATCATTTCTTTTATTTCTTGAGCATAGAGTTCAGCTCGCGGACGGTTTTGGGCATGGACGATCGCATACTTCCAGAACTCTCCTTCCTCGTACATCTGGCGAAGGTTTCTGAGAATTTTTTTCATGTTGCCCCGGCGGCTGAATGATTTTCCGAAATTCGTAGCCTTTCCTTCCTGGCTTATGGACAGGATGGGTTTTATATTCAAGATTTTGGCCACAAGCCCCTTCATCGGCTTCACCCGGCCGCCTCTGACAAGATATTTCATTGTTTGGACATCGACCAAAATCTTTAGCTTAGGAATCCACTCTTCCGTTAATCGGACAATATCCTCGAGCGTTCGTCCTTGTTCAATCGCCTCTGCCATGCGAAGGACAAGGAGTCCTTGGGTAACGGATAGGTTTCTTGAATCGATGACCTGGATATTTTTCCCCGTCATTTTTTTTGCAAGATTCTGGGATGTCTGGTTCATACCGCTCAAACCGCTCGAGACAGTCACCATGATAATGGATTCGTAATGACTGGCGAGAAAGGAGAAGAGGTTTTCGATGGTCTTGACGTTGGGTTGGGCACTTTTGGGAAAATCTTTTCGTGTGCGGAGCATGGTATAGAGCTGCTCAGGTGTTATAGAGAGCTTATCCAAAAAAAGACTATTGCCGAAGTGCACATAAAAGGGGACAACATGGATCTGATATTTGTCGATAAGCTCTTGAGGCAAATCACAGGCAGAATCTGTAACCAGGGCAATCCTGGCCCTTCTTTTATGAGCTACTTCATACTGCTTCTGCATATCATCGATTTTTAACTGGACAAAATCTCCGTAATCTTTGATCTTATAGAATAAATCTGCGGGGGCGTCCGTATGAATATGAACTCTAGCTTTCGTGTCTGAGCCAGCCACGATGACCGAATCACCGAAAGGCGAAATATCTGAGCGCAGCCTGTCCAAAGGCATTTTGTCATTCACCATCAAGGCTTCTGCACAATACCTGTTTTGAATCCTCTCTTTGAAGGAATGAAAATTTTGTTGTATTTCTTGGTCTTTGTCCTCGGTGTGAAACTTTGGGATCTTCCTGAGTTTGCCACTCATGATGAACTGGACAATCCCTTCCAGAAAATCCACAAATCCTTTAGCTCCGGCGTCAACAACTCCTGCTTTAGCCAAGACGGCAAGCTTTTTTGGTGTCTCTTTCAAGGAAGTCCGGGCTGCTTGGAGAGAATCAGAGAGGAGTTCGGCGAAATCGCTGGTTCTTTTTCTCTTCTCATAGATGGCTTCAGCCCAATCCTTAATAACGGTCAGCATCGTCCCTTCGACAGGAGTCACGAGAGACTTGTATGCATAGCTGACAGCATTTCTGATGTTTTTGCCAAAAGTCATCGTGGAGATTTTCATGTCGCCATTGTCATTTTGCATCTCATGGCAGAATCCGTAAAGGAACTGGGCAAAGATAATCCCCGAATTACCTCGGGCTCCGAGTAGAGCTGCATCGGCTATGGAATGGAGAGTTTTTTTAAGAGATCGGTAAGGTTTGGCCTCTTCGGCAATCGATCTCATCGTAGAGGCCAGATTTGTACCGGTATCCGCATCGGGGATAGGAAAGACGTTGATTTTATTGAGATAGTCCTTATCTTCTATGACGGCATTTCCTCCGGCAAGAAAGGCGTTATACAACCGACTGCCGTCTAGATAGCTGATTTTCAACAGATTACCTTTTTTAAACACATATGATTTGGAAGAAGGCTGAACTATTTTACCACAAACTTGGTCAAAAATGTATTCCAAGAAACAGGCAATTTTTGTTGTCAGCCGGAAGAGATGTCAATCGTATCTTACGGAAAGACCTGCAATATCCAAATCAAAAGTTCTTTGGATAGAGAATGAAGGGCCTCATCTCATGAGGTGATTCAGGGAAGGAGAATATCACCTCTGTTTTCACCTGGAGAGGCGATTGATCAGTTTTTAAACTTATATTACACAATATCTGTACAAGCATGAAAAGAAGTCTGCACTTTTTTCTCGGATTCGCCGTAATATTTGTCTCTCTAGGTTTATCCCGTGGGAATGAGTTGAGAGTTATTGCCGATAAAGCTGATGTCTATGCAGAACCTGATCACAACAGCTATCGGATTGAAACCATCGGAAAAGGCACAAGTCTCACTCTGTTTCAGAAGGGAAAGGTACGGAAGAAATGGTATTACATCTTGTTTTTTTCAGAGCAGAGAAAGGGCAGGGTGAGCGGTTTTATCCAGGACTCGATGGTCGTGGCCGCGAAGAATTTTAAGGGGTTTACAGGAGGGGAGACGTCAGTCAGAACAGAAGATAGAGTTCAGGCTTTACCAATCCGACCTGTAGAAATAATTTTAGAGCTGGGACAGGAGGAAAATACTCCAGAAATAACTGTAGATGAAGAGCTATTGACGACTCCTCTAAGGAAGGATGGATTAGTTCCGTTAAAGAGTGTCGAAGGTTACGAACATCTCCAGATTCGGGCGTCGTCCACGATAAAAACTCGACACTTTAAAGAGATATCGAAGAGGCTTGTGGAGATTGAAGAAAGGAGTGGTCTTGCCGATCTCTCGTTTTCCAAGATTGAGGGAAATTTATTCCAAGAAACGATTGAGCCTCCTGTAGAGATTAAAGTAAAGGAGAGATTTCAGATCGATCCTGAGCCGAGCAAGGAAGTCTTTCCTTTTCGGAGGAAAAAAGAAACAGCACCTCTCCGTAGGGAAGAAGAACTTTCCCTAACCCCTCTCCTCACGGAGGGAACTAATTTTCATCGAAGATTTAAAGATGAAGAAAACTTACAAAATTGGAGCGCCCTACTCGAGCAGGTGACTCCAACAAGAGAGGCGGCCGCTTTTATCACCACGATTGATTCACCCGTTGAGCTCAAGGTCAAAAAAATATTCAATGTCAGCGCCTCACCAACAAAAGAGATCTTGGCCTTTCCAGAGCCTAAGGCAAAATCCGAACCTATCGAAGAACTTTCTACAACTCCAATTCTGGAAAGAAGTAACGGTGTGTTCTTAGTCCCCAGACAGGGATCAAAAAGAGCCAAAGTCGATGAGCTGACCTCGAGCGCTTCTTCAAAAATGGAAAAGGTGCCCTTCCAAAGGATAATCGAGCCACCAGTGGAATTGCGAGTCAACCCAATACCCAGTATGATAGCTTTTCCCGAGAAGAAAGTCACAGCATTCGAAAGGCAAAAAAATACCACGGAAGGGATAAGGGTTGAAGAGAGATTAACATCGACTCCTCTTCTAGAGAACAGGGGGAATTCGTTCTGGATGGTTCAGGCATGGCTAGATGAGAAAGGGGATCAAGAAAGGCTGTTGGTGGAAGCTTTAGTTGATGTGGAGGTTTTTGCTTACAAGAAGACTCTCGAACCTCAGATAAAGAAGACCCTTCCTGAGATTAAAGAAGAGAGTCGCTCGAGGATCCAACCGGCCTCAGCGAAAACAACGGAGGTTGTCCATAGATTAAAACAGAAAAAGCCGAAGATGGAGAAGCCTCTACAGAAAATCGAAGTCAATTCCCTGCTAGTTCAAAAAAAGCAAGAGAGGAAAGATTTCCGATGGATCACCTTAGGATTGGGGTACGGTCAATCTTTAGGCGGCGTTGGGGGATTTCTCCAGTTCAACACCAAGGCAGGGATCTCAATTCACGGAGGAGTTGGCTATTATCCCTCCACCTATATCTACAGTCCCCATGATTGGGTCAAAAACGTCATCCTTTTTAACAGTGGGATCAAGTACTATCTTCCTCTGAATGCCGATCCTATCCATGTCTATCTGGATGTACGGTATGGGGGGATTGGTGTCGAGGCCGCCCAGATCATCAAGGGAATCTGGAACTACACTTTCGTCTTGGACTACAAACAAAAAACTCTCTGGGGTCCTTCTTTCCTATCAGGTATAGAATTTCGAGTCGGCCATGTCGGATTGAACGGAGCCTTGGGTCTCTCCTATAACTTCACCAAACTGGATTGGCCTATCCAGAATTATTTCTTCACCTTTGATTTAGGATTGTTGCTTTTATTCTAAGTCCATAAGGACCAAAATATCCTTTTTTAGCCCCCCTATAATCGCTTACCTTCTAGGCTTTAATAAAGTATTAATACACATCCTTACGCAATCTCTAACGACTCTCTTATTAAGAGAACTTGTGGAGAAATTATAGGTAATGGGCACTTCAGATATGGTTAACCTGTTCTTATATATGTACATGGTTGTCTCAAACAAAATATCGAAGGATTTGCTTTTGATTTCTTTCGACAACAGAAGCCTCATAGCTCTATCAGAATAACGCCTAAAACCTGATGTGATATCTTCATAATACCTTTTTTTGAAAAGACTCTTTGGGAAATCAAGACTAAAATTATAGACTAAATTGCCACCTTTGCTGAGTATCCTTCTGAGCAAAGGAGTATTGACTTTTTGTGTTCGAACGCCAATCACAAGATCCGCCTGTTGATGATTCATGAACAGAGGGATCTCATCAGGGTTATGGCTTAATCCGGCATCCATCGTAATCGCATATTTGTATCCTTTTTCATGGGCATATTTCATTCCATCTAGAATACATCCCGGAAGATGGGTGTTTTCTTCGTGGTGTATAACGTGGATACCGTTTATACGAGCAAGTATCTCAGGAGTAGCATCTTGGCTGTTATCATTAATGACACAAACGTCTGCATATTTTCTCGCTCTTAAAATGACTTCTTCAATAGTTTTCTCTTCGTTGTAAGCGGGGATTATCACTAGATAGTTGCACATTTTTTCCAAAGATTCAGGCCTTCTTAAACAGTCTTTCTCCTATCTCTATATCATCAGGAGTATTAATATTCACGTATTTAGCCCCGATGAAGAAAAGCTTGACAGGGTTGCCGTCATCAATGGCACATTGAATTAAATCTGGAAGCTCTTTTTCCTTCCTTGTTTGATTGATCGGTGTATAAGGAATATATTCAAATATTTGATTCCTAAAAATACAATTCCCTGTACCCATGATATGATTAACAGGTTTTCTCGGCTTCTCAATCAATCTGTATATTCTGTTATCTTCTGGATTGTAAATGACAGAATATGTCTTTTTGATCTGATTTGGATCTTCGACTTTTGTTACTCCACACATGACAAACAGCTTCTCCTTCTTGAACGTCTCTATCATCGTTTTGGGCTTAGGATCGATTAAGATTTCATCCGCCAAAAATAAAACAAAATCATCCCCTTCCAAGGCATCTTGGCATTGTTCGATTGCATGAACAAGGCCTCGGAGTTCTTCCTGAATGACATATCGTATTCGAATATTTTTATATTCTATGCCGTAGGCATTAATGATGTCTTCAGCGCGGTAACCCACCACGATTAAAATTTCATCAACACCACTTAATCTTGCGGATTCAAGACTGTAGTGAATGAGGTTTTTACCGTTGAATTTAAGCATACATTTATTGATTGGCTTCGATATTCCTTCTAATCTTTTCCCTCTGCCTGCTGCCAGTATGATTGCTTTCATTCTATGTCCTTCCTAAATATATTTTTCTCTTGATCAATCCAATCGATTAATCTCGAGACCCCCTCCCTTGGAGGCACTTCAGGTTTCCAGTGTAATTCCTTTTCTGCTTTGTCTATATCACAGATAAAGTATAATAAATCACCATGTCTCTCTTCCTCAAACCTGACTTCAAGCTTTCTGTCGACTATCTCACCGATCAGGTCGATGCATTCAAGCAGAGATATGGAATAGTCGACACCGCCGCCTATATTATAAATTCCTGGCTTTCCCCGTTCGTAGAATGCATGGAAGGCGCGAACGACATCTGTTGCATATAATATATCTCTGAGCTGCTTCCCTGTTCCAAATATTCTTATCGGCCAACCCATCAAGGCTCTTATGGAAAAATTAGCAACCCAGCCATGATCTTCTCCCCCAAGCTGTCGAGGTCCGTAGAGCCCGGTTAATCTGAAGCTTGCGGCATGCAATTTGTACGAATGAATGAACGTTTCAAGGTAAATTTCAGCGGCACGCTTTGAAGCATGAAGTGGAGTCAGAATACCTTCGACAACAGGGTGTGATTCATCGATAGAGGCTGGGCTTCTTGTGTACCTTGTTTCTTTTTCCTCGAGCGTTTCATTGATTTTATTACCNNCTTCTGTGCTGATTGTCATAGCTGGTTGAGCAGCCGTATGGATGATATAATCAACACCTTCAGCGCATTCCAAGAGCGTATCAAAATCTCTAATGTCTTCTTTAATCATCTTCACACCCATATTTTTTAGATAATCCCAATTGTAATTCCTTGCTTCTTCAATGGCATATCCAGTCCTCGTTAATTCATATTTTGTCATGTTATCGTAAGCTATGACCTTATCTCCTCTATTTATATAGAATTCACACACATGTGACCCTATAAAACCACATCCGCCCGTGACCAATACTTTCATTTATCCTCCAACTTTTCGGGAATTACCTTATGTTGTATGAATCGTTACAGATTAAATTAATATGACTATCCATAGAAGTCAACCTTGGAGGAAACCTTGCGTTTCCCAACAAGGTGGGCTGATACTCAAGACGGGTTGTAAGGAATAGCTTTGTTATGACATTAGGATAAGAGACGCTTGAGAATTTCCAAGGCCACCTGTTTGGCTTGCTCACCGCTTTCTTTAGAAGGCCCGACACAGGAAGGGCAGCCCTCTTTGCAGGGACAGACCTCGATCGTGTTCATGCTCTGCCGGAGGAGCCGTTCCTCGAGGTCGAAGAGCGAGGGGCTCAAGCCGATACCTCCTGGAAAATTATCGTAGACGAAGATATTGGGCTCAAACTGGAGGTCATCGTAGAAAAAGGCCTGCTCCTCCCTTTGGATTTTCAGCGAAATATCACGTGGTGGGAGAGACCTTCCGGTGGCGTTATCGCCGATAGAGACTCCGATATCGTGAAGATCACACATCATAAACAGAGGCGAGACATGATGGATGAGGTAGGCGAGGCCGAACAGGCCGTTGATCTTCTGTTCTGGAGAGAATGGCAGGGTGTGAAAAAGATCCGCAGGGATAGTAATCCAATAGGCAGTGGTGTGCATTTCATTCTGAGGGAGGCTCAGATCCCCAGCACCGACGTTTTCCATGGTGAAGAATTTAATTTTCTTAAAACCCACGACCTGGGTGGCCACGTGGACCTCTCCGTGGGAGATCGGACATTTGGGTAGCTCTTTTTGGCCGAAGACATCGAGAATCTTGATCTTAGTGTAATCTATGGCATCGGTGAAGTAATCGACATCGGTTTTTTTGACATAGGCTTTCCTCTGGTCGTAATCGAGTTTGTCGACAAAATACTGCTCCCCCTCGCACATGTAGATTGCCTTGGGGTGAAGGGTGGTCAGGGCTGATGAGAAGTCAACCTCGGCGATAGCTTTGGACTTTTGAGTCGTATCGACAACGACAAAATTATCGGAGCTGATGCTCCTTAGACTCACGCCATCTGCCGGGTAGGCATCGGATGTCCAGAACCATTTGTCCTTGGAATGGTGGAGGAGGTTTTCATCCTCCAAGAATTTAAGAATTTCACCTATATCGGTGCTGCCGAACTTTTCTCCTTCGGAGAACGGAAGCTCGAAGGCCGCACATTCGATATGGCTGACAAGGATAGAGAGATTGTCTGGATTGATCAGTGCCTTCTCGGGCGTTTTGGAAAAAAAATAATCCGGATGGTTGATGATGAACTGATCAATCGGCGAACTGGAGGCCACTAAGACGGCGGCTGATTTTCCTGCTTTTCTCCCAGCCCGGCCCGATCGCTGCCAAGTGCTGGCGATCGTCCCCGGATATCCGGCGAGCACCGCCACATCCAGGCTTCCGATGTCGATGCCCAATTCCAGGGCATTGGTGGAGACTACGCCTTTTATCTTTCCCTCTCTGAGATGTTTCTCGATTTCGCGTCTCTTAAGAGGCAGATAGCCGCCTCTATACCCGCGGATGAGACCTCCATCTTCGATTTTTTTCTCCAGTTTCTCCTTCAGGTAGGTTACCAGTACCTCAGTGATCAGGCGGCTCTGAGCGAAGACGATGGTCTGAAGGTCATTTTTGAGGAAGATGGAAGCCACGCGTCGGGATTCGTTGACATAGGAGCGCCGGATGCCCAGAAATTTATTGACGACTGGGGGATTGTAGAAGATAAAATATTTCTCCCCTTGAGGAGCTCCGTTGTTGTCGATGAGGCTGACGGGTTCTTCGATCATTTTTTCGGCCATCTCGAGCGGATTGGCTATGGTGGCTGTGGACAGGATGAATCGAGGTTGGCTTCCGTAAAAGTTGGCGATGCGTTTGAGTCTGCGCAGAACATTGGCCAGATGGCTTCCGAAGATGCCCCGATAGTTGTGGAGCTCGTCGATGACGATGTATTCCAGGTTTTCAAAGAGTTTGATCCATTTGGTGTGGTGCGGGAGGATGCCTGTATGGAGCATATCCGGGTTGGTGAGGATGATGTGGCCTCGAGCTCTGATGGCTTTTCGCGCATCTTGGGGTGTGTCGCCGTCATAGGTGAAGATCCTGATCTCCTCGGGGAGAAGCTTGATGGTTTGATCGAGCTCTGCCCGTTGATCCTGGGAGAGAGCTTTTGTCGGGAAGAGATAGATGGCTCGGGCCGAAGGATTCTGGAGGATGGTATGAAGGACGGGAAGGTTGTAACACAGGGTTTTTCCAGAAGCGGTGGGGGTGACGACAACGATATTTTTTCCTCCGGAAAGGAGTTTCCAGGAGAGATGTTGATGGGTGTAGAGCTTGGAAAATCCTTTGTCTTTGAGGGCTTGGACAAGGGCTGGATGGATTTCTGAGGGGTAATCTTCGTAACAGCCTTCCTGAGGAGGGAGGTGTTTTATCGTTTGAATGGAGTGATTCCTTAGTCCTAATTCTTTCAAAAGTTGTAAAGATTTAAGGAGATTGTCTTCTCTTGTCATCACGATTCCTCGTTCATGGATAATCTTATATTATTATGTGTTTCCGCTGTGGTCAACGGAAAAGCATGTAAGCATCTTTATTTCCGTGATGGAAGACTAAGTATATGTATTTGGGAATGGCTTTGCTCCCTTCAGATTTTTAACGCCATTCTC
>JABAOF010006412.1_pt2 | contig 16584 bp, 16 predicted proteins | sample 7062171 | NCBI WGS metagenome assembly JABAOF01 (sample SAMN14538628, study PRJNA623070) | marine sediment metagenome | biome: marine biome [ENVO:00000428]; feature: marine pelagic biome [ENVO:01000023]; material: deep marine sediment [ENVO:00002113] | place: India: Gulf of Khambhat ...
CAAAGCGAGGAATCCCTATGATTGGACAATCAAAAGAATCATCTCAGGGATTCCTCATCGTAGCACTCCTTGGAATGACAGTAACGTGACACTGAGCTGAACATGAAAGCCGCAGAACCGCAGGTAATCAATTCACCATCACCCAAAACTTCCATAGCAGGAAGGGTGGCGGGCTCGACGTTGATCGTGATGGGTGGGTTGGCCGCCTCAATGGTCATCGGGCTGATTCGCCAACGGATTATCGCCAGTAAGTTTGGTACCAGCGCCACACTGGATGCATACACCGCTGCCAATGGCATCCCCGAATTGTTGTTCACCATGCTCGCCGGTGGCGCATTGGCTTTCGCGTTCATCCCGGTTTACACCGAACACCTTAGCAAAGGCGATACACAAGCTTCAAACAAGCTCGTAAGCCAGGTGATCAACAACATCTTTATCCTGGCAGCACTGCTCTCACTGCTCCTGGCTCTTTTCGCGCCAACCCTGGTCCGAGCACCGTGGGGCATCGGTCCTCACTTCAGCCCCGAGATCCAAGATCTCACCGCTCAATTGATGCGAGTTTTACTGTTATCGACCATCATCTTTGCCATAAGCAGCATCCTCACTGGCACTCTGCATGCGCACCAGCACTTCCTGCTTCCCGCATTAGCACCGAGCATGTACAGTGGTGGAATCATCATCGGCGCTGTGGCTTTGGTGCCCTCGCTGGGCATCTTCGGCTTGGCTTGGGGCGCAGTTCTNNCTTCGGGTTGGCTTGGGGTGCGGTGCTCGGTGCGCTGCTACATCTGATGGTCCAACTCCCGGGCATCATCCGCTACCGTGTCCGCTGGTACCCAGCACTCGGTTGGCGTAATCCCGCATTGAGGGTCGTAGCTGTCCTCATGGCCCCGCGCGTGGTCGATCTGCTCATGGCGCGAGCGAGCATCGACTGGATCAACGCCAACCTGGGTTCGGGTCTCGGCGAAGGGCGGGTGTCATCCCTGAGATATGCTTTCCAAGTGATGAACACCCCCTGGACGCTGATCGGCACCGCCATCGGGATTGCCGTCTTCCCCACCATGGCTGCACTCGCAGCACAACGTGACATCCATGCCCAGCGGAGGGCGCTCAGCGGTGCGCTACGAGCGATCCTCACGCTGGCACTCCCCGCGGCCATGCTCCTGATCGTCCTCGGCCGTCCGGTAATCGGCGTACTTTTCGAGGGCGGCGAGTTCACCGCTCAAAGTACCGAGTTGGTTTATTTCGCTTTGCAGTTTTACGCGATCACAATGATCAGTCAATCCGTGCTCGAGGTGGTCGTCCGGGCCTTCGCCGCCCAGCAGGATACGCTGACTCCTCTACTGGTTTCCTTCTTCACCACCGCGCTCAATATCATCTTGGCGATTTGGCTCTCTCGACCTCTTGTTGACGGCGGCCTCGAACATGGTGGTTTAGCCTTGGCGAACGGATTAGCGGTAGGCGTGGAATCATTGATTGGTCTGATGATTTTGCACTTGCGGTGGCGAGGCGTTGATGCCCGGCGAATCCTGGTCGACGCCGTAAAGGCCGCACTTGCCGCGTTGGTCATGGGCGGCGTGATCGTCACCATCAATGCCCTGTTCAGCCCCGGCAGGCTGGTTTTACTGCTTGGCGGAGGTACCCTGGGCGGGTTGATTTACTTCGGTTTGGCTTTGCTACTTGGTATCGAGGAGATCCGCACGTTACCTCTGGCCTTACTCCGCTACGCTCGAAGAGGCGAGACAACTCAATAAAAGGATTCACTGATCCACATCCATCACGTGGGATGAATGAAAAGGTGGCCTGAAATGGATGCACTTACCCCCTCATGAACAAACTTGCCGGTGACTTGCAACGTCACCGGCCAGCTTATCAATCTCAGAAAAAGAAAATCTGATCCTATTATGTTGAATCATCTACCTCGGTCTTGCAAACATACACACCCTACTGCTTTTCGTACGGCTGTCCGTCGGCCGCAGGCATCCTGGCCCTACCCACAAAACCGGCCAGGACGACCATCGTCGCGAGATAAGGCGCCATGCCAAGAAGGTCGACCGGGATACCCACCTGGAGGATGGACAATTTCTCCTGCCACGAGTCAAAGAAACCGAAGATCAACGATCCGAAGAATGCGCCTCCAGGGTTCCAGTTGCCAAAGATCATCGCCGCCAGTCCTAGGAACCCCTTCCCCGCGGTCATCCCCTCATTGAAGCGACCCGCTGCGCCGATGCTCATGTATGCACCCGCCAACCCAGCGATGGCGCCACTGATCAGCACACTCATGTAGCGGGTCCGGAAAACGTTGATGCCTAAGGTATCAGCCGCCCTCGGATGCTCCCCCACTGATCGAACCCGCAATCCCCAACGTGTGTTGTTCATAAGAATGCGGGTCACGATGACGAGCACAAACAGCGCGTAAATGATCGGGCTTTGGTTGAAAAGGACTGGTCCGATAACCGGGATCCTCCATAGGATCGGGATCGGAAAAGCAGCGATGGCAGATCCGGGTTGATTCAACTCAGGGTAAACATTCAAAACAGATCGTTGCAGGAAACTGGTAAGACCGAGCGCCAAGATGATGATCACCGCGCCACTAACAATCTGATCCACCATGTAGCGAATGGAGAGCACGGAGTGGAGCAATGCAAGAACCATCCCGGCTATAATGCCGCCTATCACGCCGATGAACAAGTTGTTTGACACACTGGCAAATACGACCGAGGTGAAAGCGCCAGCCAACATCATGCCTTCAATGCCGATGTTGACCACGCCCGATCGCTCGCTATAGAGACCGCTGTGCGCCGCAAATGCAATAGGCGTGGCCCTTACTAAGCTGCTGACGAGCATCCCGGTCAGGTTGATCGATTTGTCCCGCGAAGCCCAAACGAGGAAGGCGAGGATCCCGATCCCGACCACCCCTGCGACGACAAGGTTGACACGTTCAAAGCCCCTCAGCAATTGCCAAACGGTGGCCAAAATCACCACGCCCCCCAACACATAGAGCGCGATGTCCGTCGGAACAACAAAATCGGGGGCTGCGATCGTGACGCCAGCACGTTGGCTTGTGAGAACGAAGGTCGATTTCATGCCCGCGGTACCCCTCGGGAGCAGAACGACGATCAACAAAGCCAAACCCAGGAACAGAATCCCTATCGCAAAATCTCGGCGGCTTCGACCCTCAGTGCGAACAAGAGCTGCTTGTGACATTGACCTCTCCCTATGAACCCCAACCGCGCATGAGGACGCGTTCTTCCTCACGGGCAGCCTTCAACCGATAGATACCACGAATAATTTCCGGTGCCGCGATGAAGATAAGCACCATAGCTTGAATGATTCGAATAATCTCCACCGGCACACCTGCGATGGACTGCATTCGTGCAGCACCTCCGCGCAAGAAACCAAAAAGAAGAGACGCAAGCACAACGCCAACCGGATGGCTGTTTCCCAGCAGCGCAAGTGCAATGGCATCAAATCCGTAGCCTGTAGAGAAAGCCCGCACCATGCGGTGGTCCACACCGAGTATCTGGCTTGTCCCGGCCAACCCAGCTAGAACACCACTGAGCGCCATGGTCAACACGATGGTCGGAGCGATGCGGATACCAGCATAACGGGAGGCGTGAGGATTCGCTCCTACCATGCGGATTTCCAAACCGTAAGTAGTCTTCCAAAGGAACCAATAGACCAGTGCCGCTGCACCCAATGCCAGGAAGAATCCCACATGTATTCGCATCGGACGCGAGAATAAAGCTGGTAGATAAGCACTTGACACGATCTCAGGAGTGATCGGCAATCCATCAGGTCGAGCCATAGGGCCGGACAGTAGATGGTCCGTCAGCCGAAAGGCAACATAGTTCATCATGATGGTGTTGATGACTTCATGCGCCCCTGTTCGAGCTTTGAGCAGACCGGGTATCGCCCCCCACAAGGCACCTGCCAGGATACCCGCCAGCATAGCCAGCGGTAGGTGAAGGTACCATGGCAAACCCGTGATCGAATAGCCGACATAGACAGAGGCCAGACCACCCACAAAGAGTTGCCCTTCTGCTCCGATGTTGAACAGCCCGCCCCGAAATCCCAAGGCGAGGCCAAGTCCAGCAAAAATGTATGGGGTGGTAATAACCAGGCTCTCACTTAGTGGGCGAAATGCGTCCAATAAAGCCCGCGTTTCTCCAGATCCAATGGCCCGCAGGATACGAGCCGGACTGCCAAACGAGCCTTCAAAGAGGGCAACATAAGAGTCAATGACTAAATTCAATGATGCGCGCAGCCCATTAACCAGACCCTCTGTTGTCCAAATTGTTATTACTTCTGGTGATGAGACAGCGATGATCACCCCCCCAATTACAAGCGCAGTAAATACAGCTAATAACGGTAGTAAAATAGCCTGAAGGCAACCACGTCGTACAAATAGTCGCTGAAGGATATTGCGTTTTTCTTCCTCGTGAACTTTAGAAGCTTCGAGTGTCTCCTTTTCCTCGCTCAAGATGATCTCCTCTTCTTATCATGCGAAGCTTGCTATACCTCAGCTCGAATCGGCTCTTCCTCTCGGACACCCGCCATCAACAACCCCAACTTCTCGCGCGTCGCTTCTTCAGCTGGCAGCACGGCTACAATTTGTCCCTCAAACATCACCGCGATACGATCCGAAAGACTCATAATCTCATCCAACTCGGGCGAGATGAGAAGAATTCCACAACCCTCGTTTCTTTTCTGCACGATGCGACCGTGGATATATTCGATCGAACCGACATCGAGACCGCGCGTCGGTTGTGAGGCGATCAGCAATCTGATGGCGCGTGAAAACTCCCGCGCCACGATAACTTTCTGTTGATTACCACCGGATAGGCTCGAGACAGGAATAAAGATACTCGGAGTCCGCACATCAAACAGCTTGACACGATCCTGAGCCACATCCTCGATCTTGTCATGTTGGAGAGCTATTCCTTTTGCGAATGGTGCCTCATAGTAGGTATTCAAGACTAAATTTTCGGCCACCGGAAAGGATAAAACCAACCCATCCTGTTGCCGGTCCTCGGGTACATGAGCTGAGCCGACCTCCCGAATCGACCGGGGCGAAGCTCCGGTGGTATCCTCCCCAAGAATGACAACCCGACCACCTTCAATTTGTCGTAGACCTGTTAGCGCTTCGACTAACTCCGTCTGACCATTGCCTTGCACCCCAGCGACCCCCAGTACCTCACCTTCTCTCACCTCTAAGGAGACACCATTCACCGCAAGTAAATCTCGGTCGTCCTTGACGTGAAGGTCCTCAACATCCAATACAACCTCTCCCAGCTCCACAGGTTCCTTTTCTACCTTCAGGATGACCTCTCGTCCCACCATCATCTTCGCCAAGGACGCTTCCGTAGCATCGTCAGGACTGGTGGTCCCGACAACACGTCCATCACGAAGGACGGTGATACGATCAGCGATGGAAAGAACCTCTTTTAGCTTATGGGTGATAAAGATCACCGATTTTCCTTGATCCACTAAAGAGCGAATGACTTTAAAAAGCTCAACCACTTCTTGAGGCGTCAGCACAGCAGTCGGCTCATCGAGGATGAGGATATCGGCCTCGCGATAGAGGACCTTGATGATCTCCACNNACAGGAAGGTCTTCGACCATGCTGTCGGGGTCGACCTGCAACCCGAAACGAGATGAGATTTCGCGAATGCGTTCTGCGGCCGCCTCTCGATCAAGAAAAATACCGGCCCTCATCGACTCGACGCCCAGCATCACGTTCTCTGTCACGGTGAAGACAGGTACCAACATGAAATGCTGATGAACCATCCCGATCCCCTGATGAATGGCATCGTCGGGGTCCTGAACTTCAATCTTGGAGCCACGAAAATAGATTTCCCCCTCATCCGGGGTGTAGAGGCCGTAAAGGATGTTCACCAGAGTAGTCTTGCCAGCGCCGTTTTCCCCCAGCAAGGCATGGATCTCACCCTCATTGAGGGTTAAGTCGATGTTATCGTTGGCCAGGACACCTGGGAAAGTTTTTGTGATACCACGCAACTCCAGCAATGGAGGCATCATCTCTCCTTTGATCCTCGTTATGATATTGTGATACGAATTGTGTTAGTTTAAGGTTTGCACAAGGCGGTGCCAAGATTTCAACTTGGCACCGCCTGGTTAATCCTTACTGATCACCGAATCTCGTAGGCGGGTTACTAGTACAAACCACCTGGGCAGTGTTCAGGGTAGGAGATGCAGCCTGTATCGGCGATCTCACCAGAGATAATCTTCTGCTGCAGCTCTATGATCTCCGCCTTGAGTCCAGATGAAACTGTGCCTTCCAAATCGTGATAGGGCGCAATCCCTACGCCGCCGTTCTCCAAGCTTCCAACGTAAACGCCACAACCGTCGAAATCGCCATCCTTGGTAGCTTGGATGACGTCAAAGACCGAGTTGTCCATGTTCTTCATCACGCTCGTGAGTAGAACATCCCGGGCTTCCGGCAAAAGGTTGTAGCCATCCACATCGACCCAGATGCCCCAACCACCGCGCTCGCGAGCGACGTCAAAACCGGGTGAGCCGATCAAGCCACCAACGGGAATGAAGACGTCCGCACCCTCGTCAAAGAGGGACTCAGTGGCTTCCTTACCCTTGGTTAGGTCCATAAAATCACCCGTGAAGAGGCCCTCACCGGTTGCATTGTCCCAACCAATGAGCTCGACGTTTGTGCCATGTACCTCGTTGTAGTGCTCCATACCGGCTTGGAAACCCACGCCGAAGATGGTCACCGTGGGTATCTTCGCTCCGCCGAAGTAGCCGATTTTGCCGGTTTGGGTCATGCCTGCTGCAAGGTATCCGGCCAGGAATGCTGCCTGATCGGTCTTGAAGATCTGTCCCTGAACATTGGGGACACACTCAGCGTTTCCGACCACGCCTTCAGGCACACCGAACGGATCAGGATAGGTGTAATCTACAATGGTGAAACTTACATCAGGGTACAGAGCCGCGACCTTGGCCAAGTCACCCCCAAGGAAGAAGCCGGAAGCGATCACCAGGTCATAGCCCTGGCTGGCGAACTCGGTCAGGTTGGGCTCGTATTGGGTGGCCTCGTCCGATTGAATGAACTGGCCTTCAACATCCAACTCCTCTATCGCGCGTATGACACCATTCCACTGAGTGGTGTTGAAGCTCTTGTCATCAATACCACCGGTGTCCGTGACGAAGCCGACGCGAAAAGCTTCTGGCGTGGCAGCGGGACCACATGCTGCCAGTACGAAAGAAGCTAAGATCAGCACGGAAAGAACGGCGTAAAGTTTCTTCATTTTTTCTCACTCCTCCTCTTGAGAAATTAATCTGTTAATTTTATTTCACTTCTGGGCAACCGAGAGGTAAATTTCTCTAAGCTCACTCCTTTCTTGGCCTCTTCTTTAACAGAGCTGCCAATTGCGAAAGAATGGACAATCAAAATCATAGCATGGGTTCATGGGGGTTGCAAACATTTCGTATTTCTTGATTTGGCCCCCGACAGTAGTTGGCACCAAACATTTGAATGGAAGTTTATAAATGCTAGACTTCCTCCGGTGAGGTTAACTCACCGTAGTCGAGCACTTCTCGCGGTTGGGACCCGCTCTGCGCCGGTCCGATGATCCCCCGTTCTTCAAGTTGGTCGACCAATCGAGCAGCTCTTGTGTAGCCGATACGCAAGCGTCTCTGCAACAGTGAGATCGATGCTCTGCGCATCTCTCTCACCACCGTGACCGCTTCATCGAAGACAGGGTCCAGTTCATCATCCAACTCCACCATCTCTTCCCAAAGCGGAGCCTGCTTTAGCTCTGCCCCTGGGGGGATGACCTGAATCGGGGTCGCCGGTCTCAATTGTGTCCCTTCGTCACCCAATGAAACATTTCTCCAATAACGGATCAAACGCGCCAACTCTTCTTCGGAGACAAACGCCCCCTGCATACGCACCGGTAACGATGCGTCAGGCGCTTGGAAGAGCATGTCCCCTCGCCCTAATAACCGCTCAGCGCCCGGATGGTCGAGGATGACTCGGCTGTCCACGGAGGAGGCCACGGCGAAAGAGACCCTGGCAGGGAAGTTGGCCTTGATCAAGCCTGTGACGACATCAACCGAAGGTCGCTGCGTGGCGATCACCAAGTGAATGCCGGTGGCGCGAGCCAACTGTGCCAGACGGGTGATGACTCGCTCGGTCTCATCCGGGGCCAGGAGCATCAGATCGGCAAGCTCGTCGATCACCACCACGATGGTGTACATCGGTTTACCCTGAAGGTGAACCATCCGTTGGTTGTAATCATCGATGTTGCGAACGCCCTCTCTTGCAAAACGATGGTAGCGCTCGTTCATCTCACGCGACACCCATTGCAGCGCTGAGACAACCCGCTCTAACTCCACCACCACCGGCGCCAATAGATGGGGGATTCCGTTAAAGTTGGTCAATTCGACGCGCTTAGGGTCGACCATAACGAATTTCAACTCATCGGGGGTGTTCTGCAAAAGCAGGGAAGAAATGATGGCGTTGATGCACACCGACTTACCTGAGCCGGTTGTGCCGGCGATCAGCAGATGAGGCATGGCAGCCAGATCAGCAGCGACAGCATTGCCCGAGACATCTTTGCCAAGTCCGAGACGTAATCGTGAGGACAGCCTTTGGAAGGCTTCGGCTTCCATCACGTCCCGTAACGCAACTAGAGAGACTTCCTGGTTGGGCACCTCGATTCCAACGTACCCTTTCCCGGGCACCGGCGCTTCAATACGGATCCTCGAGGCAGCCAAAGCCAAGGCTAAATCGTCGGCCAGAGCTGAGATCTTGCCCACTTTGACTTTTATGCGGCGTCCTCCCCTCCCCTCGATGAATTCGGGTTCGACCCCAAATTGAGTGATCGTGGGGCCTCGATTAATCTCGACGACTTTAGCCGGGGCACCAAAAGAGCGGAGGGTCTCCTCGATCAGCCGAGCTCGCTCTTTATCAAAGGTCTCGTCCGCCTTGCCCTCAGCACCAGGGTCGAGCACTTCGGTCATGATGGGTAACACCCATGTTGATTGAGCCGGAATCCTGGTCAGGGCATCCTTGCGATCAACAGCTTGAGCGGGTTGAGCCACGGGTCTAGATGATACTGAAACGGGAGCTGAAGGTGTGACTGGAGCTTTTCGTGTGGGCAGCTTCTCCCTCAACCAACCGACAGCACCTACGACCAACGCGACCAACTCCGGGATTGATACCCCTACCGTGAAAGTCAACGCGATCAACAGCCAGGCTGCAAGTACAACAACCGTCCCACCAATTCCCAACGCTCCTAGGGAGAGGGACAGGATCGCTGCACCGATCGCTCCACCCCCACGTCCAAGACGTGCCTGTTCCATTCCACTTTCAAAATCCAGCGCCCCAGTCAAGGAGTGCAGGACGACCAGGAGGGCAAGATACAGTAATCCAATCCCGAGGATCTGCTCCACTTCCAGTTTGGGCAGCCTGTCGCCAAATGTGCGAAGCAGCAGCCATATGCCCAGCGCCACCATGACGAGTGGAACGACATACATCCCCCATCCGAAGGTCATGCGCAACAGATCAAGCCAGGCGCCACCGATCAGCGTTTGGCGAGTCGAGATAAGGCTGATGATGGTGAAGAGCCCAAGAGAAACCAGTAACAGACCTATCAGATCCAGTTTACGATCACGCGATAAGCTCCAGCGCTGCGTACTAAATGATCGCTTAGATCCCGTCGATTTTCGCCGGCTCGTAGAACCTGACGATCTGGTGGATCTGTCACGCTTCTTTGATCTTGAGGTGCTGGCGCGACGGCGCCTAGAGGTTGATGAGGATCTCCTCTTGGTCACGAGAGAAACTCCGCTCGGGCGATTATAGCACAGGGGAGTGTAGGCGATACCAAGCTGACGAGGACATAATATTGGAAGTCACTCGGAGTAGTATCCCCAGGTAAGAATGGCTTGGAAACCCAGGAGCAATCTCTACGGAAAGAAAAGATTCTCTGGTTTGGGGGTGCAGGGGGATGAAATCCCCCTGCTGCCTCCTTTGGTGGTAAGGATAGCAAACAAAATAATCAAATACGATCGTACTCGTTCAGAGAAAGGCCAGTTTTAGCACTCACCTATTATCCCTCGTCTAAGGAACCAACAGCGAGCTAAATATTAAAAACCACCCCATGCTACAATTTGACCATGCCTAGCTACGAACCAGAAGAACTGTTGCGAAACGCCCACTTCCTGCGCGAGGTAGACGATGACGACCTCGAGTCTTTGAAACTGGCTCTCGAGCGCGAGGACTTCGACCAAGGTGAGATAATACTGCGTCAAGGCACACGCCCCAAAGCAATGTATTTCATCGCTCGCGGGGAGGTGGATGTCCTTCGCAAACAAGGTGAGAGCCCTATACAGCGCTTAGCAACGCTTGAACCTGGTGACACCTTCGGTGAGGCCGAGTTAATCTATCGCCAGCCTCGTATCGCGACCATTCGTGCGAACGAACCAACGACTGTCTATCGCTGGGACCTAAACACGATGTCGAAGTTCATGCAGGCTCACCCAAAAGCGCTCGCTAGCCTTCGATTCGCAGCTAAAAGCCGTCGTCTGGCTGGACGCCTCCGCTTCAGGTGGCTTGCTGAGGACGAGGTCATTTATGCTCTATCGCGCAAGCATTCGGTCCTCCTATATGAAGGCCTTACGCTCCCTGTCTTTCTCCTACTGGGCGCTGCTGCGTTATCCTGGTACGGGTTAGCCCAAGGTGGATCCCTGTTTCTCTGGATCGCAGGCGGTCTAGCGCTGGCTGGATTGGCTCTGGGCGTTTGGCGTTGGATCGACTGGCGAAACGATTACTACATCGTCACCGACCGGAGGGTCGTGTGGCTCGAAAAGATCATCGGGATCTACGACAGTCGGGTCGAATCGCCTCTCCACATGGTGCTCTCAGTAAGCATCAGCACAGATGTCCTCGGCAGAACGTTTGGTTACGGAGATGTGATCATCCGTACCTACACTGGAAGGGTTGTCTTTCGCAATGTTGAGAACCCTCACGCCATGGCAGCGATGGTTGAAGAGCATTGGCAGCGTGTGCGTGCTAAGAAAGATGACGCAGATCGGGAGACCTTGGAACACATCGTGAAACATCGATTGGAACCTGAGATTGACGCATTAGAGGCAGAAGAGATCGAGGAGGAAGTTACAATCCCGGAACGGACGGCATCTCGTCCCAACGGGTTAGCACGCTTTGGCTTCAAAGTGCGTTTCGAGGAAAAGGGCATCATCACCTACCGCAAACACTGGGCTGTCTTGATACGAGAGATCGGTTTACCATCCATACTTATCATGTTTGTGGTCAGTCTTCTTGGTGCTCGTTTGGGTGGACTGATGAAATTAAGCACCGTGAGCAATTTCTTCTTTTTCACCAGTGCTGCGTTGATCCCTCTCTTCTCATGGTGGATCTATCGCTATGTGGATTGGGCTAACGATATCTACCAGATCACACCCGAGCAGATTATTGACATCTACAAAAAGCCCCTCGCGCGGGAGATGCGCAAGGTCGCTCCACTGGAAAACATCCTCGGTACCGAGGTAGACCGGAAGGGTTTCGTGGGCATCATGCTCAATTACGGCGATGTCATCACGAACGTCGGAACGGAACAGTTCACCTTTGAAGGAGTATACGACCCCGTCGGTGTGCAACAGGATATCGTCCATGCTCAGGAAGCCTTTCTCCAGCGCAGGTCCGATCGGGAACGCAGCCAGCGTCGCGACGAGATGGTAGAATTGCTGGACATTTATCACGACCAATACACTTCTCGAGATAAGGAGAGACAAGAAAAAAGCAAAGGTTAGTATGGCAACACACGAGATCCTCACATCACCACACCCTACACTTCGAGATCGAGCGACCAAAGTCAAGGCTTTCACATCCAAGTTAGATCAACTCATCGAGGATATGATTGAGACCATGCGCGCCGCTTCCGGTGTCGGATTGGCCGCACCTCAGATCGGTGTTAATCGAAGGGTGATCGTCGTCGAGTATGCTGAGGCTAGCGAAGATCCGGAGTCCCCCTCCAAGCCACCCAAGCTTTACGTCGTGATCAACCCCGAGATCGTGCGTCACTCAAAGGAAACTGTGAAGGGAAACGAGGCCTGTCTTTCGTTGCCCGGATACTTTGGTGAAGTCGATCGCTATGAGACTGTGACGGTCAAAGGACTCAACCCCCAAGGCAAGCCTATCAAGCTTAAGGCCACCGGCTGGCTAGCACGCATATTCCAGCACGAGATAGACCATATTCAAGGAGCGCTTTACATCGATCGTGCGAATCAGGTCTGGCGGATCGAGGAGAACGAAGAAAAGGAGGATCTAACATTGGTATGAGGGAGAAGGTACGAAGCAAATGAAGTAGGGGCGTGGTAACCATGCCCCTTNNCTTCGATGTTTAAAAATGTGTCATTCTGAGCCGAAGCGAAGCGTAGGCGAAGAATCCCTGTGATTCACTGGCTTAAAAAGCCTCATCCGCGGAGCCGAAGGTCCTGAGCCAAGCCGAGGGGCTCTTTATGACAATAGGAGTGTGTCATTCCGAGCGAAGCGAGGAATCCCCATGATTCGACGATTTCTAACATACCATCATAGGGATACCTCGTCGCGTTGCTCCTCGGTATGTCACATTTATCACAGCATCCCGCGAGCTTTAAACTCGCGGGATTCGATACAATTTAGGGGCGTAATTCGTCACGCCTCTGCAGATAAATATGAAAGATGCAATGTCCTATTAGGGGACGATTTATACTCTCGTTCGCCTTAACCAGTACTGACGAAGATCATTGATCCCTAGCCATAACATCGTCGTAAGGACGTATACCAGATTTAACAAAGCCAGCCATTTCACGGTTCTCCTCCTCATTGCACCTGGTCTGATTCAGCCGTGATCTGACTCAAATAAGTCGCGACCTGCACTTATCCGGCTCGATAACCCCTCCTTTTCGCCTTCCTCCAGCTTGAAATAAGATGCGAGCCCGCGATCACCCAACCCTTTTACCGATCCACTTGGTCTCGCGGGAAAACCAACCCCGAAACATCAGATCCCTTCAGCCTGGTGTTTGGTAAATCCAACGAGGCGTAGGACGCGTAGAGTAACGCCAATATTCTTCTGTAGTCTCGCTTTACAATTGCGGCTAAGGTGAGAAGATGTGCCGCCTTTCCCACCGCGTTGTCCTTCTGCGTACCTTCGCTTAGCCGCCCCCATTCCCTAGTACTGCGGTACTAGTGGTAAGAATCTCAGTGTAGCACATGGCCCGATCAGATGTCAATCGGCCCCTTACGCATGCTTTGAGCTAGGCAACCCCCTCGCTTGTACTGAGCTCCATGGGAGCCCAGCCTTCTAGGGTGAATTTGGATTCGATCCGCTCTGGGAGCAACAGAAACACCAGACACCAACAAGCAGCTTCCATGCTTGTCCTGATCTTCGCTGAAGTGTCCCCGTAGTACGAAACTGATTCCATTGTCCATCAGTCCTCTCAATCCCCACCGCTTCCCGCGCTGAGAGTAGTAGCGGTAAGCTGAAGTGAATCACGCTCACGCTTCGGTCGCAGAATCTCCCACCATTCATGGACAATGAACAACAACGCTGGCAAACCAATGAGCGTCAGGTAACCTATAGGTGTGCGAATAAAAGCCACCAAGTATCCAACCAAAGGAAGACTGAACCACATCTTCCCGATTATTTTGTCTGGAGAGACCAATACCGTATCCGGTTCGTTTACCCCGTCACCCTGCGTCCGATACCGCACTTCTGCGTCTTTCCTAATCACGTCCACCACGCGGTGTGTGATGAGGATAGCTTCACCACCCAAATCCGCTACGGAATAGGTGATCACATCACCGACCCCAATTTCATCAGGGACCGTCATAGGGTACGAGACCACAATCGAACCCATGGGGACGGTCGGCTCCATACTTTGGCTGACAACCATCAACAGGTTTGCCCCCATCAATCCCGGAACCACAAGCATGACCAACGCGCCAATGATAACCATGACCAGGAGCGTGTTGATTGCACCTCGGAGGGTGTTTGCTAACTTACGAGGATTCCTCGGACTTTCAACTTTTTCCGCGAAAGGTGTCATCATAGATCGGAACTTGAGACCAGTGGGCCAGGCTTCTTGTAAATCAGGAATAATCCCCCAACCTAAAAAGTCTTTCGAAGTACCAAATCCTCTTCCAGGAAGCTCACGGCATGGATGCAAAGCATCGTCTCTCTCCCACAAGATCTCCCTTCTCGAATAGCGCAATGGTCTGGTCATGGCTCTCAAGGACTTTCCTCCATTCGCGCTTCCATTCCGCAGGTCCAGGAGACACATCTTCGCATAGGGATCGGCTGGTCGTAGTCGAAGAACTTGCTCCAGACAGCGAATCTCCTGCTCTCGGTCGTCAGCCAGATGAGCCATCAACGCCCACGCTGCGACGTTATCTGAGTCCTTGCAGATTACATCAAGCGTGAGCATTACCTTTGCGCGTGAGGTCTCACCAGCATTTATCAGCTCAATACATCGATGGAACGATCCGTTTCCCAGCACCCCCAATGTACCCTCCTGCCTCCGAGGTGTAGGTAATCTCATGGATGATCGAATTCGAACTGCGCCCATGCAACTTCCACACAGGGACAATGGACGAGATCACTGGACCCGAAAAAAACCGTCTTCAGCAGACTGGGTATCGGAGGAAGTCCACACTCACAGGTCCCCTCACCTTGATCACGATCATGAAAATAATGTCGGACAACCAAGTGACCCGCCTCTCCCTGACACTCATTTTTCACTTCATGAGGAAAGGTGACATTGACGGTAACCGATTCCGTTTCACCTGGATCTAGGTGCAGGTCTGCGCCGGGACTCCAACTCGTCTCGTAATCTAGGTCCTCTCCGTCCCTATCACAACTCCAGAGCGATCCTTGCCGCACGAATGTCACCCGGTAGTCACGTGGGTAAGAGTAGCGATTGGTGAAGCTCAGCGTCTTGATAAATGTGTCCCCCGGCATGATCTGCACGCGATCGAAACAACGTAAAGCATCCGTTCCGCATGCCAGCCTGCTGGGCAACAGAAAACCCTGTAGATAAGGCCAAATTACAATGAGAATCAATGTGCAAATTAAGAGAATTGTTAGAGCAACAAGTGTTATCCTGCCAATGATCTGCAAGTTGTACTCCTTAGCCCTAATAAAGGTCTTAAACGCCTAACCATTAAAAGGCGAAGGGTGAGGCAGGGCGGCTGAGCTCCACCCCACCCGTTCGCCGCTGAGATGGATGAAAAACATAGAATGATGAAGCTGAAGGTATCCATCTCATTTTGTACCGGTCCCAAGATGTGTCTTGATCGTCGTTTGTAGTCGACAGACTGACAGATCTAGTGATGTGTTTGATCCTTAATGTTTTTTAGGCGATCAATAGGCGGGAGGCTCGTGGTCACTCAATCCTCATCACTCGTACGCGTTGCGAAGCCTCCAACCCAGAGATTGGAAATAATTAACAAACTTCTTCGATACCCCACCTCCTCTCTCGACTTCGGGGCTATCTTTGGTCAGCTGCTCCTAAGACTTAGGCACACAATGAGGGCACTGACCTATCATAGGTTCCGTATTCCCCTGCAGAGTGCCCCGAGCCCTACACCTCGATCTGTCGAGGTTCGAAATTCAAACGGATCGAAGTTCAGATGCGACCGCAAGACAAGTCTGGATCTCGATCCGCGGATCTTCAGTACATTGCGTTCCGGTGAGCCCCCGGTCGTAGGGCCTGTCTCAGGGGAATTCGAAGGGCCTATCCCAAACCTCATCAAAGGACAGACCGGGGGCTCTGCCGGACGCGCTAACCCCAGGCACATCTCAGGTGTTAATTAAGCTCACACCTCGACTCAACCTGTGGGCAAAACCACCTCCCTCCTCTCACAGTTCCCATACCCATCCAACATACGAGCACGTTCATTCAAAGTAATTACCTCATTAATCCACTTAATTAAAAACCTGTGTAAAATCCGTCGATTTCTGCTGTATAATCAAACATGCACAGAGGGTCGACCCGTAATTATTCCCGTGTACCCATGCGGGATGCCCCTTGTGCTTGGCCTCGGCCGGCCGCCACCGGCCGAGGTTGCTTTAGTGCTTCTTAAAGTCCTGAAACCGACCATAAGGTCGGTCTCATCATGGATTGCCTGAAAACCCCGCCCTTCCCACGGTCCAGGTTGACCCCTGATATTTCTGTTTCATACCTCGTCCAGTCTCAACCACGGCACAAGTTCCCCTACTTCCACATGGATCATGACAATGCGACTCGAAGACGCACGTGATGTACTTGTCGAATTGGAGAGGACGAACCTGGAAAATAGGTCTTTAGTTGTGCTCCTCCCCTCAACCACCCTTCCTCAATAAAGATTTTACAATCTCAAGGTATCCAATTGGTATCCACGGGGTCATTTCATGGAGACCAAAACGAGGACTATAGAAGCAGTGTCAGCGCACTGATGATGGCCAGAATCAAGACCTTTTCTAGAACACTTTGAAGGGTACGCGACGACCGGGGTGATCTCCCCTTTTGAGGAACCTCCTCCAAGAAAGGGATCATGATTGTTCGAAACTTGA
>JABAOF010029644.1_pt4 | contig 16583 bp, 19 predicted proteins | sample 7062171 | NCBI WGS metagenome assembly JABAOF01 (sample SAMN14538628, study PRJNA623070) | marine sediment metagenome | biome: marine biome [ENVO:00000428]; feature: marine pelagic biome [ENVO:01000023]; material: deep marine sediment [ENVO:00002113] | place: India: Gulf of Khambhat ...
GAGCGGACATAACTCAGCGGTAGAGTACGAGCTTCCCAAGCTCGGGGTCGCGGGTTCGAATCCCGTTGTCCGCTCTGTCTTTTTTTATACCGGGGTCAGACTTTGAAAATTTGAGTTATTTTATTCGAAAGGTGATAATTTAATTCAAGTTTTCAATGTCTGGCCCCAAAATCATGTTAAAATAAAAAATCAAAGGGTCATTTTTGCTTGGTCAAGAGTTGTGAATGGATAGAGCAAGAAAAAAGAGAGATTGGAACCTGATTGTGAACAGAACTCCACTTAAAGGATCGTTGAACATGGCTATAGATGACTACCTCTTTCAGTCTCTGACAGATATACCTGAAACATACCTCCGCTTTTACACTTGGGAAAGGCCGACAGCTTCTGTTGGATATTCGCAGAGAGTCTCCGAGGTCCTCGATACTGAATTTTGTCAAAACAATGGCGTCGATATCGTTAGACGAATGACCGGAGGCAAGTTGGTCCTCCATCACAAAGAGGTAACTTACTCTGTTTGTTCTTCTGACACTGAATTATTTTCTTCCAAACTCGTAGAATCCTACAGCCTCATCTCCGAGGCCTTGATGCGAGGGCTCAAAAATATGAGGCTTGAGCCCTGTCTTGCGGATGCCCCTCCCGATTTTTATACAAAAGGAAACCTGCCCTGTTTCTCGTATCCAGCCCGAAACGAGGTTGAGGTCCAGGAGAAGAAGATTATCGGGAGTGCGCAAAAAAGAGAGAAATCCAAATTCATCCAACACGGTTCCTTGCCGCTTGAAGAAGAGGATGAATTGTTGAAGTTAGTCACATCCATGGAAGGAAGGGGAGATGAGATCAGGATGATTTCTCTCGAGGGAGCACTGCAAAAAAAAGTCAATTTTGAGTGGGTTGTTGAATACTTGAAAAAAGGATTTTCTGATTATTTCGGTGTTGACTTAAAGTCCAAGAGTTTCACCAAGCAAGAGATGAAAGCCATCGGCGTAATACAAAAAGAGCGGTACGAGAGCAACGCCTGGACATATAGATGGGGTCAGACTTTAAAAACTTGAATTATTTTATTTGAAATAAATGTCGAATATTCAAGTTTTTAAAGTCTGACCCCAAAATCGGTGTTGACTTTTTTTTGTTTAAAATGATAGTATTTCTTCTAACAGGTTAGGGATCCTGGAAAATGAACGAGGTTGAGGAGCTCTCCAAGCTCGATATAAACAAGCTGCCTGCTCCGCAGTCTATTTATCTGGATGATCTGCACCAGAACGTCTTGAAAAACCTTTACCTAGAATTGGGGACCGGTCCCGTTCTATACCTTCTATCCCCCTCTTACAGCGTTATCAACCCGACTCCCAACGAGACTATCAACGATTTCATCGAGAAAAAAGACACCATCCTCAATTATGTCAAAGAATATATCATCCAGAATTTGGTCCTATACTCCGTTCTCTTGGATGTGAACAGCTATTTTGTCGAGCAAAACAACTACTTGGTTTTGGCCCGATTGAGAGAAAGAGATTCAGGTGGCCGCAGGTATGAAATCAAATTTTACACTCATTCTCCTCGAGAGTTGATGACTAACTACAACGACAAAATCTACATCGGCAGAGATTTTATCGACCTTTTCCACTTCAAAAGAAAATACTTGGGAGTAAAAGATCTCATCCTGTCTCTTAAGGATCAATACGAAGTTTTATTGGATAAAGCAGAGGAAAAATTAAACAACCCTCTCGATTACAAATCCTTTTTCCAGGAAATCAAGGAATACGTCAACGAATTAAGCACGGAAAGCATTGAAATCCTTCATCCTTTACCGCCTTACCTTGATTTCAAGATGTTGAGTGCCAAGGACTTGATCGAAATTAATGCTCAATACAGAACTATCAATCATTATATCATCGAACTCAGGGATGAAGTAGCAGAGTTCGAAAATCTGTTGAGGTCCAAGGAAGAGATGGATTTTGTTCGCTATGTGACCAAGTACAAGAAGGACCTGACCAACGCGATTTCCTACTTCAATATCAAAATCAACGGTTGTCTCAGGGAGAGAATCTACAACTTCAAAACCAAACAGGATTAGGGTTTATACAAGTTTTTCGGAATTGTCGGGTTAATGCTGACAAAAAAGCCCGGCGGTAGTGCCGCCGGGCTTTTATTTTTTCACTCAAAAAGTCGTGTTGGAGTGTTTTCTATCCTCAGGGCTTACTGCTTTCCTGGTTCCTCCGGATGTTCATCGACTGTTATCGGTCGGTAGCTCGTAGAGAGGTAAATCGAAGGTTTATCTGTTTCTTGAGTAAAGGCTTTGACTGTTTTGGTGTTATTATCCTGCTCGAAGGAGAGTTCAAAGGGCAGATTCCATTTAATATCTCCCCCTTTCGCATGAGCCTCAAACGGATATTTTTCTTGGTCCGGCCAAAGGAATCTGATTTTCGCGTACTTACCTTCGACTCTAATCGGGTGAGTCAACGGGAGAGGATCGAGATAGACATCTCCATGGGAAAGCGTGATCGTTGTTTCACCCGAAAAATCGGCTAAATCCACATCACGATAGGAAGAAGATATAGAGATTTTATCTCCGACAACGGACTTCCCGTAAACTCCGACATTCTTTCCGTCGACGAAAAGGCTGCCTTGGATGTTACTCAGCTCGACCTTACCGTACCGGTGGAAAATGTCGAGGGATTCTTTGACGCCATCGATCTCGATTCGAGATTGTTTATCAGTAATTTTTGTGGGGCCTACGTTTGACAGGATAACGTTCTTGTAAGAAGTGGTGATATTCACTTTGCCTTCCAGGTTTTCTCCCCAAACTTCAGAGTATTTGCCCTCTATCGTGACATCTTGGGCAATGTTCTCCAGCTCGACCCTGCCGTAGCTGTGTTCGATCGTAGCTTTTCCCTCAACATCATGAATCGATATATCGGCATGTCTGTTCTCGACCCGGCAATCCGAGCTGACTGTGCGAACATCCACATCTTCATACTTGTTCGTGATCGCGAGTTCTCCATCGATGTTCGAGGCTTCGACTTCTCCATGGCGGTTGTCGATGTGTGTGTTTCCGACGTTCGCCGCTTTGACTAAACCATAAGAATTTTTGACTTCGATATCCATGCCTTTGGGGACCACAATCTTGAAATCTGTTTCGAACCTCTTTTTCCCGAATTCGCTACGAGTCGTCCCGATAGCCAGTGTTTGATTGTCTTGTTCGATGGTCATCTTGAGCTTTTCATTGACTTCATTCGCTTGTTCTTCGGTCCTTCGCCAGATGATTTTCCTGATGGCGACCGTGATGTGTTCCGTATCCGTTCCCTGGATTTCAACCTCTCCATGGGCGTTAGTGAGTTGAAACAGAGGAGGATAGGGAGGAGCAATTACCTTTGACTCTTCGAAGGTAAACTCGTCATAACCGAAGAAGAAGTCACCCTGGAATTCCCAATCGATGTCCAATTTACCGGTCTGAGCATGGTAGAAGAATATGCCGGCAGCGACGATGATGATCAGAAGCAGAAATTCTTTGAATTTCATCGTTCATTCCCGCATCTGTCGAGATTCTTCACTGCGTTCCTTAATTCCGAAGTAGAGTTTCCAAGCTCCCCACACAATGAGGATGAGAGGCCAGAGTCGGGCGATAGAGTCAGCCACATTCACGTCTATGTTGTGGAGCAGGAACAGAAGGCCGATAATAAGAAGGATGATTCCCCAAACCAGAGGATCTTTTCGCTTACGCTTTGCCATGTTGTCCTCCCTTAACTTTCTGCTTTACCGTTCTTCTTGGTCGCATAATCGACGATGAACTTCAACCCGATGACGATAACCACAACAGGCCAGAAGTCGAACAGAGTACCATATTCTATCACTTCAAAGTTAGCCAGAAGAAGAACGACACCTAAGGCCAAAAGAACGATTCCCCAGAAGACAGAACCAGCTTTGATGAGTTGAGGAAATTCTTCAATTTCGATTACTTCTTCTTCAGTTTTTAGGGCCTTACGGTTGATAGCACTGGCGATCTGAACGGATTCAATGATCTGGTAGATGTAGAAGCCACCCAGGATAATCCCTAAGAAAGGTTGGCCCTCTCCAGTCGTCTGCAAGGTGATCAAACCAGCCGTGATGATGACATAAACAAATCCCTTGAGCATCTGGCCGTTGTAGAAGGCTCCAGTTCCAGGGACGAAGAAGGCCAGAAGGCCTGCTAAAAACGGTGACTTTGGCGGTCTTTTGACAACGACTTTTTCTTCCATGTTATACCTCCATGATTATGTGAATTTTAATCCTCATTTTCTCCAAAAGGATTTATATTTTTAAGAGAAACGAGAATATTATCCTTGTAATGGCCTAGATTATCCGTTAAGGATTCCGCCTTGGCGTACAGCTTTTCTATATGGCTGTAGCCCAGGTGAACCTGTCTGTTTACGGTTTTATTGATGTCGCTTCGGTTAGGGTTGAAATAGTAGAAAGAGAACATAACCATCAGGATGGTCGCTGTGGCCATGATGGGCTGAAGAGAAGGCAACTGTAAAAAGTCGAAGCTGACTCTGAATTTTTTCTTTCGCCTGGGAATCGCATAGATTTTATCGAGTAAACTCTCGCTCACTTCGATCTCCGGAAATTCTGCTAGAGAGGCCTGTGTCTCTCTCATCAATGTCAGAAGTTCAGAGCAGTTTGAGCAGGAATGGAGATGGTCTTCAACTGTTTTTCTGTCTACAGGGCTGAGTTCATCCTCTAAGTAAGGAGATAAAAGTTCTTCGATGGTTTCACATGTCATCTGTATTCTCCTTTTCTTGTCTGAGGATTTTAGCCAGTTGAATCCTTCCTCGGTTAACCCGGGATTTAACTGTTCCCAGAGGAAGGTTCATGATATCTGCGATCTCATCATAACGTTTTCCCTGGATGTCTCGGAGGATCACCGTCATCCGCACTTCAGAGGAGAGCTGGTTGAGGCCTTTCCAGAGGAACTCTTTGTTTTCCCTTTCTTGGATTCCTGCTTCAGGGCTGCTGGATGGTTCTGCCCGTAAGTAATGCTCATTAAAATCGTCCCGAGTCTTCTTTTCCCATTTTGTCTTCCTGTAATTATCGATCAGATAGTTCTTGGCGAGAGTGAGGAGCCAGGCATTAAAATTCTTTTCAAAGTCGTACCTGGTCAAAGATGTGTACAGCTTGAGGAAGATTTCCTGAGTCATGTCTTCGGCCTCTTGGTAGGTTCCGGTGAACTGGTAAGCCATGTTGAATATCCGTTTGGAATAAGCATTAACGAGCATTTGCCAAGCTCCTGTACGTCCTTCTATACATTCTTTGACTACTGTTTTTACTTGCACTCACTTCACCATTGTAGACGAGAGTCGTCCAATAAAAGTTCCGTCGAAAAGTGAAAATATTTCTTCAATAAAATAGGCTGAGTCCAGAGGAAAAATGATCTGATTCATCATGCTGAGATCGAATGAATTCTCCGGCTCCCTACATTCTAATTTTAGGGGAGGGCTGTGTCAAATGGCGGCCAAAGAAAGAAAATTAGAACCGTCCCCTTATTCGCCCCTCCCTTGTCATTCCCGCGGAAAAAAGGACGGTCCTATTTTTCCCTTTCCTGTCATTCCTGCGGAAGCAGGAATCCAGTAAAATAAAGTTCATCCTCGCAGAGCTTGTGCCTGTGCAGGCAGGTAGCGGGAACCCAGGCTTGTTCCCGCGGAAGCAGGAATCCAGCGCCCCTCCTTTGTCATTCCCGCGGAGGCAGGAATCCAGATAAAAAAATATAACTGTCCCTCTTTTTCATTAAAGTCAGATTTTAATAGAGTAAACGATACCTGATTGGGTCAGATTTTGAGTGAGCCAATCAGGCGTCTTGACTCGATAGGTGAGATATGCCATCATACATAGTCATTTTTTGACCACTTATTCTTCATTTTTTTCTCATCAATGGTAAACTTCGAATTCACACACTAAAATAGGGAGGACCTAAATGGAAGGTATAGTTGGATACGGGGCGTATATTCCTCGGAATAGAATCAAGGTCGAAGAGATTGCCAAGGTCTGGGGTGCAGATGCACCGAGCTATAAAAGAGGCTTGATGCTTGAGGAAAAATCTGTCCCTGCCCCTGACCAGGATACAATCACCATGTCTGTGGAAGCATCCAAGAGCGCCCTGAAGCGAGCTAGAATCGATCCTTCAGAGATCGGAGCCGTGTACATCGGTTCGGAATCCCATCCTTATGCTGTGAAACCCAGCGGGACAGTTTTAGCTGAAGCTATCGGAGCTACTCCTGAGGTACACACCGCTGATTTTGAATTCGCCTGTAAAGCAGGCACAGAGGGCATGTATGTGGCTTTAGGTTTGGTCAAAGCGGGCGAAATTAAATACGGCTTGGCGGTCGGAGCCGACACGTCGCAGGGAGCCCCCGGAGATGCCTTGGAATACTCTGCTGCCGCTGGGGCAGCAGCCTTTATCTTCGGAGGCGAGAATTTAGTCGCCAAATCCTTAGAAACCTTCTCTTACATGACAGACACGCCTGATTTCTGGAGACGTGAGTACCAGTATTACCCCCAGCATGGAGGTCGATTTACTGGTGACCCTGCGTATTTTAAGCATATTATCGGGGCGGCTGAAGGGATTATGAAAAAAGCAGGAGCAAAACCCTCGGATCTGGATTATGTCATTTTCCATCAACCTAACGGGAAATTCCCGTTCAGAGTAGGCAAGATGTTGGGATTCGAGAAAGAGCAGATTGAACCAGGATGGCTCGTCAATAAACTTGGGAATACCTATTCTGGCTCATCGCCTCTCGGGTTGACGGCGACTTTTGACATCTCCAAGCCAGGAGACAAGATTCTTATCGTTTCCTACGGTTCCGGTGCTGGGAGTGATGCTTTTATCTTCGAGGTGACTGAGAGGATCGATGAAGTCAGAGATCTGGCGCCTAAAACAAGGTATCTCCTGGATAACAACAAGAATTATCTCGAGTACGGCGCTTACGCCAAGTTCCGTCAAAAAATTAAGATGGCTAATTAGGAGGATCGGATGAGAGATGTCGCAGTTATCGGTGTTGGGATAACAAAGTGGGGAGAGCTGTGGGAGAAATCTTTACGGACAATTTTTGTCGAAACAGCTCTGCTCGCCCTAGATGATGCGGGCGTTGATAGGATTGATTCGATGTATGTGGGGTGTATGACCTCAGGCTTGTTCGTGGGACAGGAGCACATCGCATCCATGCTGGCTGATTATCTGGGGCAAACCCCGATTCCTTCGGCTAGAGTCGAGACGGCCTGTTCTTCTGGAGGGCTGGCCTTACGACTCGGATATATGGAAGTGGCTTCCGGAATGAATGATGTCGTTCTTGTTGGAGGCATAGAGAAGATGACTGATGTCAGCGGTTATGAAGCCACTTATGCTTTAGGCACGGCTGCTGATCAGGAGTATGAAGGGTATCATGGGATTACTTTTCCAGGACTTTATGCGCTTATGGCCAGAGCTCATATGGATAAATACGGCACAACTCGGGAGCAATTGGCCCAGGTTGCCGTGAAAAACCACGAGAATGGTTCCAAGAATCCTGTGGCCCAATTCCCGTTTAAGGTGACTGTGGAGCAGGTCCTCAATTCTGTCATGGTCGCAGATCCGCTACGCATCTTGGATTGTTCACCCATCACCGACGGAGCGGCTGCGGTTATTCTTTGTCCTGTCGAGATGGCCAAGAAGATGAACAAGCCCATCGTAAAGATCATCGGCACGGGCCATGCCACTGATACCATTGCCTTGAGCTCTAGGAAAGATATCACCTGGATCGAAGCAACTTACCAGGCTGCCAAACAAGCCTATGCCATGGCAGATAAAAAACCCGATGATATCGATCTGGTTGAGGTCCATGATTGTTTTACGATTGCCGAGATTTGCGTAACCGAAGCGCTCGGGTTGGTTGAGAAAGGACAGGGAGGAAAGGCTGTCGAGGATGGGGTCACAACCGTCGGAGGAAAGATCCCGGTTAACGCCAGCGGTGGGCTCAAATCCAAAGGTCATCCTGTGGGGGCAACTGGTGTGGCTCAGGTCATCGAAATCGTGAAACAGCTCCGAGGTAAAGCAGGTGGCAGGCAAGTCAAAGATGCTCGGATTGGGATGACCCAGAATATGGGTGGAAGCGGCGGCAGTACCCTGGTCCACATTTTTGAGAGGGAATAGGAGGGAACAATGTCAACACCTTCAAGATACTGGAGAGAGATTCCTCAACGTTACCGGCTCGAGGCAAATAAATGCGAATCGTGTGATACGGTTTACTTTCCGCCTCGTTTGATCTGTCCTGAATGTCAGAATAGAGAATTGATCCCAGCTAAGCTGGCCGAGGCAGGCAAGGTAATTTCTTACACCATCATCCGTGTTCCTCCTCATCAGTTTTCCGATCAGGCACCGTATGCAGTGGGGATTGTCGAACTCGACGATGGGGTGAAATTGACCGGGCAGATTGTCGATTGTGATTTCGATGAGATCAAGATCGGACAGAGAGTGAAAATCGAGTTCCGGAAGATTTTCGAGGAGGGTGAGTCCGGCATTCTCTGCTACGGATACAAATTCGTCCCAGAATAATTAGGGTAATGATCATCTCCAGAAGCATCTTTAAACTTTGATTAAGGTGTTGTTGGATGAGACCTTTAAAGGTGAGGCTCAATCCATTACCCGCTTTCGCGGGCACAGGCTTCTCCGAAGATCCCTCCACCCACCACTATGTGGCTCAGACGGACAGGCCCTCGCCTTCTTTACACCTATTCATACTTCATTTGTTCTCATACCAAGGAATTGGAGATGTCTACATCATCTCCCAAAAAGTTGTGAAGTAATATAAGAAGCGCAGAATTATGCTGGATATAAGGGACGTAGAATTAGGCTGTCATTCCTGCGGAAGCCGGAATCCAGATATATAAAATATTTCTATCAAGATAGTTCTGGATTCCCGCTACCTGCTATCCGATTCTGCGGGCACATGTTCTGCGGGAATGACGTAGGGAGGAACAGTTCCCTTTTTCTGTTTAAAAAAGAGGCCAATTGAGCTAAGCTAGGGGAGAGCTACGAGGAAATAAGGTAGAGATTGGAAAACAGGGGAAAATCGAGACTGCATTTTTTCTCCTTGTGCATATTTCCCCGGCTCGATGGGAAACCGATGAATAGAAATAGTTGAGGGGGCAATCATGTTTAGAATCGAGAGCAAAGTCGACACTCAAAGCGATGAGTTTAAACAGAATTCTATACGGATGAAGGCGCTTGTTAAGGAATACAAAGAAAAGTTGGCAGAGATTCATCAACAAGGAGGACCCAAAAAGTACAGGGATCTTCACAAGAGTCGAAAAAAACTTTTAGTTAGGGAAAGACTTGAAAAACTTTTTGACCGAAACACGCCCTTCCTCGAACTCACCCCGCTCGCTGCCTACGATTTGTACGATAACGAGGCTCCCTCGGCCGGGGTGATAACAGGAATCGGGATTGTTCACGGTCGCGAAGTGCTGATCGTGGCCAATGATGCCACGGTCAAAGGGGGGACGTATTTCCCGATGACCATCAAGAAGCATGTGCGTGCCCAAGAAGTCGCCCTGAATAACCGCCTCCCTTGTGTTTATCTCGTTGATTCTGGGGGAATATTCCTGCCCAGACAGTCGGGCACTTTTCCAGATAAGGGACATTTCGGACGCATCTTCTACAATCAAGCCAGGCTCTCTGCCTTAGGCATTCCTCAAATTTCCATCGTCATGGGATCCTGTACGGCCGGAGGAGCTTATGTTCCGGCCATGAGTGATGAAACGGTGATCGTCCGCAAGCAGGGAACGATTTTTATCGGGGGACCGCCTCTGGTCAAAGCTGCGACAGGAGAGGAAGTCTCGGATGAGGATTTGGGCGGGGCAGATGTCCACTGCCGGATCTCAGGAGTCTCTGATTATTATGCGCTCAACGATAACCACGCCTTGGAGATTGCCCGCAACATCGTCGAGACATTGGACTCTCCCCGAAAATTCCAGCTCGATATGGCCGAACCCGAGGACCCTTATTATGNNCCGCCCAAAAAATTCGAGCTGGACATCAGCGAACCCGAAGACCCTTATTATGATCCTGAGGAAATCTATGGAGTCGTTCCCACAGACTTGAGGAAGCCTTTCGACGTCAGAGAGATCATCGCCCGCCTTGTGGACGGAAGCCGATTCCAGGAATTTAAAGAACTCTACGGACAGACATTAATCTGCGGTTTTGCCCGAATCATGGGGTACCCCGTCGGCATATTGGCAAATAATGGAGTTCTCTTTTCGGAAAGCTCGCTCAAGGGCGCCCATTTTGTGACACTGTGTGCTATGCGCAAGATCCCTCTGATATACCTCCAGAACATCACAGGATTTATCGTTGGCAAGCAGTACGAACACGGCGGAATCGCCAAGGATGGAGCCAAGCTGGTGCATGCCACGGCCAACGCGGATGTTCCTAAATTTACGATCATTTTTGGTGGATCGTACGGAGCCGGAAACTACGCCATGTGCGGCCGGGCTTACGAACCCCGCTTGCTCTGGATGTGGCCCAACGCCCGGATAAGTGTCATGGGTGGCGAGCAGGCCGCCAATGTTTTGGTCACCGTCAAAATTAAAAGACTAAAAGCATCGGGGAAAAAACTGACCAAAACAGAACAGGAGAAAATGATTAAGCCAATCCTCGAGAAATATGATTATGAGGCGAGCCCGTACTTCAGCACAGCCAGGCTGTGGGATGACGGCATCCTCGACCCGTTGGAGACGCGAGAGGCTCTGGCCCTGGCGATTTCGATGAGTCTGAATGCACCGATCCCCGATTATAAAGTCGGTATTTTCAGGATGTAACATGGATACCAAAGAATACAAGACAATCCTTTTCGCAGCGAAGGATGAGGTTGCCAGGATCTCGTTTAACCGACCTGAGGTCCACAATGCTTTTAACGCTGTGATGATCTCGGAGCTGGATGATGCCTTCGAGAAAGCTGAAACCGATGAGTCCATCCGCGTCGTTGTCTTGAATGGGACCGGAAAATCCTTCTGCGCTGGAGCGGATATCAACTGGATGCGGGAGATTATCCATTATTCTTTCGAGCAGAATTTGGAGGAGTCTCTTCATTTAGCCGAGCTCCTCCATAAAATCTACGCAATGCCAAAACCGACATTGGCCATGGTTAACGGCACAGCCATCGGAGGAGGAACGGGATTTATAGCTGCCTGCGATATTGCCATCGCCTTAGAAGAAGCGAAGTTCGGGTTGAGCGAAGTAAAGATCGGCCTGGTTCCTGCCGCGATCTCTCCCTATGTCATCCGAAAAATAGGGGAGAGTAAGGCCCGGGAGTATTTTTTAACCGGAAGGAGAATTTCTGCCAGGAAAGCTTGTGAAATCGGGCTTCTTAACGAGGTCGTCTCTTCCGAGAAGCTAGAGGAGAAAGTCGACGACATCGTGTCTCTCCTATTGACTTCAGGGCCGAATGCTTTGGCTAGCTGTAAAGAGTTGATTCACAAAGTCCCTCAGATGTCTTTCGAGGAAGCCAAAACATTTACAGCGAATATGATCGCTGAGCTGAGGGTGAGTCAAGAGGGCCAAGAGGGGATGTCGGCCTTCCTGGAGAAGAGAAGGCCTAATTGGGTGAAAAATAAGAAATAGCGGGGTCAGACCTTCATAACTTTCATAACTTNNCGCAATATTTTTTCAAGATCTGATTCAAAAAGTGACTTGGCTAAAAAGAAAATTATGAAAGTTATGAAGGTCTGACCCCATTGATTCTTTATTCTTAGCTTGATAAAATCCCTAAGGAATAGTAGAAGACATGATCAAAAAAGTTCTCGTGGCCAATCGAGGTGAAATCGCCGTCAGAGTCATCAAAGCCTGTCGGGAGATGAGTATTCCCACGGTGGCTGTCTACTCCGAGGCGGATAGGAAGAGTCTTCATGTCCAGGTGGCTGACGAGGCCTTATGTATCGGGCCTCCTCCGGTCATCGAGAGCTACCTCGATATGGAGAAGATCATCGAAGCTGCCCATAAAACCAGAGCCGAAGCGATTCATCCTGGATACGGATTTCTCGCTGAGAACTCAGAATTTGCCCGTCTTTGTGAGAAAGAAAAGATCATATTCGTCGGACCCAACTCCAAAGCCTTAGAGCTTGTCGGGGATAAAATCCGATCTCGGCAGACCATGGAGGAAGCCGGGATCCCGATTATCCCTGGGATGAAAGGCAAGAAGAAAAACATCCCTGAATACGCGGCCGAAGCCAAAAAAATCGGTTATCCCCTGATGATCAAGGCCTCGGCTGGGGGTGGGGGCAAGGGGATGCGGATCGTCTGGGATCCTAAGGAATTAAAGCCTTCATTGGAAGCAGGGATGAGGGAGGCCAGGTCGGCTTTTGGCGATGAGTCAGTGTACCTGGAAAAATACATTGAGGAGCCGAGGCATGTGGAATTCCAGGCTCTGGCCGACAATTACGGCAACGTGGTCCATCTTTTTGAAAGAGAGTGTTCTATCCAGAGGAGACATCAGAAAATTGTTGAGGAGACGCCGTCCCAGGCTTTGAATCCAGAGCTGCGGGCCCAGATGGGGGAGACAGCCAAAAAAGTCATTCAAGTTTCTGGTTATAACAACGCCGGAACCGTCGAGTTCCTGTTGGATAAGAACAAGAAGTTCTATTTTCTCGAAGTGAATGCTCGCCTACAGGTCGAGCACCCGGTAACAGAGCTGACATCCGGAGTGGATTTGGTTCATCAGCAGATCAAGATAGCTTCGGGAGAGAAATTATCCTTTGAGCAGGAGGATATAAAGCCTAGAGGACATGCGATCGAATGCCGAATCTATGCGGAGGATCCATCGAATAATTTCCTTCCATCATCGGGGAAAGTCCTCTTCCTCAAGGAGCCTCAGGGGCCTGGAATTCGCCACGACACTGGAATCTATAACGGCTGCGACGTTCCCATCTACTATGATCCCATCCTTTCTAAGCTTATTGTTTGGGCAGAGAACAGAGATCTAGCCTGCCAGAGGATGGTCCATGCCTTGGATGATTACATCATCTTGGGGATCAAGACATCGATCGATTTCCTCAAAGAAATCGTCGGTCATCCTCAGTTTCGGAAAGGAAACACGACGACAGATTTCATAAACGCGCATTTCGCGGACTGGGATGGGAAAGAAAAAGCAGAAGAAGAAAAGAAAATCGCCTTGATGGCCTCGGCCTTTGCAGAATTGGAGAAGGCGTCTCTCGGAAAAATGGCTGCTGTCGAGAAGAGAGAGGTATTTTCCCCTTGGCTAACGCTCGGGAAGTGGCGGATTGGAGGCAAATAAGGTGGAGTTCGAGTTTCTGATTGACGGTAAGATCCAAAAAATAACTCTGGAAAAGAAAGAAGATAAATTTGTCTTCTCTGACGGGGAGAAGAGCTATGAGGCAGACATCGATTTTATCTCTCCTAACGTAATCTCGATCCTGCTCGGAGAGCGGTCTTACAAAGTCTATTTCGCCCAGGATAAAGACAAGAAATACTTCTACGTAGGGGGAAATCAGTTTGTCGTCAAAGTGCCAGATGAAGAAAAGCAGGAGCTGGAAAGAGGAGAGGAGGGGGTTGCGACTGACAAACTGATGGTCATGGCTCCCATGCCCGGGAAGGTCATCAAGATAAATGTGTCGGAAGAGGAACCCGTAAGGAAGAACCAGACCTTGGCTATCGTCGAGGCGATGAAGATGGAAAACGAAATTAAATCCTCGATCGATGGCTATGTAAAGAAGATTTATGCTTCGGCTGGGGACATGGTCGATTCCGAAAAACCCCTCATCGAGCTTGGGGTCAGACCTTCATAACTTTCATAACTTGAGGAAAAACTTGGGGTCAGACTTTGAAAACTTGAATTATTTCATTTGACCTTACTTTTTATTTTTATTCATTTTTTTCTTAACAGCTACAAATTTTCTGCAGAAATAAAAAACTCAAGTTTTCAAAGTCTGACCCCAATTTGTGGCGAAAAAGGAGGCATCATGGATTTTCAAAGATGGAAAACACGGTTTGAACGCCTGGATACAGCCTGCCTGTGTGATGCTAAAAAAGACATAAGGGTGATGGATGCTGGAATCTGCCCCCTGAACCCAGGAAAAAAGCTGATCGGGAGAGCCCATACGGTCCGTTGCCGCGAAGACTTCTTGATGGTCATCAAAGCTCTGGATGAGGCAAAGGAAGATGAAGTGTTGGTGATCGAGTCTGGAAACAAGCAGGTCGCTCTAGCAGGAGAGCTTATTACTATGGAAGCCCTGCGGAGAGGACTCGGGGGAATCATCGTCGACGGAGGTTTTAGGGACACAAAACAGATCCAGGAGATCCCTCTTCCTGTCTACGCCCGCTTTATCACTCCGATGGCCGGTACAGCCTCCCAGATTTTTCAGACACAGACTAAAATCCAGTGTGGTGGTGTCCCTGTCGCCCCCGGTGATATCGTCTTCGGAGATGATGACGGAATCGTTGTTATGGCTGAAGAAGAGATGAAGGACATCGTGGAAGCGGGGTTGGCTATACAGAAAATAGAGGAACAAATCTTTAAACGAATGGAGCAGGGACAGAGCCTGCTCGAGATGCTCAATTTTTCAGAACATTACCAAAAAATCAGCCAAAACAAACCGAGCCAGCTAACCTTTAAAATCTGAGCTTAGGTAAATCCACAACGCAGAGGGATCCTACCAACTCTTCATGATTTCCCCGAAACATTCCACTCCACTCCACAGCACAGCTGAGTAACCGTGGCCGGGGCTTGTCCAGGCTCCTGAAAGGTAAAGGTTTTTTATCGGTGTTGAATGAGGGAAGCGCCTCGGACCAGTGTTATCCAGAGTTTGATCCCAACCGTATATGGCCCCATGCGTATTGCTGGTATACCGGATATTCGTCAAGGGAGTTCCGATTTCCTTGACCTCGATCGCCTCCGAAAGTCCAGGGAGAAGTGTTTCTTCCACCTGACTGATCAGGATATCTGCCATCCTCCCCTTCTCTTTCTTGTACTCGGCTTTGTTTCCCTTCCAGTAATCAGCTTCATACTTTTCCCAGTGATCATAACCCTGAGTAATCATGATATTGACAATATTTTTCCCTTCAGGAGAATATCCCTTATACAGGTTGTCATACAGCGTTAATCCGTAGCCTGAGTTTTCGACATCGGCGTTAAGGGCCGCTTTGTAGCCCGCTTCATGATCGTAATCCGGATAAAAGAAAATTTCTGTGTCTTTTATCCCGATCTCACTAACCAAGTCTTTTTTCAATCCCAGAAAGACCTGAAAGCTGGAGAAGCTGATACTCAACTTGTCCATCCTCGCTTTCAAATCTTTGAGATGCTCATCCTCCGTCATCATGACAGTGAATGTGTCATAGGCATTGGCATTGGACACGACAACTTTTCCTTTGTATTCTGCACCATCCTTGGTTTTCACACCGTATGCTGTCTGGTCTTTGACCAAGATCTTCTCCACGCGAGACCTTAGTTTCACCTTTCCACCGTTGTCTTCGATGAATTTGACGAAGGCATCACTGAGATTCTGTGATTTTCCTATGGGATAGTAGCCTCCCTCATGAAGGTATCCGATCAAGGGCATCGCATAATAAAAGCTGGCCAGTTTTGAGGGCGGAAGCCCGAAATATCCCCATAAACCTGAGACGATGGCTTTAAGTTTTGGATTTTTGATCCGGGTGTCCTGGAGCTGCCCCCAGGTCTTGTTAAAGCTTTTGAAGAGATAAGGAAAATCCGCCGGAAACCGGCTCATATCGACTTTTCCCCCAGCACTCTGGTATTTATTGATGTCATTCGTCAGACCACGCATATCCTCGAAAATCCCAACAATACCCTCTTTCTCCTCAGGAAAGTAATTGACGAGCATTTTGATGTAACCATCGACATCCTTGGCCGGGACTCTGATATCATGCTCGGGAAAAATAGCCCGGTAAAGTACGTGGTGGGGCACAAACTCGACATCCTTGATTTCGGGAAAACCAGGGATCAAGTTGTGGATGCCTTCCCGCTCCCCGACAACGGTCGAGTGAAGCGAAACATCGAAGACAAAGCCCCCTGGCCGCTTGAACGTCGTGGCGTACCCACCCGGGACATAGTGCTGCTCGAGAACCAGCGCCTTAAATCCTTGTCGGGCAAAGGCCGCCGCACAACTCAAACCACCGAGACCGGATCCGATAATCACGGCATCAAACTCGTTTGAATCCGTGTTTTTCTTGTCTCCTCGCGGAAACGAATCCCAATCCAAAGCCAGGACAGGAATCCCGGCCAATAATGATTTCAAAAAATCTCTTCTTTCGATACCCTTGGTAGACATCGAATTCCCTCCTTTTTTAATAAGATAAAATGCCTTATCACAAGATTTCGGCTTTGACCAAGTTTGTCGTTCCCGGCACGCCCACCGGGACTCCAGCCGTGACGACGACCTTCTGTCCCCGTTTAACCAGTCCAGATTCGAGCACAGACTGGAATGTTGTCTTCATCATCTCATCTGTATTATCGGAATCCTCACACTGGAGTGGAATCACACCCCAGTTGAGCGCTAGACGGCGGTAGGTTCGTTCCAAAGGCGTTGGAGCCAGGATCGGCCGCTGAGGT
>JABAOF010000959.1_pt9 | contig 16580 bp, 14 predicted proteins | sample 7062171 | NCBI WGS metagenome assembly JABAOF01 (sample SAMN14538628, study PRJNA623070) | marine sediment metagenome | biome: marine biome [ENVO:00000428]; feature: marine pelagic biome [ENVO:01000023]; material: deep marine sediment [ENVO:00002113] | place: India: Gulf of Khambhat ...
GAAGATACCTTTTACATCCATGCTGTGACCAGAGAGGACGTTCAGGGCATCTGGGGTATCATTCAGCGTGGCCTTCTTGATCAGTTCCTCAAAGGGATCCCGCTCGGTGCTGAAGTGGGGGTTCCGGAAAGAAAGGTTCTGACCTTGAAGATACCAGAGGATGCGGATGAACCTCATGATGGTGGGTACAGTTCCTTTTTAGGAAAATTCCTGGTCAGAAAAACAAGAGAATCCTATGTATACAACTATAGGAATGGCCGCATGGGCAAAAACCCAGACTACATCTTCCCGGGTCAGGAGCTGGTGATCAGTCGCTTTTCCAAAGAAGAACTGGTGGAGATCTACAAGCACTTCAGCCAGAACTCCTAAATTTCTTTTGGTACGGTGGAGAGATGAGTGTCCGAATAAAAAATTGCCTCTCTATTTTTCCTGTTCTGATGATCCTTGTCTTTTGTCTGCCCTCTATTTTGAATGGCCAGGAGCAGGCCAACTTTTACGTGAACCTGGGTCTCAGCTACTATGAAATGGGCCATTACGACAAGGCTGTTGAGAGATTCCAAAAAGCCCTAGAACTGGACCCCAGCTACCCTCGACTTTACGCGCTCCTCGGGTCAGCCCTCCTTCAGAGTGGTAAGATTGATCAGGCCATTGAAGCTTACACGAGGCAAATCGCCCGGACCCCAAATGTCGCTCAGTTTCATTTCAATCTTGGGCTGGCTTACCAGCGCAAAGGGCTCCGGGGAGATTCGATAGCACGGTTCAAGAGAGCAGTGGAGCTGGACGGACAGCTTATCGAGGCCCATCGGGCCTTGGGACTTACTTACATGGAAGCGGGAAACCTCGTTGATGCCATTTCTGCGCTCAAAAAAGCCATTTCCCTTGACTCCTCATCCTGGGAGGATCATTACAACCTCGGTGTGGCCTTTTATCGTGGGGGAAAATTTGAGGATGCAGCCCTGTCGTATCAGCAGGCCATCCGACTCAATCCAGAAGGGATCAACATCCATGTGGCACTGGGAAAGACCTATGCCAAACTTGGAAAATTTGATCTCTCTTTGAGAGAGTATAGGAATGCTGTGGGCGCCAGGCCTCTGGACCCGGAGATTCATTATGAACTCGGCCTCCTCTACCGCCTTCAAGGAGATAATAATATGGCAATGGCCGAGTTCGAAATTGCGCTGACCCATGATCCNNGGGGTCCTCCAAGCGCATCCCAATGACGTCGATGCACGGTTAGGTATGGGTATTGCCCTCAGGGAAAAGGGAATTTACCGTGATGCTCTCAATCACCTTGAGGCGGCAAAATCCCTCAATCCTGACCGGGGCGACGTTCGATTTCATCTGGCCCTTTGCTACGATCTCCAAGGCCAATACGGCAGGGCCATTCCCGAATATGAGGCCACTATAAAAATAAACCCATCCAATGCAGAAGCCTACTTCAATCTGGGAGTGATCTTTCATGCTCGTGGCGAAAGGACAACGGCCGAAACCTACTATCAAAGGGCAATCGAGACGAAGCCTGGTTTTGCTGAAGCATACAACAATCTTGGTATCCTTTATAGCGAAAGGGGATTAAATGAGCAGGCCCTCCAATCCTATGAGAAGGCAGTGGCCGTGAAACCCGATTTTGTTGAGGCTATCAACAATATGGGGGCCATCTATCGGAAAATGAAGTCCTATGACAAGGCCCGTGAGCTTTTTGAAAGGGTGGTTCGAGTGGACCAGGGTTTTTCTAAAGGTTACTACAACCTCGGTACTGTTTTTGAGGCATTGGACGAAAATGCCAAGGCGCTTGAAGCTTACCGGAAGGCGATCGAAATCGATCCGAACCAGAACGATGCCTATTACGGCCTCGGTACTGTTTTACAAAGGCAAGGACAGGTCGAAGAGGCCTTGGAGGCTTATCGGAAAGCCCTGGCAATCAACCCCCGTGATATCCAGGCACGGTTCAAGCTGGCCGATGTTCTCGCTTCTCAGAAGCGCTACGACGAATCCATCGAGGAGTACAAGGCCATTCTGAATAAAGACCCGAAAAACGTTGAGAGTCTAAATAATCTGGGGGTCATTTATTTCAGGAAAAAATCCTATGAGGAGGCATTACGCTACCTTCTGAGGGCAGTGGAGCTTGATCCTGAGATCGATTATATTCATAACAACCTCGGTATGGTCTACGCCGAGATGGGAATGCATGAAAAAGCCAGAGATGAGTATGAAAAGGCTATTGCAAGCTCAGAGAGGAAATCACCGAGTCCATAGAGTCAATCAGGTGGATCCGTGAATAAAAAGAGGCTGCTTCCGTCCCTTCTCCTCTCCTTCCTCATCCATCTGGGGGTTCTGACCGGAATCAACGTGGTCTTCGTCCCCACCCCCGGCATGCCGAAGTGGCGTGAACTCATTCCAGTTGATATGGTCATCCTCGAAGAAGAAGACGAATTGCAGAGTGACATCAGGTTGAAGGAAACCGGATTTTCGAAGGAATCGTTGATTGCGAAGGCTCAGACAGCCAAGGGCACTCCGAGTAGTACCTCCGTGGAAGATTTCCCCGGACCCATCCCCAAGGAAGGCACCTTTAAGCCTAGCCTGAATGTGGAACAGATCCCGACCCCTGGTGTCCTTCCCCCAGGACGGGAGGGGAAAGAGGTGGAAAGCAGACGGGTCACCACCCGCTCACCGGGCCTTCCTCAGCGCCTCCCTGCGATACCCCATTCCCCAACGGATCAATCCCCCCTTCTTGAGGTGGAGGAACCGAGAGTCTTGACTCTGGCCGAAAAAGGTGGAATTCCAATAGATTCTGCGACATTGGAAAAGATCACTGCCCCATTGGGCAGGAACCGCCCCCATTCAGAGTTTATCTCCGACCTGTCCCCCATTCCAACCATTAAATCTCCGGCCCTTCCCGAAGAAAGGGAAATGATCCTGGCAAGGCAAGAGGAAAATCTTCAGCCCCATATCGGTGATTCAGCGACGTTAAGACCGTTGAGAGGGTTAAAAGAGGCCGAGGAAAAAGCGGCGGACAACCGCTGGGATAACTTGATCCCTGGGAAAACAATACCCATGGAGCCTTTCCTGACCGGGTTCGAGAGGAAGGGAACTTTTGAGGGTGTAGAGAAAGGCTTTTCGATGCTGCTTGTTCTGGATACCAGCGGATCNNTGGAGGGCATCAAGGAATCAGCCATGGAATTTGTGAGCCTCCTGGGAAAACTGGATCGGTGCGCAGTCATAACATTCAATGATGAAGCGAGCCTAGTCGTTCCCTTCACCTCAGATAAAAATCGGCTGAAGCGGGAGATCGCCAGCCTCCTCACGAAAGGCAAAAATACCGTGTTGTTCGATGCCCTTGATCAGGCCTTTCTCCTCCTGAGGGAGGAGAAAGATAACAGGAGATTTGTCGTTCTTTTTTCCGACGGGAAGGACGAAGGCAGTCGATCGACTCTTCATGAGGTAATCAATAGAGCCCGTAAGGAACAAATATCCGTCTTTTCTTTTGGGTATTCGAGGGTTGAGAGGAGATACCTGAGTACCCTGGAAAACATATCTCAGAGGACGGGAGGCATATTTGCCGAGGCTCCGCATTTTGGGGAAATCGTCGAACTATTTAGGACGACCAGAGGCTTGAAGGGCAAGCAAGAATCGTGATCCATCGGAAAGGCTCGAAATCAAAAGATAAGACAAGATCGGTCTGACGGGACCGCCATCTCCCTGCTTTTATTTTATCATCCTCAGCGGGATTTGCCTGACTTTTTCTCCGGTATCCCTCTCGCCTTTTTCCAACCCTTTCGATTTAATTGTCTAACTCCAGGCAAACAATACTCATTCTGTTGATATGGGGGAGGGCCTTGTTGGAGTGTGAGCTGGGATGGTAACAGATGCGTGGGAGTATAAAAGGTCAAGTGCGGGTTTATCATGGAGGCCTTCGGGAGAAGACGACCATCTAAGAGGTGTTGAAACTCTAGAGGGAGCTATTGATTGGAACGAATGTGCATTCCCTGACCCCCACGGAGATTATGCTATGACGGGAAAAAGTGTAAACGAGAGGTTCTTCCCGCGGTGAGCATTTTGTGCGAGAAAGGGGAATGTTTACATGTTCTTCAGTGTATCTGTTAAGGATTTCCAAATTGACCTAAGAATAACAACATCATTGCTTATTTCTATAATTCTGCATCCTAAATCAATGTATTTTCTTGCCTCCTCCTCCCACGGTTGACCAATACCGATTGCAACAGGTTTGCCGTATTTAGTGGCCACTTCTATGGTTTTCTTGATAGCCTCTTGAACCCTCGGGTGGTTCTTCTGAGGTCTCCGGAGGCCGATAGACATTGAATAATCAGACGGCCCAAAAAGGACGAAATCCAATCCCTCCATTGATAAAATCTCATCAAGCTTCGTAATGATTTCCTCATTTTCAACCATGATACCGACTAAGGTTTCATGTTCGCTCCAGTTTACCCAATCCTCACCGCCCCTCGCTCCCCACTGGCCAGAAAAACACAAGCTTGAATATCCCCGGGTTCCCCTGGGAGGAAATTTCGTAGCCTTTATGAGTTCTTCAACTTCTTCCCTGGTCGAGATGTCCGGTACCACAACCCCTCCTGCACCGATTTCTAAGGCCTTGTTGATTAAGTAATGGTTGCCTTTATCGATCCGTAAAATCGGAGCGACTTCAGCTACAGTTGCCGCTCGAATCATATGCTCCATCGACTCGTCCCGCCTCCATGAGTACTCATTATCGATCCGAATAAAATCTAACCCACTGTAACCGGCAACCTCAACGATGGCGGGGCTGTACGAGAAAACGGCGGTCCCCAAAGCCACCTCCCCCTTCTTCAAGACCTTCTTTAGCTTATTCACCTTCTGCATTGTCACAACTCCTTCTCATCGAATCCCTCATTTAGCTTATCTTTAGCCCTTCATAGACAAGAATGTTTGCATTCCTTTCTGAAAACGCAGAATATCAGCATGAGCAAAATCCGCGTAGTGAAGGATAATCCCCTCCAAGAGTTGAGGATGATCAGGTGAATCTTTACTGTGGGTAGCAATCAAATGAGCCAAATCCTTTGAAACACGCTCTTCGAGGGCTATATAGGTTCCCCAAAGGCCATGTATGAACTTCTCCCCAATATCAGATTTAACGTACTTATCTCCCTCTCTTTTATACTCAAAGGCCTTTCCTAGATCATGGAGGAGAACTGAAGCAATGAGAAGATCACGATTGACGGAAACTCCCATCTTTTCCTCCGCGATGGAGGCGATAAATAGCGCAACGTCCATTACCCACCTTACGTGGTCCACAAGACTGGCCTCTGGAATGGCCAGACTGAACGGGATATCCTCCAGCCGTTCAAACGAGCCCTCCCTCAATCCCCGTGCCCACGAGCTGACGACTTTCTCCCTGAGGTCGGGATCTTGAATTTCTTCTATGATTGGGAATATCCCTACTATTTGCCGATGAATATCCTTCTCCATGATACAATCCTTCCTTCTGATGTCTGTTTATCCTCGGCGCTACTACCCACATCGAAATCCAACCTGCGCGCAGCCAATTGAGTTGCGCACTTGCCCTGTGCTCACCCAAATATCAACCCCGCCACAGTGAGCATTAACCTAGCCTCCTAAGTCGAAGTGACAGGCCACGAAATGGTTGGCGGCAACCTTCCTTAGCACCGGCTCCGTCTCAGAGCATATCCCCTTTGCATGATTGCAGCGAGGATGGAATCGGCATCCAGATGGCGGATTGATGGGGCTCGGGACTTCTCCACTGAGAACTATCTCCACACGCGGGGCATCAGGGTCGGCGGGAAGCGCTGCAGAGAGAAGACCGATGGTATAAGGATGACAGGGATGTGTATAGATCTCATCAGCATCTCCATGCTCTACCAAGCTCCCGACGTACATGACGCCTAAACAATTGCTCATGTGCTTCACTACCGCCAGATCGTGAGCGATGAGCAGATAGGTTAGTCCGAGTCGCGCCTGGAGGGCTTTGAGAAGATTCATCAACTGCGCCCGGATGGATACATCCAGTGCCGATACGGGTTCGTCTAGTATGATTACCTCGGGGTCGGAAGCCAGGGCTCGCGCCACGGCAATCCGCTGCCGTTGGCCTCCACTGAACTGGTGGGGAAAGCGGTTGATGCTTTTCGGCTCAAGACCCACCTCCAGCAAGACCTCCTTCACCCTTTCAGCTACTGCTTTCCGGGGAAGCGCCTGGGTAACCACCAGCGGTTCGCTGATGATGTCGCCCACCTTCATTCTGGGATCGAGGGAACCATAAGGATCCTGAAACACCGCCTGGACCGATCTGCTGTATTCCCTGAGCCTTTTCTCAGGGAGTGCCAACATATCCTCTCCCCCAAAAAGGATAGAACCGCTTGTCGGTTGCTCGAGTAAGAGAATGAGCCTAGCAGTGGTTGTCTTGCCGCACCCAGATTCCCCCACCAAACCGAAGGTCTCTCCTCTGTCGATGGAGAAGCTCACCCCGTCAACAGCTCTTATCCAGCCAGCTACTTCCCGCCTGATGAAGCCTTTGGTTATGGCAAAATGCTTCCTTAAGTTCTTTGCTTCGAGGAGAATATTTGACGCAGACACCATTTCTCAGACCGCTCGCCAGCACGATACAGTGTGAGTTTCGTCAACGATCACTGAGGGAGGATACTTCTCAAGGCAGCCGCCCTCTACCTGCTTGCACCGGGGAGCAAACCTGCATCCAGGGGGCAGGTTCACGAGGGAGGGTGGCTGTCCCTCGATCGTGGTCAGCCATTCTTGCCTCCCTTCCAACGCGGGCAGCGATCTCAGCAGAGCTGCTGTGTAGGGATGTAAAGGATTGTGGAACAGTTCTCTCACCCCTGCGCTTTCCACAATTCTGCCCGCATACATGACCGCAACTCGATCACACATCTTGGCGACAATGCCGAAATTATGGGTAACGAATATCATTGCCACGTGGAGCCGATTTTGTACTTCCTTCAGAAGGTTCAGATACTGAGCCTGGATGGTTACATCGAGCGAGGTAGTGGGTTCATCCGCAATGAGAACCTGTGGCCTGCAGGACAGAGCTGCAGCCCCCGCCACCCTCTGCCTCATCCCGCCGCTCATCTGATGGGGATAACCACCGAGCCGCATTTCCGGGGAAGGGATACGAACGAGCCGCAGGATTTCAACAGTTCTCTCCCATAACCGAGACCCTCTAACCTTTTGGTGGATCTGTATGGCCTCCGCCACCTGATTGCCTATAGTCAGGACAGGGTTCAATGAGGTCATCGGGTCCTGCAAAATCATAGTAATCCGGCGGCCTCGTATGTGCGCCATCTCCCGCTCGCTCTTCTCGAGAAGATCCTCTCCACGTAGGAGGACGTGTCCACTCACTATACGGCCTGGTCGTGCGATGAGCCTCAGAATAGATAAGCAGGTTACGGTTTTACCGCACCCCGACTCGCCAACGAGCCCGATGGTTTCTTCTTCCCCCAAAAAGAAGCTAACGCCGTCAACTGCCTTCACCACCCCTTCCCGAGTGAAGAAATAAGTCCTTAGATCGTTGACATCGAGCAGCTTGCGTCCGGTAGAGCTGTCGCTGCGGTTTGGATCAGTTGCCCCCGGTCTCTGTGATTCTTGCTGTGTCACCGGATACTCTCTCGTTCTCTTCCTGTGGGATTCAAAGTGCCAAACGAAGGAAAACCAGCTAAACCTCCCTCAGTTTCGGGTCCAGATGGTCCCTCAGCCAATCTCCCAAGAAGTTGAAGGCCAGCACGGTTATTGCGATTGCCATTCCAGGGAAGAAGGTCAGCCACCAAGCCATGCCAATGTATTCCCTACCGGCTGCTACCATCCCCCCCCAGGACGGCTGGGGTGGGGGGATGCCGGCGCCTATGAAACTGAGAGAAGCCTCAACCACTATGGCCCAGCCTATCTGAAGGGTTGCCAGTACCAAGATGCTCCCCACAAGATTCGGCAGGAGGTGACGAGTTAGGATTCTAAGCTCTGAGCACTTAACCATGCGGGCGTAGGCCACAAAATCTCTCTCCTTGAGGCTCAGCGCCTCACTACGGATGACGCGGGCATAGCGTGCCCAAACTACTAAGCCTATGGCCAAGACCACCGTGTGCATGCCCGGTCCCGTGGCAATCGCCAAAATCAAAGCTAGGAGGATCATCGGAAATGATAGAAAGCCATCGCACACCCTCATCAGTACCGCATCCACAATGCCGCCCCGATAGGCTGAGACGATCCCTATTGATATGCCAACCACAGCGCCAATGAGGATTGACAGCATGGACGCCATCAAGGAGGTCCTGGCTCCTCCGATCATCCGGCTCAGTATGTCTCTGCCCAGGCTATCAGTTCCCAGAGGGTATTTGAGGCTGCCACCTTCCTGCCAAAAGGGCGGCCGCAACTTGTGGGGCAGCGTCATTTCATAATAGCCACGCGGGGCAATACAGGGGGCCATCACCGCAACAATGATGACAATGAGCGTTACGGTCGCCGGCAATACGAACCTGAAGTCACGAAGCACATGCATCTACTAATTGAGCCTCCTTTTTGATAATTTAAGCTATTTGAATGTCGAGCTGACTTCCGCGATCGGTGAACCATCCAAGGCGATAAACGAAATGACGTGAAAAAGCCCAGCTATCCCTTAGTCAGCCGGATACGGGGATCGATCCAGGAGTACACAATATCGACGATCAGGTTGACCAACGCCACGATGGCGCCTAATAGTATGACCACCCCTTGGATGACCGTGAAGTCACGGTCCACAACCGCTAGGCAGGCGAGGCGGCCTATTCCGGGCCAGGCAAAGACGGTCTCGATCACCACCGCCCCACCGATCAAAAGCGCGAAATACATGCCACTAAACGTGACCACGGGGAGAAGAGCGTTTCGCAGGGCATGCTTCCAGATCACACTCGACGGCGAAACCCCCTTGACCCTGGCGAACAGGACATAGTCGCTTCCAAGAACCTCTAGCATGCTCGAGCGCATAAGCCGCATGATTCCCGCCGTTATGAACCACCCCATGGTGAATCCGGGCAGCACAAAGGACTTGAGACTCCCCGCTCCACCCACAGGGAACCATCTCAGCCTGACCGCGAAAATCTCCATCAACATAAGCCCAACCCAGAAATGGGGCAGACTCTGTCCCAGAACAGCGACAAGCCGTGCAACCATATCTACCCCGGACCCTTTCCGAACAGCAGCGATGACACCCAGGGGAAAGGCGAAGATCAAGGTAACGAGCATTGAAAACCCAGCAAGTTCGAGGGATTTCATGAGGCGTTCGCCAAGCAAACCCCTGACCGGCATTTTAGAGATGAGGGATTCTCCAAAATCAAAACGAGCCAGACGTGCCATATAGATTCCATACTGCACAATGATAGGCCTATCCAGCCCCAAGCTCCTGCGGACCTGGATTCGCTGCTCCTCGGTCGCTTCTAAGGCCAGCATCAGTTCCACTGGATCGCCGGTGGCCCGTCCAAGAATAAATACTACAGACACAACCACCCACACGGTGAGGAATCCCTGGAGAATTCTGAAGAGTATATATCGCTGCACTTGTAAATCCTATCCTCCGGTTGTCCCTGATTCGACTGGAAAACCAACGCGGCAACCACCAGTCTGAACCACTAGAGCTTAGCGCACATTATCTTCGGTGGTCGCCGCGTTATTTGGCTTTGGCTGCTGTCCGAAGGCCGCCACCCCCCCATCTTGGCATGAATGTGCCTAGCTAACACAATAGCCATTACTTATAACGAGTGGCGAAGAGCTGTTGGAAGTTCCAAGTATAGGGCATGACCCCAGGGATCCAACCCGATGCCTTTTTGGAGACGCCGAAAGGGACAGCGGACTCGAACAGCGTACCGTTTATGTGCTCTTTCTGCATATGGATAGCCAACCGCCAGAGGGCTTCCTTCAAGGACTTCTCAGTCGGAGCGGTTTCCACCTCTTTCATCATCCGATCTACCTCGGGATATTTGGCATATGTAATTTTGCCATCCGATGCGAAGAGAGCACGGACAATGGCAAAAGGCCATACCCGCGAGCCTACCCAATACCACCCGGCTACATTACCCTGGTCAGGGTTTTCTTTCCACCTCTTACGCCATGTCCCGTAGTCGATGGGCACGATCTTTGCTCTGACGCCGATGGCGCTCCAGTAGCCAGCTATGGCCTCAATCATCTTGGGCCCTTCGGCCATACCCGGCCTCGGCCAAGACATCAACGTGATGTCAAACCCGTTCGGGTAGCCAGCCTCTTTGAGCAAGGTTTTAGCACGGGCTGGATCATAGGGAAAGGGCTCCGCCATCTTGGGCTCCATGTATACGGACACAGTTGACCAGGGTGCCGGAATTCCGGTCTGCCCCCCGAATCCGCCCATAACATGGTCAATAATCTCCTGTCTGTTGATGGCTAAATCCAGGGCCGCTCGCACCTTCTTCTTGGAAAGTGGGTTATCAGGACGCCACTGGCTATGGTAACCCATAAATACAGACGCTTGTGAGGACAACATGCTGACCTCGACGCCCTCTTTCCTGAGCTGAGGGGCCCAATCCCGGGGAACGGGGGCTATATCCACCTCGCCCGTTCGCAACAGGGCCATCCGCGTTTTCGCCTCAGGCACGATGGTGAAAGTGATCTTTTTATATTTGGGCATTCCCCACCGCCAGTGTTCCCGCTCCACGGCCTCGAACTCCATACCCACGCCCACTTCGTGACGCAGGAGCTTATAGGGCCCGGTGCCCACGGGATTTCGGCGAAAATACTCGTCGCCCTTCTCTTGGAGATATTTCTTCGGATAGATAAAACCCTCCTGATAGATTCCCGAGAAGATCGACCAGAGGAACAGATACGGTTTTTTCAGGTGAACTACCACCGTATATCGATCGGACGCTTCAATGCGATTCACCACCTTGCGCAGTGTTGGGCCACCCAACCCCAGAACCCACGGCTCTTGAGCTCGCTCCCAGCAAAACTTTACGTCTTCGGCAGTAAGCTCATCTCCCGTGTGAAACTGGATCCCCTTACGCAGGTAAAACGTCCAGGTCAACCCATCTTCGCTCTGTCTGTATTCACGACATACCCCCCTGTTCAGATCGATTTGGGCACGCTCATCCAGCGCAATGAATTGATCATAGATCAACTGGTTCCAGAGGGTGTTGCTGGGCGGACCATACGTGGGGTCAAAGGATTCGTTTTCCATCGCCGAAACCGCTATCCTGAGTTCCCCTTCCGGCTTGATGGCCTCTGCCTGAGACACCATGAGGATGGAAACAGCCAGCGCAAGCGAAAGCAGGACCAAACCCCTTACAAAGGGCCTTCGTTTAACATTGCTGTGATACATGATTTCTCCTCCTTTCCCATAGAGCATGTGTGTTGAACATTTAATACTCGTGGCATCTCTTCGACTGCTCGTGTGCACACCACCTCCTTTCCTCGATAGCCGGACGGCACCGTCTCGAACTCGGCGCTCCTCTCCTGCACGGTCATCCGTTGTCTTATCTTCTTAAGGAGTTTATTTAACCAACAAACAATCCCTTGAATGAAAGCCCAACCTTACGGTATCCCCTTCTTTGGGGAGGATACCGACATCATTTTCGCTGATATCATGCCTCTCCACAAGAATAGCGTTCCCTTGGACCGATACATAGAACCGGCCATATGAACCCAGATATTGCCTCTGCTCTACCTTTCCCTGCAGTTCGTTTTCCATTTGATCCTTCGGATTGATTTTTATGTATTCCGGCCTGATCGACAGGAAAACTTTATCCCCTTTCTTGCATTCCGACCTTCCCGCAATCTCTATCATCGTTCCAAGCGCATCTATGCGGGTCCCTTTTTCATCGACGTTCTTCGCCGCACCCTCGATATAATTCGTTTGACCAATAAACTGGGAAACAAAGCGGGTTTCCGGTTTAAAATAGAGTGTGACGGGATCACCCACTTGCTCTATTTTCCCATCGTTCATAACGATGATTCTGTCGGAAAGCGCAAAAGCCTCCTCCTGATCATGCGTCACATAAATGGATGTGATGGCCAAATTTTTCTGTAGGTTCCTAATCTCATTCCGCATTTCGATGCGGAGCTTCGCATCGAGGTTGGAAAGAGGTTCATCAAAAAGCAATACTTCAGGATCATAAATCAGCGCCCTCGCCAGGGCCACCCTTTGTTGCTGCCCTCCTGATAGTTTGGTAGCCGATCGATCTTCAAGGCCCGACAACTTAACCATTTCCAATATCTGCTTAACCTTTTCCCTGAGGAGATTTTTTTTCAATCTCCTCTCCACCAGAGGATAAGCGATGTTATCAAAGACCGACAGATGTGGCCAAATGGCATAAGATTGAAACACCATTCCGAGGCCACGCTTATCCGGTTGAACAAAGACATCTTTTTCCCTCGATAACACCAGCTTCTCTCCGATAAAAATATCACCCTGATCGGGTGTCTCCAAACCAGCGATACAGCGTAGTATCGTGGTTTTCCCACAGCCACTCGGTCCCAGAAGAGTGAGGAATTCCCCCTTTTCGACTTCAAAACTTATGTCGTCAACCGCTGTAACCGAATCAAATTTCTTCACCAGATTCATAACTTTTAAGAAAACCATCTTTCCCTTCCCCCTGATCAGAGCTAGTATTTTATCTCAGCCTTTCGGAAAACTCTTCCTTCACAATCAACCGAAAAAGCAGGATTCCTCCTAAAATAATAAGGGCTTGTATGATGCTTAATGCTGCAACCGCGGGAAACTCTCCATCCCGAACGAGCTGATACAGCTGCACAGAGATGACTTCGTTCCCCGAGTACCAGAGCACAATGGCTGTTGATAACTCCCGCATAAAGAGGATAAAGAGAAGGATCCACCCGGCCATAAATCCAGGTTTCAAGAGAGGTATAAGGATCTTACGAAAAGTGGTAAACCAGGAAGATCCACATATTCTGGCCGACTCCTCTAATTCCGGGCCCAGTTGAAGGAGGGAATTGGAAAAAGCCCTCATCCCATAAGGCGTGTACCGTGTAATGAACGCAATCATGATGATCCATATTGTCCCGTAAATGGGAAGAGGCGCTCTGATCCAGGCCCACAGGAGCCCGACCGCGATAACCATCCCGGGAATCCCAACCGGGAGCATAGTAATGTAATCAAAAAACCCGCGCCCCTTTGTCTTCGTCCTGTTCACAAGGTAAGCCACGAGCATTGTCATCAAAAGACACAGAAATGATCCCACCGTTGACACGAAAAGGCTGTTCTTGATAGCTCTCAGAATTGCCTCGTCCTCGAACAAAACCAGACGATAATTCTCAAGTGTGAGCAGTTCCCTGCTGACATCTCCAGTCCAGAAACTGACAAAAGAGATGAGAAGGAGAGTTCCATAAGGGAGCACAATACTCAGAATGAGGTAGATGATGTTGATCGTCAATGTCATATATCTCCATTTTCCCAATTGAATCAAACGGGGCCTGTATGCCTTCCCCGTAACGGTTATGTATTCCTTTCTTTGAATGAATCTTCGCTGAATTAAGATTCCAAGGGCGGAAATCACCAGGAGAAACATCGCAACTGCTGAAGCTGCGCTATATTCTTGGGGATAAACCTGCGTAAATCGCATGATTGTAGTCGTTAGAACATATTGACCCTTTGGCATGATGAGATGTGCCGGCACACCGAACTGCCCCGCAGAGTGAACAAAAACGATCACGCAACCCGATATTATGGCCGGCGCGGCCAGCGGGATGGTAATTCTGAAGGTAGTCCTGAATATGCTCGAGCCACACGTCCTTGCAGACTCCTCCATGCTCGGATCCATTGCCTTGAAAGAGCCGAGTATGAAGAGATACATATAAGGAATATAGTACAAGGACAGGACCCAGATGACCCCAGGAATCGAATAGATGTCCATGGGAGCGTGCTTCAGGTTAAACACGTTCATCAAAAACTTATTGAGGAGTCCTACTCGGGGGGAAAGCAGGAGACTCCAAGCCACGCCTGCAACATACGGAGATAGCAGAAAAGGAAGGATGTTTAAGATCTCTAATGAGCGTCGAAAAGGTGTATCGGTTCGAGTAGTGATCCAGACCAAAAAAAGCCCCACCGGGCAGCTCACCAGAGTGGTGCCGAACATGATAATAAAGGTATTGATAATTGTTGGGAAGATCTTGTGTGAAGTGAAGGCTTCCACAAAATTATTCACCGTAAATGTACCGGGGTCGCCAGGCAGAGCCGTCCGCAGGCTTCCATAGATGAGGTAACCCAGAGGATAAAGCACCAGGAAACTGGCCACTACGCTTGCCGAAAGCATGACCAGCATAGGGAGATTCCATGTGCTTCTTTGAAATAGTGAAATTTTCATGCTGCCCCCCCGTTGGAGCCCCGGGGCGACATCCGTACGCACCCGGGACTCCACACAGGCCTCTTTCTCTATCTGCCTGAGATCTTGCGCCATTCCGCAATGAGCTCTTTGCGTTTCGCCTTTGCATCCTTGAAATCGACACTGATGACATTCATTTCACTAATCTTCGGCATTCCGGTTGGAGCAGGGATATCGCCTCGCCCAGAATGGACACCAATAGCCTCTCCAATCGCGACTTGACCTTCCTTGGAGTAGAGGAAGTCCTGAAAAACTCTCGCAGCATTTGGATGCGGTGCCTGTTTCATGATTGTGTTAGGACAAACAAGCACAACGGTGCCTTCCTTCGGGAATATGCTGTGAACCGGGGCTTTCTTCTTAATCCTGAACTCGTAATCTTTGTAAATCCAGGCTTCGAAAAGGATAGGCCACTCACCTGACAAGCATTTATTCATCGCCTTCTCGGAAGACTCGTAGTATTGGGTATCGAGTTCTACGAGTTTCTTATACCAGCTTACTCCATACTTGTTTCGTAATCCGAAGTAGTTTATATAGGCTCTCGTGCTCGTGGCCACATCTCCCGCTGCGATCATCCCCTTAAATTTCGGAACCAACATGTCAGTGTAACTCTTAATTGATTTCCAATCGGCTGACTTCGTATTCACAAGGGAGCCGATCGGCATAACCCGCACTGGTACGATGTATCCGGGATACACCCACCCTTCCGGCAGGTCCTTGTACGCCTCAAACTCTGGGGAATCGTACTTCAGCAGATTGCCTTTCTCCATCATGTCCAGAAAGAAGACCATATCCGTTATGTGGAGGCAGTCAACTTTTACCCTCTTGGCGCTCAATTCTGCTTGATATCTCCCAACGATGTCCAGAGACCCAGCTTGAAACATCTCGAGTTTGAGGGGATACTTCTTCTCAAAAGCCTTTTTTACTGCCTTTCTTCCTGAACCCGGCATTGTGGTGTACCAGACAACCGTTCCCTCCTTTTTCGCCTTCTCCATAATTTCTGGGGTCACCCCCGAAGCTGACATCGTGTTGACAATCTCAAAGCCACTGAAAACGAAGAACATGAGCAAACAGAGAGTTAATGCTCTTTTCATCATTTTCCTCCTTTCAATTGCCCCGGCCATGACGAATAATGACCAGAAGGCTCGGCTGGATTCTTGCCTGGAACCGAGATTCTGTTGATATGATTCGATCCCTGACCCAAGTGATAGAAACGAATCTCACCCCCTTTCTTGCTGCTTTAACGATTTCACCTCCTTTCATCCCAGGGGTAATTGATACCTAAATGCTGATAGCTGAGGTCAAAAGAAAGATTTTATCTCTTCGTTACATTCTTCATGACCAATCCTCAAAAACTTCAGGGTTAACCACGCGTTCTCTATCTGGTTTTTTTCCTTGGAGTATGGTTAGGATATTTTTCGCCGATTCCATGCCCATTCTTCGAAATGATTCTTCGGTGCTCCCAGCTATATGAGGGCTGAGTACAGTTTTACCCGCATCACAGAGAGCCTTGATATCTTCTGGAGGTTCTTTACCGAATGTATCGATACCTGCGGCAGCTATTTCTCCTTTTTTGAGCGCATCAATAAGCGCTTCTTCGTTTACAACTTCACCTCTTGCAGTGTTAATGAGCCAAGCCGTTTTTTTCATCATCTTCAACTCATCTCTACCAATCAGGTGTCTGGTTTCCCGAGTGAGGGGACAATGAAGGCTCACGATATCAGCGGATTTGAGCAACTCCTCCAATTTTTCTACCAGTGTAACGTCAGAAGGGATCTGATCGCATTCTAGAAGAGGATCATATACGAGAACCTTCATGAGTAAAGGAGATACCAGTTCCCGTACGCGGCGACCGATTCGACCAAACCCGATCAACCCCAACGTCTTGTGATAGAGTTCAACCCCCCGATAATGAGCCTTATCCCAATGACCTTGGCGAATCCGGCTATCGAGTCCTGGAATGTCTCTTGCCAGGGCCAACATTAAACCCAAGACATGCTCAGCGACCGACTCGTAATTCGCAAAGGGTGTGTTCAAAACGGGAATCTTTAACTCAGTTGCGGCACCTACATCTATGTTGTCAACGCCGATCCCATGTTTTGTGATGACTTTTAGGTTCGGTGACGCGCTTATCACCTCTTCGGTAATTTTCCCCGTTCGGACAATAAGGCCGTCGGCCCTTTTATTCAGGAGCTTCTTTGCAATTTCGGAAGAGGCTGCGTATGATTTTGT
>JABAOF010004903.1_pt7 | contig 16569 bp, 16 predicted proteins | sample 7062171 | NCBI WGS metagenome assembly JABAOF01 (sample SAMN14538628, study PRJNA623070) | marine sediment metagenome | biome: marine biome [ENVO:00000428]; feature: marine pelagic biome [ENVO:01000023]; material: deep marine sediment [ENVO:00002113] | place: India: Gulf of Khambhat ...
CCTCCCTTTCGCGCTCAGCCGCAGAAGCTTGCTGTCTTGTCCCCCGATCTCGATGATGGTCATAGCATCCGGAACCAAGTGACGAACGCCGCACGCGTGGCACGTAATCTCTGTTATCGTCGTGTCAGCAATGCTGACTCCGTTCCGTGCGTGTCCAGTTGCCACGATCCTCCGGACGTCCTCACGCCCGATGCCGCTATCTTTCAGGACCCTCTCAAAAAGCCCCAGTGCCAGCGCGTCCTGTTCCACGCCCTGATCCGCCGTCCCGCAGGCGACGACTTCGAGAGTGCGGCTATCCGCCAGAACGATCTTGATGGCTCGCGATCCGGCGTCGATTCCGGCGCAAATCATCTTCTTCTCCGGTCGGTGGCAGCTTCCACCAAGGCTCCGATGCGCGTTCGCAAGTTGGCCTGCATTGAATCCGAAACCGGAGGGACTTCCAGCTCCACCACGGGAATCCCCAGCTTCGAGCGAACCAGGTCGCCGATTACCGCGCCCTCCAGAGCGCAATGGCTCGCCCCCGGAATGCGTGAGATTACGGCAGCTTCAGCACCAAAGGCGTGAATGTCCGAGCATATGCGCGCCGCGCGGTCGGCCGACGAGCCGACCATTGGATCGGCCAGTGCCGTCCGAGCCAGTGCCTCCATGGGCGAAAGGTCCTCCGGTATTTCGTCAAGCGCATGGCAGAATAGATACTCAGTTCCACAGACCCTCGCCCCGCAATCCTCCAGAAGATTCATCACCCGCAAGTCGGCCACCGGGTTTACCCAGAAAACGCTGACGGCCTCCTTCGAAAGAACAGCTTCTCCTGCCTTCACGCGACGGCGGACCTCTTCGAGCAGTTCGTTCAGTACTGAGACGGTTTCGTTCTGATCAGAGCAGAAGTGGATCGCAAGCATTTCCGCGATGAGCAGTTCGAGCGCGGGCAGAGGGCACGGTTCAGCCGAAAAAACGAGTCGTCTAAGCTCAGCCAGTGAGCGTCGCACTCGATTCGCCGCTTCGATCCCGACCGCCAGCCTGGAATCATCGAGTCGNNGTCTGACCCGCTCCAGCTCCGATCTCACGAGGTCAACCTGCTCTCCGGGTGCGGAGAATCCGCCGGGCAGCTGCACGGCTGGCTCGCCCGGCTCAGGATGTCGGCGACTGGGAATCTCCCACCACAAGATTGGACGCCCGAGACTGCTCAGACGTTGAGCTATGGCAGAGAAATCATCGCAGGTAGCGCCAACGCTACAGGTCAGCAGATCCGGCTCCGGGAAGTGTGCGCCGGTGAGGAACGCCCCAAGCATGGCCCGGGCCGGGCAGAACGACTCGTCTATGCCCAGAGAGTCGGCAACGGCTAGCAGCCCCGCACTTAGCTCCGTCACGCAGGGAATCCACCAAGCACCGTCGGGATAGAAGGCCACCACGTCGGGTAACGAATATGCCATTACTGCGGCAGTGCCCAGGTCTTTCATGGTGCCGACAATCTTCTTTCCGGCGGACCTGGCCTGATGCAGCCGCTGCTCTTCAGTAAGCAGAAAGTTCCACAGCCGCAGTGCCGCTGCAGAGTTGTCGTATCGCAGCTTCCCAAGGCGAAGGTCGCGATCATCAAAATGCCGGCGAAGCGGCCCGCCGTAAGCCGGCTCGCCCATCCCCCTTTCGCGCAGCTCGACGTATCGGTCGTCCCACTCCTCGAACGTGATCTTCCTTGGCGAGCTCGTCATTTGAGCATTTCCAGGAAAGACTGAAGTTGCGTGGCCGTACGGGCTTCAGGTTTTCCCTCGTCGGCGACGTAAAGATCGAGAACAGGTAGATCTGCCCACTCACGCAGCCTATGCACCTCGGCGTGCCAAGTGTCGCACCACACGTGGCGTCTGAGAACGATCCCTTGAACGTTCCTTTCGTTCAGTTCACGCCTGAGCCACGAATACAGACCGCCGTTGGGCCTCCGGAAGGCGTCCGGAATGCTGCCAAAATACGCCTTCGCCAATTCCGTCAGCGGCGCATCGCGCACCCGCTGTCGATCAAATGACGCAGGCATCGTGCGCTCGCCCGTTTCCGTGGCGTCCAACACGACGGTGCCGCCTGACTTCTCGATAAGGTCGAAAATCACGAACTCACCCTCAAGCAACGGTCCGCCAAGCAGCGCCACCGGGACCCCTCGGCTCGGACGCGGGCGGTCGGGGATATTGGCCGGGGCTTTTCCGCTCCGATTGAAGTCTGCAACGGTTTCCGAAAACTGCCTCGGCGAAAGGAATCCGCGGGCGGCACGAATTGCGGATCGAGCGGACTCGTACTCGCGCATCGTCTTGGCCAACTCCTCGTTCGATGGCGATCTTCCGCCGAGCCGCGACAGGAAGCAACCAAGCCGTTTCAACTCGCTCCTGTATAGTTGCTGCGCGCTCTGTGTCTGCCACGTGGCGGGTACGTTCATCAGAAAGACCGTGAGCCCCAAGTCCCGCGCAACCAGCTCAGACGCCCGGCGCATCTGGTCGCAGACTGTGGTCATAACAACGGCGTGCGCTTTTTCATTCCGGACGATCGAATTGATGAACGCCCTCACGAATGAACACACACCCGACCTGGCGCTAGCAGCGGAAGCTTCCGCGTCTGCTCTCGCCAGGATTCTGCTCGGATGCATCCGGTGGGCTGCAATCCACTCGGCGGGAACAAACGGGCAGGTGTAAACGATTCGATTCACAGTCGGCTGCCGGTCACTCGACCATTCGCGGTCATCACACACGCTCAGGATCGCGTCTTTCTCGCTACGAATAGTCCCTGCGCAATCTTGCCGGCATGGGCGAGCTGCTGCATGAACCTCATCTCATCGGCCATGGTCTTCATCAGCTCAGTATCGAACCCCATGATTCTCAAGGCGTCGTACGTCAGTTGCATGTTCAGCATGTTCAGGTAGAGGTCCACGTACGGGGCAAAGCGGCCGGTGTCCTCGGCAAAGATCAGCTGACAACCGTTCTCCGACAGCAAACCGCAGTAGCCCTCGACGTCCTGGATGCTCGGGAACTTCATGAACCTGAGGAACCGTTCCGCCTCGTCCTCGCTTAGCTGCTTCGGTCCTTCTATCCAATCTGTAAACGCAATGAGGCCGCCGGGCCGGACAAGCCGTGACGCCTCGGCGATGAGTTTGTCCTTATCGACAACGTAACACCATGCGTCCTCGCCCCACACGAAGTCGGCGCCAGCGTCGGCAAGGCCGGCATCACACACGTCGGCAATGACAAATTCGATCTTGTCCGACAATCCCTGCTCTCGGCAAAGGCGTCGGCCCCGTTCCACCACCGTCGCGGTGGCATCGACGCCCCGCATGGCTGCTACGTCTCGAAATCGCACCAAGAACCGCATGCCGGCGCCGTTGCAGCAGCACAGGTCGATGCCCTTCATGCCCGAACCGATGCCTGCCTTTTCCGCCAGATCCATCGAAGAACCGAACCCGCCGATATGGATCTGCTCTCCCATAATGAGTTGCCACAGGTCGCCCTCGGGCCCGCTATAGACTTCCTGGACGTCACGAAGAGTGATGTCTTGTAGGCATTTCACCATTCTCATGGCTCCTTGAACTACCGTACCGGCAAAGGCGCCCCGCAGCGATCCACCACGGTCCACCGTCACAAATCATTACGCCGCACTCGTCGGGCTTGTTCCTGACGATCTTGTTGGTTGCTCTCCGCGCCGGTTGGACCGTCGCTTGCCACGCAGGCGGCGCTTACGGNNAGAACTGGCTCGGCCAGGCATGAACATCGCCCGTCTCAGCCGTCTCGTCCGTGACCTGCTCGCCGTCGATCCCAGCGGCACGCTGCTCGAAGAGACCCCGAACCGAGTCGGGTATGAACCGGGTCAGTTGCGCATAACCGTGCGCGTCGCCTAGAGTGAACCGGCGGTGGTAGTAGCGCAGCGGGAAATACACGTACAGCATGTCTTTCGTCCGCGTCATGCCCACGTAAAACAGGCGTCGCTCCTCCTCCACGCCGGCCTCATCCGTCACGGCCATGTCCGAGGGAATCATCCCATCGGCAGCGTGAATGATGTGCACGACATTCCACTCGCACCCCTTCGCGGAGTGTATCGTGCTGAGCACCAGGTAGTCCTCCTCCAGGAACGGTGCCCCTGCCAGATCGGAGGTGGACGTCGGAGGATCCAGTGTCACGTCCGTTATGAACCGACTTCGCGACCGATAGCGACTGGCGATCAGCTCCAACTGCTCAAGGTCCCGCAGACGGACGACCGGGTTCTCATAGATCCGCTCGAAGATCGGCTCATAGAACCGGCGGAGGCGTTCGATCTGTGTCGCCAGTGGCGGCTCCGCGCCGGCTGCCGGCCGCTGGACCTGCTCTTTGCCGCCGGACTCCGCTTCGGCCCGCATCCCGCGACACTCTGCCAGGACGACGCGAAGCTGTTCGAACTGTTCGCGCGCTGCGGGCGGCACGACCGGCGGATCCGTGATTAGACGCCTCAAGGGCGAGGCGGGCCCCGAACGCCCCTCCGCATCCGCAGACACCGGCCCGGCCGAGCCCTTGCGGACCCCCAAAGCCCTCATGACGTCCTCAGCCGTGCGCGGTCCGATGCCAGCCAGAAGTTGCAGCACGCGAAACCAACTGATCTCATCGAACGGATTCTCGAGGACCCGAAGGAACGACAGCATATCCTTTATGTGCGCCGCCTCGATGAAGCGCAAGCCCCCGTACTTGTGGAACGGAATGTTCCTCCGGGCCAGCTCGATCTCCAACTGAGCGCTATGATGCCCGGCGCGGAACAGGACCGCCTGTCGCTGCAGCGCTATTCCCTCCTCGAGATGGGCAAGCACGTTCTGGCACACCACGTCACATTGCGTCGGCTCATCCAGACAGACAACCAATGCGGGCTTCTGGTCCGATCGGCGGTTCGACCATAGATTCTTGGTGTAACGGTCGCGGGCCTGTTCCATTACGGCGTTCGACGCGGCTAGAATCGGCTCCGTCGAGCGGTAATTCTGCTCCAGCGTCACAATGTGGGTGCCCGCAAACTGCTGGGGGAAGTCCAGGATGTTCCGAACGGTTGCTGCACGAAAGGAATAGATCGACTGCGCGTCGTCCCCGACAACCATGATGTTCTTGCGCTTCTTGCGCATGCCGCTGAGAATCTGTCCCTGGAGCGCATTGGTGTCCTGANNCATCGACCAGGATATGGTCGAATCGGTCCGCCACGGCGTCCCCCACCCGCGGCGCGGCGCACAGCGCGTTCCAGAACAGAAGCAGGTCGTCGTAATCCAGCACGTTGCGGGCCTTCTTCCGCTCGAGGTATTGCTCGAAAATCGCCTTGATCTGCTCGATGTCGTCCGCGCACCAGGGGAAATGAACCTCCAGCACGTCGCCGAGCTGCTCCTGCGCATTGACCATCCGCGAGTAGATCTTCACAAGCGTCTCTTTGCGAGGGAATCGACGCTTGCCCTTGGCCATGCCCAGCTCGTTGCGGATCAGATTCATCATGTCGGCTGCGTCGCCCTGGTCCATTACGGTGAAATCCTTCGCTAGGCCCAGCGCGCGACCATAGATGCGAAGCAGGCGGTTGGACACGGCATGAAAGGTCCCGCCCCAGACGCCCCCGACCGCCGCTTGTCCCGTCATGTGGCGAGCACGCGTCAGCATCTCCCCCGCCGCCCGCCGCGTGAAGGTCAGCAGCAGGATCCGATCGGCCGGAACCCCCCGCTCGATCAGGTACGCGACGCGACAGGCCAGCGTCCGGGTCTTGCCCGTGCCCGAGCCCGCCACCACAAGCAGCGGGCCGTCACCATACGTGACCGCCTCCCGCTGGGCGGGGTTGAGTTCCTCCAGCCACGAACCTGACATCAGCGGTCTTCCTTCCGGCGGGCCTTTGCTACCTGCGATCCTCGGACCACTAACACTGACCAGCGTACCGGATTCAGGCACGAATATGGTAGGCGTCCGCCCGTTCCCCCACCTCCGCAGACAGGCAGAAGCGCTTCCGCGGGAACGGCGGACACCACCGCCGCCGGCTCCGATCACTACCCCGCGACGCTCACGCCGTGCCCGGGCCAAGGCGCAGCGCCCTGCACACGCGGGCACTGATCACTCGGGCCTCGCCGCCTTGCTGATCGGCGTGCCGCATTCCGGACAAACCGCCGAGGCAAGCTTGTAGAGCGGGTAGCCGCACTTCTCGCAGTGCTCCTCTTCGATCTCGATGGAAAAACGCAGCCCGCACTCCACACACTTCGATCGTCCCACCGGCAGCTGCTGTGTTCGATCGCAGCGCGGACACGTAAGTGACAAGGCCAGCTCAACCGTGCGAATTCCCTCCCGCACACGGATCGCCGAGACCCGGTGCAAGACTGCAACGGCCAGCGTCCCGCAAACGCTGACGATGGCCAGGGCCCCCATGGCGCGAAACCAGGGCTCCTCGTTCACCTCGGCAAGGATCGTGAAACTAATCTGCGCCGCCAGCAACACGATCGAGACCACCGTCGCCACTCGCGCCCACTCGTAGGTCCGCCTCAGACGCGCGAGCGACAGCAGACCCGCGTACGGCAGTGCCACGGCCACTACGCATGCAAGATACATCGTCTTGTCAAACCATGGCGCCGCCGAGTCAATGTCGCCCCAAACGGCCAGCAGAACGAGGACGAAAGCCAAAGACGTCGCCATGAACCCGAGCAGCCCGATCGGCGGCCAACGGTGGCGCTCCCATGGTACCGCGGCAGCCAGGCCGAGAATCGCTGCCGCCGCGACCGCGCCCGTCGTGGTCAGTATCCTCCCCTCGAGCTGCCCGAACCGCCCGAGCAGCAAACAGTAAATGCCCGCCAGGCCGCAACACACAATCGAGCTGATAAACCCCAGCAACAATGCCCGTTGTGTCCGCGACCTCATCGACATCGTGCGGGCAATGTTACCCCGATTCGTGCAAGAAGACACGGCGCCCTCGCGCAAACGGACGACGCATCGCCGCGCGACGGAAACCGAATCGTCGCCCGTTGCCGAAGCCGCGCTGCCTCAAGGGCTCATCCCCCTCGCCACGCTTAGCCCCCCAGGCCTCGGACCCCGCCAACCGCACACGCGAACGGAACCTGCCGCAGGACCCCCCCGGATACCCTCGGTGCAAGAGGCAAATAGAAGCACGACCCGCTGGCTGTCGGCCAGCTGGGGATACCTCACGACCCATCCTGACGCGGGGCACTCGGGACTTCTCGCCCCGATCGGGTTTGCGGCCGATGGACCCGTCCAGTAGTATGATGGCCGGTACCGGCGGCCTGAGCCGCCCGCCGGCCGGGGTGGGGGTTGGCTTTTGGCTTGATGGTGTGGAGGACGCGTTAATGACTGCACCGTGGGTGACGTATCGACCCGAGATCAGGGTTCTGGACTGCACCGTGCGTGACGGAGGCTTGGTCAACGACCACATGTTCGAGGACGGTTTTGTCAAAGCTGTCTATGACGCCTGCGTTGCGGCGGGGATGGACTACATGGAAATGGGCTACAAGGCCTCGAAAAGGATTTTCGCGCCTGACAAGTTCGGCGATTGGAAGTACTGCGATGAGGACGCCATTCGTCGCATTGTCGGCGACAACAATAGCCAACTGAAACTCTCGGCCATGGCCGACGCGGAACGCACCGACTACCACGAGGATATCCTGCCGTCCGAACAGAGCGTCCTAGACGTGATCCGCGTAGCCAGCTACGTGCACCAGATCCCGACGGCCGTTGATATGATCAAGGACGCGAAAGACAAGGGCTACGAGGTGACGGTGAACCTGATGGCCATCTCGGTTGTTCAGGACCGCGAATTGAACCAGGCCTTGGAAGTGCTAGCCCAGACCGAGGCCGAGACCATCTACCTGGTGGACAGCTTCGGGGCGCTGTACTCGGAACAGATCCAAGACCTGACGCGCCGGTACCTCAAGGCCGTGGAAGGTACGGGCAAGCAGATCGGCATTCACGCGCACAACAACCAGCAGCTGGCGTTCGCCAACACGATCGAAGCGATCATCCGGGGAGCCAACCGGCTTGACGCGACCATCAACGGGATCGGTCGCGGGGCGGGCAACTGTCCCTTAGAGCTGCTGCTGGGGTTCCTGCGGNNNNAAGAGGTTTTCGTCCCCCTGCGTGAGAAGTTGGAATGGGGGCCGTTGGTCCCCTACATGATCACCGGACAATTCAACCAGCATCCGCGGGCGGCTATCCAAGTTCGCGCCAGCCAGGAGAAGGACGACTACGTGACGTTCTACGACAAGTGCGCCGCGGAATTGGGCTAACCACTTTCCGCAGCCCCCCCGCGCACAAACCGGGGCACCATCGGCCGCGTCGGCGGGAGCGCCGCCAGCGGATCAGACGAAGAATCCCCCAACGGCCGGTCCGCGAGGCAGTATTGCACACGCATGCGGCAAGCGACCCGAGTCGCCGCACGGGAAGATGGACAACGTATGGTTGGCACTGATTGGGCTCGTGGCCGGAATCTGTGGCGGCCTGCTAGGGGTCGGCGGCAGCGTGATCATGATCCCGGGCATGACACTGCTGTTCGGCCTGAACCAACACCTCTATCAGGCCGCGGCCATGATCGTCAACTGCTTCGTGGTAATCCCCGCCGCGTGGCGGCATGCAAGTGCCGGCGCCGTGCTCAAACCGATCATCGCCGTAACGATTCCCACCGCAGCCGGCTCGGTCGTCGTCGGTGTGCTGGTCAGTGATCTGCCGATCTTCGCGGGTGGGCGGCAAGTTTACCTGGCGCGCCTGTTCGCCGCCTTCCTCGTCTATGTCGCCGTGTACAACGTCTGGCGCATCGCAACCCGCTCGCGCCTGCCGGACATGGACCCGTCCGCAGCGCACCGGATCAGCCCGTGGCGAACCGCCTTCACCGTTGGCCTGCCGACAGGCTTCGTCGCGGGCCTCCTTGGCATCGGGGGCGGCGCCCTGGCCGTGCCCTTTCAGCAGATATTCCTTCGCGTACCGTTGAAGCGGGCCATTGCCAACTCGGCCGTGACGATTGTGTGCTTGAGCATAATCGGCGCATCCGTGAAGAACTACTTTCTGGTCGCAAGGGGCCTTGCCTTGACGGATTCCTTGCGACTGGCAGTCGTGCTGATCCCGACGGCTATGCTCGGCAGCTATCTCGGTGCGGGCCTGACCCATTCGCTTCCGGTTCGGACCGTTCGGGTCGTGTTCGTCGGGCTGATGCTCTACGCGGCCTGGCGCCTGGGCACGCTGCCGGCGCACCGCGGTGTCACCGAGCCCGCAGCGGCAAGCCGCTGCTATGAAGCGCAAATCGTGCGCGCCTCGACTGATCTACGCCTCTTCGCGCCACAAGCCTGAGAATCGCGTTGAACTTGCGGGGGCGGGCGCTCCGATAAGAAAGAGTGTGGCCGGCAAAGCTCGGTCGGCGCGGCCGAGCACAGGCCTCGGCGCGTGCAGCGGATCAAGACGCTCGGTCCGACGGAGCGGGCCGGGTAGAGCCGGGCGCCGGCCAAGCAGTACCTGCTAGCCTGTGGCCCAGTGGGAGTGTATCTGCCCAGAGGCGATTTCAAAGCTGCGCCAGGCGATGGCCGTACCCCGCTGGAACCGTGTTTGCGAAGCACTTGGGAAACGGTGCAGTGGCGTTTCGTCAGTCTTGAAAACGACTTCTTCTAGTCTGTGAGGTCAGCGATGAGGTCTTCGGCGAGGATTCGTTCTACGTGGCTGGTGAGCCTGCTGATCTGCATTGCCTCGGTGTGTGCCACCGGCTGTGATGATAAGTACGACGAGTTCCGAGACATGGTAGCCGACGACGTTGCGAGCGGAGTCAAGACCATACTCGACGCCGTTGTGGACGGAATCTTCGCGATGCTCGAGCCGGACGACGATTCAAGTGGTTCGAGCGGCGGCTCAACAACGGGCTCCACGGGCAGCTCCGGTTAGCAGTTCCCACCGTCGGTCAGGGATCCCAACGGGGCGGCGTGAGGCCGGCGTCCGAGAAAGCCGGATCATCGAATCGGGGGTATTGGACGTCCTTTTTCAGTGACGGGAATCAAAAGCGCAAGATATGCCCCGGCCGGCGCAGTATATGCGCTGCCCGCCACGTTCGACCGGCAGCACACATCGCGCGCTCCTGTTCACTGGTCAAAGCTTCGGTATAGCTCTTCATAGCGACGCCGATCAATTCCCATACGCAGCATCCGGTGCCGCCGCCGCGTCGTTTCAAACGTGGTATTCTGTTCCCCAAGCACCGCAAGCCCGGCCCGCCGATAACACTGCACCGCAGCAACGTTCTCCGGGAAAACCACGAGGCTGACCTGACGTGCTTGGAATGGCCCGAAGGCGTTATCCAGCAAAAGCTCAACGAATCGCTGACCGTAGCCTCGGTTGCGATGAACCGGCGCCACAACCACATGCCCAAGCCAAAGGTGGTCCAATGCGTTCGCCATGTGGTTCAGCTCGCCGTACCCGATCGACTGCTCGGCCCGTTGCGACCACAGCAAGTAGGGATGGTAGCCCTTGCGACGCCAACCAATGACTTTGTCTGCTGCTAGCGGGGGCACGGTGTGTGGGGCAAGCCAGAACAGTTCCTGATCGTTGAGTACCCAACTGACCACGAGAGGCGCGTGGACGTGCTGGAAGGGTTCCAGTTGCACCCGCTCCGGCTGAGACGCACAGCTCTTGTCGGCTCTGCACGCCAAGACGCAGACTCCAGGGAGCAAAGGCATCAGCTATTTCATTGCAGTATGCAGTATAATACGATTTGCCTCGCCACGGCCAGAGTTTTGGGGTGAGCTTTGACACGGGGAGAGGTTTTCGCATCGGGGCTGGATCGGAACTGATTCGGCCGGTGCGTCACGTTCAACAACCGCGGTGAGAAGCCTTTGCAGCTCGTCGCCGGCAACGCAGGACGCAGCGAGATCCTCGTCAGAGGACTCCAACAGCTTGATCGGCCAGAGGCTTGACCGCGCCGGCAATTCGATCTTGTTCTTCCCGCTGACGTGCCTTATGAGAGCCGGGTGCTGAGGTCGATCGCACAGACGACACAATCGATGCCTGCGGCAGGCAGCTTGGCGCTCATCTGCAAGCGCGATCGTGACACCACCAAACGCGGGCTCCCGCACGTGCGCCGCCGATGTGGTCCGGTCCCCTCGGCGAGCAAGCCGACGGCGCAATCCCACTCGCGATGAGAGGCATTCGGGACGGTGTATCGCTTCCTGCGGCCCGATCTTACAGAACGCACGCAGTGCGCCAATGACCCCGGGGATAGCATCGCTGCCGCGGCACTATTCCACTATCTGACGCCTTGCACCGCTATGGGACGATGGCCAGCTTGATCCTGCCATGAGGCGCGGCTCTCAGCAAGTTCGTGTGCGGGCGCCTGCGGGATGTAGTAAGCTTGCCCGCACTGGCGGCAGATCTCGCGTCGGCCGCGCGGCTCGCTGGGCAGGATCGCCGGATGCCCACAGTGAGGACAGAGTACGTACAGAGGCATTGCCATGTCCTCCGTAACGGCGTGCTGTGGGTCGTGATATGCAGGCGGGTGGGTCTGCTGGCTTGGGGGCCCGCCAATCGGTCGCTTCGACCCCATCAAAGCCCCGAGGCCGCCGCGACCATTCGCTTCCCCTACCTCGGTGCGGGCGAGAGTATTGACGCCATCCGGATCGATGTCAACACTTTTCCGGCGCGCGCCAGGTTNNATCGCCACTGGGTGTCCGATAAACGTTCGTCCGACTCGCAGCTCCGCTCCCCACCGTCCGAGAACTCCCAAACTCGCGCCGGCGGCGGCTTGCCCCCCGAGTTCGCACCCAATGCTTACGGCGGCGCCGCGGCAAAGGCGACGGCGCAAGACAACGCGGCGGCTAAGCACCGAGCAGCTTCTCGAGCCTATCGAGCCCCTTGTCAATCTGCTGCATACTGGTTGCGAACGAGAGTCTGACGTTCGAGTCGCAACCGAAGGCAACACCGGGCACCACGGCTACGTGCCCTTCCTCCAGGACCTTGGCGCTGAACTCGACCGACCCGTTCACGCCTAGCTTGCTGTACGTGCCGGAGACATTGGGAAACGCATAAAACGCCCCGGTCGGTTTGACGCAACTCACCCCCGGCAGGGCATTTAGCCGGCTGTGCATGTGATGCGCGCGCCGCTGGAACTCCTGGCGCATTTGCTCAACACACGCTTGGTCCGCCCGCAAGGCGGCACCCAGTGCTGCCTGACCGAACGTGGTCGTGCCGCTGGTCGTTTGAGAGAGAATCTTGGCCATGGCCTTGATGACCGGCTCCGGTCCGGCGGCGTAGCCGATCCGCCAGCCCGTCATCGAAAAAGTCTTTGACCCGGCGTTGAACGTGATCGTCCGCTCGTACATGCCCGGCAGTGTGGCAAAGCTGACGAACCTGGTATCGTCATAGATCAGTCGGTCGTACATCTCGTCGCTGAAGACGATTACGTCGCTATTCCGCAGAACATCGGCCGTCGCCGCGAGCTCCGCAGGACTATACGTAAAGCCCCCCGGGTTGCTGGGGGAGTTCAAGACGAAAACCTTGCTCCTATTGGTCAGAGCCTTTTCGATTTGGTCGGGGGTAAGCTTGTAATCATTCCGCTCGTCGCCCACGACGATCACGTTCTTGCCCTGCGCGAGCTTGACCTGCTCCGGGTAGCTGACCCAGTACGGCGCCGGCACGATTACCTCGTCGCCCGGGTCCAACAGGGCTTGGAAGGCCAGGTGCAGGGCCTCCTTGCCCCCCACGGTGACGATCACTTGTGAGGGTTCGTAACTCAGCCCGTTGTCCCGCTCGAACTTCTCACAGATGGCCTCTTTCAGTGGCGGAATGCCGTGTGCCGGCTTCGCGTACTTGGTCTGCCCGGCGTCGAGGGCGTCCTTGGCGGCCTGTTTGATGTGTTCAGGGGTGTCGAAGTCGGGCTCGCCCGCCCCGAAACTGACCACGTCGATGCCCTCAGCTTTCATCGCAGCCGCTTTGGCACTGACTGCCAGGGTGGCTGACTCGGCCAGAGCTTTGACTCGTTCCGAAATCTGCATCAGATCCATCCTTTCCGGTGGTACCTGGTACGCAACGTCGTCAGGCACTTTAGCTGACGCATACCCTGATGACAAGCTGCCGCCGCCCCGATCATGCGTCGAGCGGCACGCGCGGCAGTGGCCGGACTACATCATGGTGCCGCCAGCTCGCCGATGCCTAGCGCCGCAGCACCAGCCGATCCTTTCTTTAGAAACTTACGTCGGGTGATGCTTCGCTTATGGAACATTGCTCATCTCNNATGCCCTCTTTAGAAACCTATGTCGGGTGATACCTCGCGTACGGAACATTGCTCATCTCCTCGCGATCCTTGTCATTCCTCGCCGAGCGCCGCCAGCGCTCGACAAGACAGCATGATGCCGTGGTCCTATCCATGGCGCGCGCCAGTATCGCTGATGGTGCTGCCCAAGGCCACGCGGACCGGCGCCGGGCCAGGGCGGCGTCACGGCCAGCGTGACGCCATGTCCTGATCGACCCGTGAGCGGCGCCGCTCGCCCGCTGGGGCCTGGGCGAGTTCCCGGACACGCTTGACAGCCCCTTGAACGAACGCTCTAATACGAATGCGTGCTTGCCCTTGCGTCTTTTCCTTGCCGTTGAGGAACAAAGTCCGCTGAACCGCGTCAAGAGATATGTGGACAGCCATCCGTCGGCGGGTAGTGAGGTCGTTGGACAAAGAACAGAACGTCCATGCTGCGTCCAGCGGCTCAACGCGCTAGTAAGAGGATGTACAGGTGCCGCCATGAACTCGCCAAACCATTGTAAAGGCTTTACGTTGATCGAACTCTTGGTCGTCGTGGCCATCATTGCCCTGTTGATCGCTATCCTGTTGCCCTCGCTCCAGGAAGCTGCCTGGCAGGCGAAGGTCTCGTCGTGTGGCGGGCGGCTGCACGATGTCAGCGTCCTGATCGATGGGTATCTCCACGACAACGACCCACACTACCCGACGGCATTCGATGACAACGGTGACCTTATAGACGGTGACCNNCTTGACAAAGACAGCCCCGTTAAGAACTTCGAGATCTTCAAGTGTCCCGCCACGCAGAACGAGCCGACGGACAAGGACGCGCTCGGCGGACCCGCCGCCGACGCGCACGACGCCGGCAATAAGATGAGCTACATGTACAGGCTGGTGTTCGGGCGATTCGGCGGCACGAATCTCGAACAACTCAAGATGGCCACCATCCTTGCCAAGGCGGACCCCACCCGCATCGTCCTCTTGCAGGACAACGTAAGCGACCGCGCCCAGTTCGACGCGGAGCCCCGCGAGTGCGACAATCACGGGGTCAAAGGCGTGAACTTCCTCTTCTTTGACTCGCACGTGTCCCTGGTCAATAACGCCGTCCGGCAACAACGCAATATCTACTATGAGAACTTCTACGACACCGCCGATCCTCCTCCCGACCCGATCGAGAAGGCCCTATTCTTCTCGCAAGTTGGCCCCAGCCCGGTGCCGTGTTGACCCGGCATTTAAGGCCCAAGTTTTGGGCCGACACCAGAACGCCCCAAAGAAGCCGCCCCGCGACCGGTCGATTGGCGCGCCCGAGGTGGTGCAGCGCGACGGCCGATAGTGAGAACGTACGCCTCATCGCGAACGGCTCGTCACGACGGCCTCGGCCAAGCAAAAGAAGCGTACACGCCTAGCCTGTCCCTCGGCTTGCTAGGACACCTGGCCAGGGCATATAGTGGTGTGACAGGCGTGAGGGGACCAGCAGCCGGATACCGTTGGGACTTGGCGGGGGAGGAAGGCGCCCAATCCGAGCGGGCCACAGTGTACTCTATGCCAAACCTGATCGCAGCCTCCTCGGTTCTCCTAAGCTCTGTTTGGCGCCATCCAGCCTACGTGCGACGCCGAGTCAGGCATCTGAGCGACTGATGGCGCGCGCTCGGGACAAGTAACCCGTCGGAGATCGAACAGAAAGGTCTTCGGGAAGGAGGTCCTCATGAGGTGGGTTTCGTGGAGGTGTCTCGCGGCCGTCATCATTCTCGCCGCGCCGCGGGCCGCGGCGGTCTGCACGATCACGGGCGACTACACCGTCGAGTGCGACGGCACGACGTATCGTGCCGTGGACGACGAGTGCGTCTATTACGTCGATCTAGCCGCGCACAACGCCGCTCATCCAGGCGTCCCGCTGCCCGGCCTGAAGAAGACCGTCGCGGACAACTACGACGCCGCGGCCGTCCCTGACCCGGTCGTGGTTCAGCTAACCGACTACGTTGACTGCACGCTTACGGACCACAACTTCCAGGAGGCGAACCTCTGCGGCGTGTCCCCGCATCCGAATCAGCCCTCGCGGCTGATGAACATCAGCGGCAAGACGTTCCGCGTGACGGCGGCTCCGGACGACGGGTTCGCCACGTTCTACTACTCCTACGACGTGGCCACAGGAGGCACGGCCGGCGTCCCGCACCTGCTGGTGGCCGAATCCTCCAACGACCAGGAGCGTTACACGAGTCTGCAGATCCATCACCCCGATGACATCATCTTCGGTCCGGATCCTGGCTGGGCGCCGCCTTATGCGAGCGAGCCGACGATCAACCCGTGGGGCGATCCGTGGTGGCAGTACAACTACCCCCGCATCGAGCAGGGGCCGTGCTTCGGCCCGGACGCCGGCCTGACTATCTACACCGGCCGCGAGCTGGCCATCGACAATCAGCCCTTCAACATCGCCATGCTCTTCCATGCCAAGACCGTGACAACGCGCGTGGTGGTTTCGAGCCTCGGCTGCAATCTGAATCGCACGAGCAGCGACGGCGGCGCCGTCTCGCAGATGTGGGTCTTTGAGTTTGTCGATGCGATGAGCGATCGGCTCCCCGTCCACACGCTGCCGACGGAGGCGAGCCAGCAGCGTCACATCGGCATCCACATGACGCACCCGTGGTACTTCTACGCGCATTACGGCACGCCGGCCCGACTGATCAGCCATCGCCAGCAGGGCCTGCAGCGTTTGCTCCGGCACATGAAGTTCTGCGGGTTTAACTACATCGTCTTCAACGCGGTCAACGGTGCGGATCGCAGCGTCAAGGCCTGGTACGACGGCAGCGCCTATTTTGATTGGAACTCAGCCGGTGATCTCTTGGCTGAGCTTCCCCCGATCGCCGAGATTGAGGGCGTCCAGATAGTCCCCCTGATCACCTCGCTGAACTACAGTCTGTCCGGCGAGGCCTATCAGCTCGGCACTGACGGAGACTATACGCGTGCCTTCGGCAATCCCACGCTCGATCCGCTCCATCCCGACGTCCAGCAGCTTACATTCGATCTTCTAGAGGAGATCGCGAGTCGCTGCGCGTCCAGCCCGGCCGTTCGGGGCATCGGCATCCGCGCCAACGGCAAGATCGGCACATGCTACACGTCGGATCAGGACGGCTGGCGCGGCGCGAAGCTGTCGGGGTATTCGTCCTGGGATCTTCAGCAGTTCAAGAACGATACCGGCAGTGATGTGCCGACCTCACCTCCGGGGACGGCCTACAATTGGCTCCAAGCCCGCCCGACTGAATGGGAGTCCTGGATCAACTGGCGGTGTCAGAGGACGCGTGCGTTCTGGCTGGCTTGTCGCGATCTGATCCAGACCTACCGCTCCGACCTGATCTTCTACGTCCAGTGCGA
>JABAOF010001415.1_pt4 | contig 16552 bp, 16 predicted proteins | sample 7062171 | NCBI WGS metagenome assembly JABAOF01 (sample SAMN14538628, study PRJNA623070) | marine sediment metagenome | biome: marine biome [ENVO:00000428]; feature: marine pelagic biome [ENVO:01000023]; material: deep marine sediment [ENVO:00002113] | place: India: Gulf of Khambhat ...
CGGCTCGGGATTATCGGCTCATTCTACCCGCACCACACCTGGTACTGGGCGGATCGGCACGTCTCGACCTTCATCGGGAAAGAGCGAGCCAGCCGGATAGACCCAATGAAATCCGCTATCAAAGCCGGCGTTGTCACCATTGCCCACTCGGACGCTCCCATCGCCGCTATCGGAGATCCCCTCTTCGGAGCCGAGCCCTTGTTCGGCATCTGGTGTGCGGTGAACCGCAAGACACGCAAGGGAATGCTCCTGGGACCCGAAGAGCGAATCACCCCCATGGAGGGGATTCGGGCTTACACCATCAACGCGGCCTATGCCTCGTTCGAGGAGAAGATTAAGGGTTCCATCGAGCCGGGAAAGCTCGCGGACTTTGTGATTCTCTCCGAGAACCCATGCGCGGTAGATCCGTGGGAAATCCGGAACATCGGGGTCGAACGTACGATCATTGGAGGGGAGAGCGTATTTCAGGCGGAGTAGGGTTAAGGAAGGTACTTTCTCCCGGTAATGCCTTCGGGATTGAGGGTTCGAACTCTATATCTTCCCCGTCTTAAAGGCCTCGATGAATGCATCCACTAATGCCTTGTCGAATTGGGTTCCACAGGATCTTCGAAGTTCATCGAAGGCCTTCTCCTTCAGCAAAGCCTTTCGATAGGGCCTATCTGAGGTCATGGCATCAAAGGTGTCGGCTACTGCCACGATCTTCGCGATAAGAGGGATATGACGATCAGCGAGGCCTTCTGGGTATCCCTTGCCATCGATCTTTTCGTGATGGTATTTTAACCCGGGGATAATCCAGTGAAGCTGCTTGATATGCCCGATGATCTCGGCGCCCATCAAGGTGTGTTGCTTCATCTGATCGTATTCCTCATCGTCCAATTTGCCGGGCTTCCTTAAGATTCCATCCTCAACCCCTATCTTCCCGATATCATGGAGAATGGCAGCTAACTTCAACCACCGCAGCTCATTCGGGTCTAGGGCGAGCTGGTCCGCAATGGCCAGGGAATACTCAGTCACGCGCTTGGTATGTCCCCCGGTATAGGGATCCCTCTTTTCGATAGCATCGGCCAAGGACGAGGCCGTTTGAATGAAGAGCTCCTCGATCTCAGCCAGCAGACGCGCATTATCCAGGGCAACGGCCACTTGATCCGCCAGGGATTGGAAAAGCGTTAAGTCCTCCTCCGAAAAGTCCCCCTCATCCAACTTGTTGATGGCCTCCAAGACCCCAATGGTCTTTTCCTTCACCTTGACGGGAACGCAGATCACATTCCTCGTGATAAATTTGGATTTCTTATCCACCGCGCTGAAGAACCGGGGATCGCTTTGGGCATCATGGACGACGACAGGTTCACCATGTTGGGCTACCCATCCGGCAATTCCCTCCCCCATTTTCAAATGAAATTTCTTGACGGCTTCCTCCTTATCTCCGAGGGCAACCTCGAAGTAAAGCTGGTTGGTCTCCTCATCGATGAGCAGCAAGGACCCTACCTCGGCCCCCATCAATTCCGTCGCCGCCTGCATGGCCCTTCTCCTCACCGTCCCGGGCTCCAGGGTGGAATTGAGTATTCGGCTCAATTCCGTGAGCGTCACCAATTTCTTTAGGGACTTTTGGAAATCACGTATTTCCCCCTCCTTCTGCTTCAAGGAAAGGCCCAATCGTGAGGCTTCTCGCCTCATCTTCGATAACTTCTGTTTATGATCCCTGATTTCCTCCCGCAAATTGCGCTGTGTCCTGGAGGTCTTCTCCCCCTTTGTCACTGTTTGAACCCCCTTGGCTCAATCTGCCAGACAGGTAAGCAACGCCAATGCCCAAGCGACACTTCAATCCGGGCCTATTCCCCCTTAATTGGTTAATATGTTTAATTTTTCGACCTTTGTCAATATAAAACGGGCTGAACCCTCCTGATTTAGTGCGGAGGCTCCGTTTTTTCTGAGCGTAATCTCATCCTCCAAACCGCGGCACCGCATAACGGCAGCACACACACTCGGGTGGAATCGGTACGTATTCACCCCGACCCCGAAAGAATCACGTGAGACGCACTAAAAGCCAAGGCACAAGGGTGTTCGCGGATGAAAAGCTGAATTAACCGTCTGATCAGGGGTTAGAGCAATTCTCCTGAAAAGTGGGGAAACTTCAGAAAATGGGTGCCGAGGGTCCTTCATCCCGTGCCCCGATGCTCCGAAGTAAGCTTTTAGCGGCTGGGTTGCAGCCGAATAGCGGCAAATGCTTACCTCAGCGCGCTTTGATCAAGGTGAATAGGAATGATTCGGCGGGAAATGCGGAAAATTGAAAAATAACTTGACAATTACGTAAATGTAGATTATATTCAAATAACGTAAATACATTAAACCAACAACATGTGACCTCTTCATGGAGGTATATCATGCGAAAACGAGAGCTTGACTTCTTCAGAAAACTCCTCAATCGTCGCTTAGAGGAGTTACTGATGGAAGCCGAGAGGACTAAAGATCAGGTGAAGGAAATCGATGAGCCGGTGGCGGATCCCATGGAGTTCGCATCCAATGGGTTTGATAGGGATTTCCTTTTGCGCTTGAGGGATCGTGAGAGGAAGTTGATGGTCAAGATCAAAGAGGCCCTGGAAAGGATAGAGAATGGTACCTTCGGTATATGTGAGGAATGCGGGGAAAAAATCTCCCAAAAGCGGCTCCGTGCCAGGCCTATGACTACCCTCTGTATCGATTGCAAACACGAACAAGAGGCCGCGGAAGAGAGGCAAAAATACGAGGGGCCAAGGGAATCCTCCACGCTATGGGCCCGCATGTAACGGGACATCCCACCGCTTCCTGAAGCCAGTGGGACACGGCTCTCGAGATCATTTTTTGAAACGTGATATCAATCGGTTTTTCCAAAGGGTGAAGTGCTCGTATTGTTCAGGGTATCTCGCCTTGAGCTGATTGCCCAGTCGCTTCATGACTGCGCTCTCCTTGGAAAGGAGCAATATACCGCATCCGATCAGGAGGAATCCCTGAAGGAAGGGAAGGAACAATCCCACTACTCCCAGGCCGATGCAAAACCAACCTACTATTACTGTTACCATTCGCTTCATTGTCACCCCGAGGGGCGAAATCACGCTCCCGCCCAGCCTTACCTTCGAGAAATCTCCGTTTGAAATTCGTGCGCCCCTCCCCTAAACCTGGACGTTAACACACTATCCCCCTCTTGAACCACGCTCTCCGTCACTCGGCCGAATCTGCCTATCTCGCCTATGCTATCCAGGTCTGTCGATTCCAGGCCATCTCCCAGAAGAGGCGCTCCCATCGACTCGAGAAATTGAAGATCTCCTGAAGGCGATTTAATTTCTCCTTGGATGCTCCCCTTGCCAGTTCGTTGAGCAGGTCCTTAAGGGATTCCGTCAAATCCCTGAATTCCATCGAGGCGTAGGTCTCGATCCATTTGGCGTAATGGGGATGGTCGGGTACTCCCTTGGCCTTTAAACGGGCCCCAATTTCGACATATCCCCATTCACAGGGAAGAAAAGCAGTCAAGAGGTCCAGGAAATCCCCCTCGTACGCAATTCTCAAGAGATAGCTCGAGTATGCCAAGCAGTAGGGAGCCGGTTCGGTCTGCTCGAGCTCCTCCGACGATATGCCGAAATCGCTACAGATGGACCGATGAAGGTCCATTTCCACCTTCAATGTGAGCTCGAGGAGGCCCGAAAATCTCCCCATGGCCTCCAAATCATGGCTCTTTGCCGCCGCAAGGGCCAGGAATCGACAGAAGTCCTTGAGGTAGACATAATCCTGAGCGAGGTAGAATTTGAACATCTCCTCGTCCAGGCTCCCATCCCCGATTCCCTGGACAAAGGGATGATCGAAATTGGCCTCCCAAATAGCATGGGCCTTCTTTCGCAAAGTATCCGTGAATTTCATAACGCGATACCCGGTAAATATGCTGATTATCCCGACGATATCTTATAGAGGGCATCCCAAAACATGAGTTCATAACCCTGAAGCATTCTCGATGCCTCCTTGATGGCCTTGGGCTCAATCCCTTGGGAAATTCCGGCATTGATAACGAGCCGTGCCTTTTCCTCGAAATCAGGAACCGGGGTACTGAAGAGTTCGAAGAAAGAGAGCGCCTCGCCCTTAAACCCGTATCCTTCCATGAGGGCCTTGCCCATTCTCCCGCAGTTCGCCCCCCATGCCGGGAAATTGGTCAGGAATGCCCCTGCCACTTCCGCGCCGCTCCCATAGAGGGAAAGCCATGCCATGTAGGCCTTGTAAGCCTGCGCCTCTGGTAATGGCTCATAGGCATCCAGCTCCTCTTCCGATACTCCAAGTGCTGATACGAACCGACCAAGGGCCTTGAGGGCTTCGGTCTCGCCCTGGAGCACCATCCAAAAAAAATCTCGCCCGGGGGGGAGCCCATGCCTCGAAAGGAGCAGGCCGACGCTTCGAAGGTCACTCGTGATGATGTGGTGCTGTTCACCCGCGAAATACTTCAGTTTCTCACGTCCGATCTTCCTCCCCTCCAAATCAGCAAGATAGGGATGCGCGCGAATCTTCTCCTCCAATGGTGTCAAAAGATCCTCTATGTCCCTCAATAGGGAATCCACGCTCTGCATCTCTCCCCTCCTCTCAACCCATATCGGCAACGAGTGGCTGTAGAGTAGGTATAAGGTTAGTCTCCCCCTCGCGGGAAGTCAAATGGAAATTGACCGAAGTCTCGTTTCTTGCCGGAGATCTCCATTATCGCCTACGTAATTTCGGTTCAATCAGGGGCGGTGAGAAAGGCCATTACCTGTGGAAAAACCACCTCATTGCGAATGTAAAGAATATGGAGAAGACAAGCATGGAAGGGACGAGAGTGGCAAACGTATGGGTTCGAATGAACCCGTTCATCCACTGAATACCTCGGTACAGAAAGCTGATAACCCTCTCCCTGGTATTCGTTGGGACCGCTATCCTCACTGACCTACTGAGCTGTCTTTCAAATTCCTCTATTCCCATGCCTGGCTTGGCTTCAATATCGATGTACTGTCCCTCAGTCAGGTGGCTTATCTTCTTCAAATGGATCTCCATGTCCTCCTGGATTCCCAGCTCAGCCATCTGGTCGCTTTTCTCCTTCTGGGGAATTTTCAGCGCAATTACGTTGATCCTCACGATATCGACGCCAAGGAGCCTGAGATCATCCTCCAAACCCCTCACCTCTTCAATGCTATCACAGCCCCCCTCACCATCGGTGATCAGGATGATGCTCTTCTCCCCTCCCGCAAACTCCCCGGAGTCGAGAAATCGCTGCATATCACTAGGTGTCGAGATATCGACCAGGGCCTTTCGAAGGGAATAGGCCATGGGGGTTTTCCCCTCATGACCGGGTCTGACCCTCTTCATCGTTTCCTTGAAGGCCTCCTTGTCGAGAGGCCCTATTGGAATGATCAATTGTGAGTCCTTACATCCCCTTTCCCTGTATCGCCCGAAGACCCTCAATCCCACATTGACCTTTTCTTCATCCAAATCGTCGACATATTCCTCCAGCACCTTTTGCGCTATCTCAATCTTGCACCGCTTATAGCGGTTGATGCCCGGCTCTCCGAATGAGACTCGACCCCACATACTCCCTGAGGCATCCAGGATGATCAGGATATTCTCCTTCCCGTTTTCTTTGGGCCCGGGTTTTACCCTTTTCGGAGGTGGGACCCATTTCTCCTTTCCAATTTTCACCCTCACCTTCTTCCCGTACCCACCCCTCCCCAAGAGACTGGAATGGACCTCCTCAGAAAGAACCGGCAAAAGCGGGAGAGAGATGAGAAGGGCCAGGAAAAATGGAAACATATATCTTTCGAATCGCATCTTCATCAGCTCAAAACAAACGTGTGGAGAATAACCCTTCTTTTTAAGCAAATTTAATGCCATTCCTGCCCGCCTAATACGTGAAACCTTCACTCATCTGCCTATGTGGGTAAAAGATAGATACCGATTTGTACGGAATCACCTCTCGATGGGGTCAGGGCTTTGATCTAATGCCATATGAAGGTGGGGAGTGGAGTGGAAGTTATTGAAGGGGTGGAATTTTCTCAGTTCTCGAAGAATTCCAAAATGACAAATTGAAGTTAACGCGGGCGACAGCTCCACAACCGGTGAATCCCTTGTGAGACCGATTGCTCCCATCGATGGGAAAACCTGTTGTAATAATGTCCGATCATTCTTTCCTGCCACCTCTCAGATATGAGACTTTGAGATGGCAAAGGTCAATAGCTTGAGTACATTGGTGTGAAAGGATATCACTGGACTGTGGGCGCATAAGCCCACCCGTCATTGAAACGATTCGAAATTACCAACAGAAAGGGTAAAATATTTGACTTCTGCCTCTGGTCGTGGTAAAAGGTGGCCACCGATGATACCAGATCCTGGGCAATTAACCAATGAAAGACTGGGTTAAATACCGGCTCCCACATAGCTTAGTTCTCGCCTAATTCGATTTCTGTATCAGACGAACCTAAGGAGGGAGGTTTGTGATGAGACGGATTTCGATTCCTCTGTTCATCATTGCGATCCTTCTATGCGCAATCATCTCGCCTTCACCTGCAAAATCGTGTGACTGGTCCGAGGGGACTGTGCTGGATCACGTAGAGCGCCTGTTCTATTGGCATACGACCTCTTGGGATTATCCCGTACATATTACTAAATATTGGGGATGGTGGGATTCGTACGCCCTGGGTTTCTCCCTTGAGCCCCACGCAACAAACCCCGACGTATACTGGATTACCTTCTATATCAGGGACTACAACCACTGGAACCCCCTCCATTCTATCTCTCAAGATAGTACTTATCGAGAGTGCTACTCCAAGAGCAGGACTACCGACTGGCCCTGGCCCTATGAGGACTATGGCCCATACCCGGGATATCCCCTCATAGATCCTCCTCGGAATCTCGGCAAACCCCAGTGCCCCGTATCGGCGGGAAATCCCATCAACCTCGATACGGGTAATAAATTCCAGCAGGAAGCGGATTTCTCGATCAAAACCCCAGGGCCCGAGCTTGGATTCCGGAGGTCCTACAACAGCCAGTCAAACTACAACGGCCCCCTGGGGTACGGGTGGACCCATAACTATAACCTCTTTATCGAGGATCAGGGCAATCGGGTCGTCGTCTGGGATGCCGATGGAAAGGCCCTCTATTTCGAGAAGGAAGGAGGCGGGAATTTCACTGCCGATGTCCTGGTCTACGACACCCTCACCCAGGAGGAGGGGGGAGCGGGAGATTACGTTCTCACCCGCAAGAACAACACCATCTGCCGGTTCAGCTCGCAGGGAAGGCTTCAGAGCATCAAGGACCTCAATGACAACCAGATTACCCTCACATACAGTGGCACCCTCCTCACAGGGGTGAGCAACAACTTCGGGAAGGAAATCACCTTTACCTACAGGCAAAACAGCAAAATTGAGACGGTCAGCGATCCAAAGGAAAATACCTACACCTTCACCTATACAGGAGACAACCTCACCGGCATGACGGCACCCGATGGGGTTTTGACGAAATACCTCTATGAGGATCCCAATGACCCCCACAACATGACACAAAAAAGGATTGCAGGACAAACCGTGGGCACCTGGGGCTACGATGAGCACGACCGGGCCACCCAGTCAAGCAAGGCCGGAGGTGTCGAGGCAATCTCCCTCACCTACGAGGGAACTGGTATGCCCGATGCGCTTCAGGTGTCCGTAAGCGACTCCCGGGGCTATGAGCGGATCTATAGGTTTTGGTCCCTCTACGGAATCCCCAGGGTAATCGGTATAGAGGGAAGCGGCTGCTCCAGCTGTTCGGGCACCAACATGGCGTACGACTACGACAAGGATACCTTTGCCCTCACCCGGGTCATCGACAGAAACAGCAACATAACTGATTTCACCTGGGATCTTAGGGGCAATATCCTCACAAAGAAGGAAGCCTCGGGGACCCTTCTTGAACGGACGACGAGCTATACCTACCATTCCACCTTCAACCTCGTCGAGACCATCACGATTGAGAGCGTGGCGAACCCTGGCCAGGACAAGGTAACGAGGTTCTCCTATAATCCTAAGGGCCACCTCAGCACAAAGACCGTAAGCGGCTACATCGGGACGACCCAATACGAGTATACGACCACATACGACCATAACTCCTTCGGTCAACTAACCCTTGTGGATGGCCCCCGGACCGATGTGAGCGATATCACCACCTACACCTACGATCCGGTCACCGGGAATCTCCTCTCCATGACCCAACCCCATGTACGGACCACCTATTATTCGGGCTACGATCAAAACGGGAACCTAGGGGCCGTTACTGACCCCAATCGCATGGTCACAACCTACACCTACGATGCGAGAAACCGCATTGAGACTGTAACCAAAGCGGGTGATGCTTCCACCCTGGCTGATGATTCAACCACCCAGTACTACTATGATTCCCTGGGAAACATGGACTACATAGTGCTCCCGGAGGGAAATACCATCAATTACACCTACGATTCCGCCGGGAGGTTCACCCGAGTGGAGGACGATCTAGGAAATGCCATCATCTACACGTATGACACCGAGTCAAATAAGATCCGGGAGGAGATCCAGGATCCCGAGGGAACGCTCAAAAAGTACCTCGACTTTGAGTACGACGAGGATAACCGGCTCTGGAAGATCATAAACCCCGATACCACCTTCACCGAATTCGACTACGATGGAAACGGAAACCGCATCTGGATGAAGGATCCCCGGGGAAACACGGCCGACTATAAGTATGACGAGCTCAACCGCTTGACTGTGGCGACCCAGCGCGTGGATCTTTACGAGTTGAACACCACTTACTCCTACGACGCCCACGACAACTTTCGATCTGTAGAGGACGCGAATTTAAACGTCACCTCCTACACCTATGATGATTTTGCCAGGGTCACCGAAATTACTTCCCCGGATACCGGAACAACAATCTACCGCCACGACGAAGCGGGAAACCTCATCGAGAAGACCGACGCAGAGAGAGTTACCGCAACCTACAACAACGACGCCCTGAACCGTCTCACCCACATCGGCTTTCCCGACCCCTCCCAGGACATCACGTACTCCTACGACAGCCCCTCGGTCTCCTACGGCAAGGGAAGGCTCACGGGAATGGCCGACCCGACCGGGACCTATAGCTACCAATACGATCTCAAGGGAAACCTCAAGAAGGAGGAAAAGCTCATCGCCGGCATCACATATGTCACCGAGTATGCCTACAACAAGAATGACACACTCACTTCCATAACCTACCCCTCGAGGAGGATCGTCGCCTACGGTCTGGACACTGTGGGAAGGATCTACCAGGTGACAACAACCCTCAGCGGTACGCCCAAGACCGTGGCATTCGACCTCGACTACCTTCCCTATGGAGGAATTACAGAACTCACTTACGGAAACGGTCTTGTCCGGACTCAAGGCTACGATCTCCAGTACCGGACCACCTCGATCCAGGCAGGCTCCGTACTGAATTTCGGCTTTGACGATGACGCAAATGGAAACATCACCTCCATTACCGATTACCTCGATCAAGCCCGAAGCCAGGGCTTTGTCTATGACGAGCTCAACCGTCTCGAATCAGCCAGTGGGATCTATGGCCAGATCAACTACACCTACGACTTCGTGGGTAACCGAAAGACGAAAACCGTAGATGGCCAGACCGACACCTACATTTACGAGCCCAACACTAACAAGCTGGACGAGATCACGGGGGCCAATCCCATGGACTTTGGCCACGACCCCAATGGTAATATCGTAACTATGGGGTCTAAAACCTTCACCTACAACCAAAACAACCGCCTTTTCCAAGCCACCGAACCCGGCCTCACCCTGGGGGAATATGGTTTCAATGGGATGGGCCAGCGGATCAAAAAGGTCACAGACGGCGCGACCACCATCTACCACTACAGCAAATTCGGAAACCTCATCGCTGAATCCGATGATGGGGGAACCTTTAAAGTCGACTACCTCTACCTCAACGGCCAGCCTCTGGCCATACTTGACATCTCACCAGAAGAAGCTATTTACTACTACCACCAAGATCACCTGGGAACTCCCCAGGTTCTAACGGATGGTCAAGGCCAGGTCGTCTGGAAGGCAAATTTCAAGCCCTTCGGGGAAGTGAATATTGTAACGGACGAGGTTAGGAATAACTTCAGGTTCCCGGGGCAGTACTTTGATCAGGAGACGGGGCTGCATTATAATTACTATCGGTACTATGATTCGGGTATCGGGAGGTACGTTGAGCCGGAGCCTTTAGGCCAGCTATTGTACGCAAATTTATATCCCTATTCTCTTCAAAATCCGCTTGCATATTATGATCCAGATGCCCTTGAAGTAGTCAGTATAGTTACGGGAGGGACTGTAGTTGCTGGGGGAACTGCAACAGCCGCATTGGCTGGAGTTGGCGTTGTCGGAGTTGGAATTGGAACTTATTGGGTAGCAAGTGAGTTGGGAGCTGAGGAACTTGGCGAATGGCTAGGAGTTAAACTTTATGATATCCTTCATCCTCCGTTAAAACCAGATGCATGTGAATTTGGCAGAGGGAAAAGCGACAAATATGGTCCATTATGGAAGGCTCCAGGGATGCCTGGATACACCCATCCTTCCGATTTGGAACCTGGTGATCCACATTTTTGGGATAAGCCTTCGAATTGGAATCGCATGACCAGGTGGGAAAAAATCAAATGGTACGCTTATAAAATCGGGAAAACTATTTCATGGAATATTCCAAGGTGATTTTTGTAAGAAAAGACCTAACAATTTTACTAGTGGCTTGAAAATTCCAAATGAGGGATAGACATATTTGTAGGCATTGCATTCTGCATGATTTTCTTTGTCGTGAAGCATTTGATTTCGGCACACATGGTGATCAATCTCATGTCCCAAGGCGAGACCTACTGAAAGGTATGGAAAGACAAAAGTCTTCTTGATTATCCAGGGTTGCCATCCTACAATATCCTTAACATACAGCTCTATTCTTCCCTTTTCCTTCCAGTAGCTGGAAAATCCTCTTTTGTTGGGACCTTCGTCTAAAAGGGCTATTTCTTTCAGTCCCTCCACGTATTCTCTTGGATTATATTTAAGGATTCTTCTTACGATCTTTTCAACATTAACCCCACAGGAAGTGTGTTGCTTTATGATAACAGGACTGCTGGGTTTCTTTATCTTATTAGATATTGCTTCCATGCCTTCGGATATCCATCTAAGTCCACATAAGAGATGACAATTTACGTTCTGACAGCAGCATGCTGACTATGTGGATCAGATTTGAGCTGAAAAAAGGTTAGTATGTTCCACCTCTCTTGTAAACTTACTGCCTCATTAAAGCATATACCCGAGGAAAGTCAAGAATCGGCTTATGGATTTCCAGGTCAGATCAAAACACAGGGAGTTAGGGACGTTGTTGATTTTGATGAATAAATATCCTATTACTAATACAATTCAGTAATGTGAACGATAGGTCTGGGTTAGTGTAATGCAAGGCAACCAAGGCTTAATGCCCCTGGGACCCTGCACCACGTCATTATCAGGGGGATAGAAAAGCGAAGAACTATTGATAATCAGGAAGATGGAGAGGATTTTGTATCTCGTATAGGGCAGATTGCCTTGGATACTGGGACGGCTATTTATGCCTTGTCACTGATGACGAACCATGCCCATATTTTCTTACGGAGCGGAACATCTGGATTGTCCAAGTACATGAGACGATTGCTTACTAGCTATGCTCTTGCGTATGACCGCCGTCATTTTCGACATGGACATCTATTTCAAAACCGTTATAAGTCCATAGGCTGCGAAGAGGATTTCTATTTCCAGGACTTAGTGCGATACATCCACCTGAATCCTTTGAGAACAAGTGAATATTGTAACGGACGAGGTTAGGAATAACTTCAGGTTCCCGGGGCAGTACTTTGATCAGGAGACGGGGCTGCATTATAATTACTTCAGAGATTATAGTTCCGCAATTGGCAGATATATTGAGCCTGATCCGATTGGGTTGGAGGGAGGAGTCAATCTTTATCCTTATGTCTTGAATAATCCGGTTAATCATATAGATCCCGAAGGCAAGTTCATAATTCTGTTTTTGGCCCCTGGCGTTTATACTGTCACCATGGCCTTAGCTGATCTTGCCATAATTGGTGGATCGTGGTGGTTATTACAGACAGCATTACAATCACAAATTGAAAGTGACTGTAATAATCCTTGTGAAATACTCCTAGCAAGACCAAGGGGAGAAATCCAGAGCTCAAGCCCACACCTCCATGGGACCTTGGCCCATTGCACGAGGCTCCAGGAATGCCTGGTTGGAAATACCCCACAAGTGATCCTAATGATCCGGATTTCATGAAGGAACCAGATGACTTTGATAAGTGGTCAAAATGGAGAAGGTTTTGGTGGCGAGCTAGGAAGTTTGCAGCAAAGATACTTGTAGCTTTTCATAACCCTTGTTAAGGTTTCAATAACTCCGAAGGATTTTATTTATATGAAGAGATATATCTTTTACATAAAGTTACTGATATACATTGTTGTTAGATTGAATTTCTCCGTAAATTCTGTCAAGGCGTTTTGTACTAAGAGCATAGAAACCGATCCTGGGAGTTATCATGCTCGTTTTCTGTTGGCGGAGTTAGAACGATCAGAAGGCAACAATAAGCTAGCAATAGAACGATACAATACGCTTTTAGACTATGGTTTTAGAAATCTAAAAGTCCTGCATGGGCTAGCTATGGCATCATTTAAGGAACAAATGTACGATGAATCCCAAGAATATTTTCAGATGATTCTGAAATCTGAGCTCTATAATAAGGTTGCACTGGATCACCTTGGACGGATCAACTTGGTCAAGAATAAATATCGTAACGCAATAAGGTGCTTTGAACAAAGTCTAAGAATAGAGCCAAGAAATCCTCTAGTATTGGAAAACATGGCATACTGCTACTATAACATTGAAGATTATGATAAATCCTACGAGGCTTATCGGGTCGCCTTTGAATTAAATCCAAACTCTGAAACCCTCGAGAAACATATGAATTTGGCAAAATCAGCACTTGAAAAAAAGGCGAAACCCCACATGGATGGTCTCATCAAAATTGATAAAAAAGGCGATTGAACAGTCTTTCTTGGCTCCTTCAACCGGAATTCAGGGTCTTCTATAAAATCAAGTATTGACCTTTCCACTCCCTCTGTCTGCCATATATCTCCCAACAATCTCTTCCTAATCATTGAGATAAACACAATGGCACGGCCCTCACCCGTGGAATATCCCGGGGCTCATTACCATGTTATGAGCGGGATGAATGCCGGATATTATGCAAGGATCTTGGCGATTCTTTTGGTGGGGTATCAGGTGCTGCGATCACNNAGGTCTGGTCAATGGTATGTCAATGGTATAAAGAAGCACATTCTTAAGATCTAAGATGTGATCCTCAGCTCTCAAAAAAATTTTTCTGTGGTGTTACTTTATGTTATAAAGACATGAGTGGATTAGAGGGAAGATTCCCCAGCAGCGTATTTTAGCTGGTCGGAACGCCGAAGGTACAACTCCCTTTAAGGTTGGGATGAAACTCTCAGGCGAAAGGACTCTAATTCATTTTGCCCTCTGGGGAAAGACTATCACAGGATCACCGACTTTTCCCCTCTCGACAGAATCTGTGAACTTGGCGAAAGGTATGATGGTGTCTGGTGATTGACAAATCCCATGTAAAAGCCTTTATCGGGAAACGACCTGGGTACGTCCGAGTTTTTCCTGTCATTAGAAATGAGTGATTTTTTATAGATTCAGGAAGCAAAATGCAAAAGATCTTAGTAACCGGTGCCGCAGGACAAATTGGCTCGGAATTGACGACGGCCTTACGAAAAAAATACGGTAGCGAAAATATTATAGCTACAGGTCATAAAACAAAACCAGATAAGACTTTGCTTGAATCGGGTCCATTTCACTTTATCGATTGTACAGAGATAGATACAGTTGCTGAAATGGTAAAGAAATATAAGGTGGGCACCATCTATCATCTTGCGGCAGTACTTTCTGCGGTGGCCGAAGCAAATCCCCAACTCGCCTGGAATGTGAATATGATTGGTCTTTATAACGTGTTAGAAGTGGCGAGCAAATGCAAATGCTCTGTTTTTACTCCTAGTTCTATCGGTGCTTTTGGGCCAACCACTCCTTTAAATAGAACGCCACAAGAGACAATTCAGCGTCCGAACACAATGTATGGGGTAACTAAAGTCGCTGGCGAACTGCTTTGCGATTATTATTTCAAGAGATTTGGTGTGGACACGCGTGGAGTTCGCTATCCTGGAATCATTTCTTACAAAACTCTACCTGGCGGCGGTACCACGGATTATGCTGTAGACATTTACTATGACGCGGTCAGGCAAAAGAAATACACCTGTTATCTCAAGAGAGGTACTTATTTGGATATGATGTATATGCCAGATGCGCTAAAAGCTGCGATTGACCTCATGGAAACAAACCCAGCAAAACTTAAGCATAGAAATGCCTTCAATGTCACGGCTATGAGTGTTGCTCCGGAGAACATTGCTGCTGAAATCAAAAGAATCATTCCAGAATTCACCATGGATTTCAAAATAGATCCTCTCAGACAGGCAATTGCTGACTCTTGGCCAGATAATATGGATGATAGCGCTGCTCGTGAAGAGTGGGGATGGCAACCGGAATATGACCTCGAATCTATGACAGAAGATATGATAGAAAATCTCTCTAAAAAACTCAAAATAAAAACACATTAGCACCAAAAATCTTAATGTTCTAAATGGGAGCAAAATCGCATCAACTGCATTTCAGAGGTGGTTTTCCCTTTACTGAAGAGATTTATGTGGTTGATTCCGTTGTGGCTAGTTTTTTGCTCTTTGAGTCATAGGAGGAACAAAATGTCAGTTAAGAAATTTGAACACGTATTAGTCGAAAAACTTGATGAACTGAAAGAAAAAGGGACGCTTAAGGGCAGGGAAATGGTGATAACAGGCGTGAAACCTGCTGAACATAAGAAAGGCCCACGATACTTTATTGAAGGACGCGGAGAAATGGAATTCCTCAGAATGAATTCAAATTCTTATCTCGGGATGTCGTTGTGCAGGGAGATCATTGAGGCAGAAGAAGAAGCTTCAAAAAAATATGGTGTTGGTCCTGGGGCCGTCCGTTTTATTAGCGGCACTTATCAACCACATATTGAATTAGAAAAGAAACTGGCGAAGTTTCATAACCGGGAATCGGCAATGATTTTCAGTTCTGCTTATGCCACCATGATGGGAATTTTGGCACCATTAATAGACGATGAGACCATTGTCATTAGTGATGAATTGAACCATAATTGTATTATCAATGCTATCAGGCTTTCCCGACCCAAAATCAAGGAGATTTATAAACATCTGGGTATGACTGATCTCGAAGGCAGAATAAGAAACGCTATCAAGAAAGGAAAGCGAGTCCTGATCGTTACAGATGGAATTTTCAGTATGAGAGGCGACTATGCGCCACTGAATATTATTGAAGAAATTGCCAAAAAATACGATCCAGAATTTGAAGAGGGCATTATTACCATTGTAGATGATTCCCATGGTGTAGGTGCTTTTGGTAAAACTGGACGCGGAACTGAGGAATATACTAATGCGAAAGGCATAGACATAATAGTTGCAACTTTGGGGAAAGCCTTGGGAGTGAATGGCGGATATTTAGCGGCAAATTCTACGATCATAAACTATCTGCGGGAGACGGCTCCTTTTTACATATATTCAAATCCCATTACTCCTTCGGAAGCAGGTTCGGCAATGAAAGCCCTGGATATTTTAGATAGCGAAACGGGGATCCGGTTATTAGAGAATCTACGCAAACTTACAAGACGCTTTGAAAAAGGACTGGTTGATTTGGGTTATGAGATTATAGAAAGCGAGCATCCGGTTGTGCCGCTAATGATTAGGGATACAAAAAGAACGTCTGAACTAGTTGAATATCTGACCCAGAATGGCATATTAGCAACTGGGTTGAATTATCCGGTAGTTCCAAAAGGGGATGAGGAAATAAGATTCCAGGTTTCGGCTGATCATACTGAGTATGATATAGATCATGTTCTTGGAGTATTGAAGAAATTTAAAGAGACAAAAAGACAAATTAAAAGAATCTAGGGTCATCTATAAAAAAGCTGGCTTTGTCAAGACAAAAATATCCCGCTCGGGCTAAAATGGATTTTTAGTCCTCGGGTAAATGTCTTCTTTTTTACTGTTAAGGGATACCGCATAGTATTTCCCGCCTTTTCCTCAATCGGACCCTTATCCAGTCATCTATCCGTTTATAGACATGAGGCTTTGCGGGATAGTCAGACAGCCCAATCAGACTTGCGGCCCTCTAAGACCATGACCCCAACGGGTCTGCCTGACTATGATAGAGTTCTCTTCTTTGAGCATGTGATAAATGGTTTTACACAGCTTTCGGGCCACCGCCACTTGGGCAACCTTGGGGCCTCGTCTGGATTTGACCCTCTGATAGAAGCAATCAAAGGGAGGCTTTTTGTGAATATGCTGAGCTGCTTCTACCAGTG
>JABAOF010002621.1_pt1 | contig 16541 bp, 13 predicted proteins | sample 7062171 | NCBI WGS metagenome assembly JABAOF01 (sample SAMN14538628, study PRJNA623070) | marine sediment metagenome | biome: marine biome [ENVO:00000428]; feature: marine pelagic biome [ENVO:01000023]; material: deep marine sediment [ENVO:00002113] | place: India: Gulf of Khambhat ...
CGCTGGCTTGTCAAATTCACGGCTGTGACTCAACGTGAACCTCCAAAATGGTTGTAAGACTTGTACCTCACTCTTTCTCTACTCAAAGATCTTTGCGCCTAGGGTTTGGTTACAGCCTAACGTTGTTTGTGGGGTTTCGTCATCCCCCAAATTGGGGGATTTCAGCAAAGGAGATGGGAGTGAGGAACGGCGGTCCAACCTATCTGGGTGCGCGAGGTTGTGTCTGGGTAACAAATACAACCGGGATGTGTCTTGACGCGGAAGGATTCGCATGACGCTAGAAAAACTCTTCATTAAAACTTGATAAAATGCCGTATGATGTCAACGTTTAATAAAGGGAAAAGTCGGATCGATCATCATGATTTGTCCGACCTTTCTAGATCAGCTTTCTTGGAGGAAGCACCATGGTACGAACACCCTCTACAATGCTGGCGCTTGGGACACGAGCGCCCGATTTCAACCTTCCAGATGTGATTTCCGGTGAGGTGATATCTTTGGAGACCTTCGCTTCGAACAAAGCTTTGCTGGTCATGTTCCTCTGCCGACATTGTCCATACGTGAAGCATGTTGAAGATGAGTTAGCCAGGATCGGTTGTGAATACGCTGATAAGGATATCGGTATCGTCGCGATCAGCTCAAACGACGCCGACGCCTATCCCGAGGATGCCCCCGACAGCCTGAAGGAGATGGCGGAAACGTTAGGATTCGAATTCCCTTACTGCTATGATGAAACCCAGGAGACTGCTAAGGCCTACACCGCGGCATGTACACCGGATTTCTTCCTGTTCGACGAAGCGCGAGCTCTAGTTTACCGCGGCCAACTGGACGGCAGCCGACCCGGAAATGACGTTCCTGTCACCGGGGAGGACCTGCGGGCTGCGATCGAAGCGGTTTTAGCAGACCGGCCAGTTGAACCGGACCAAATGCCAAGCCTGGGTTGCAACATCAAATGGAAAGTGGGGAACGAACCAGCCTATTTTGGTTGATGCGTTCGCTAGGATCAGTGTGACCGACACCTATTCCAAAGTAATCATGAAAGCGTAAATGCGTTATTCGATCGGTGAACGGATCCAGCGGTCTTTCTCGAAGCTGCAAGGCGCATCGGAGTTTCACAGGAAAACTGCGTAGCCGTGGAAGATGCACCGGCAGGTGTACAGGCGACGAAGCGGGCGGGCATGCGCTGCATCGCGCTGACGACAACGCATTCGGCCGAGCATCTAACCGCAGCGGACTTGGTCTTCGATAAATTGGATGCGCTTTCTGAAGAGACATTTAAACGCTTGATATTTGATCAGGACTTCTAAGTTTGCGAGCGTTGCGGGGGTTCAAGCGCGTAAGTGCGGTTCTGGTCAGTGTTTAGAAAAACAAGGCTTCCATAAACTCGTCGCGGAATCGCGGGTGGGTTGTCAGTTCGATGTATTGCACGCGTTCCGCAATCTGATCTGCCACGTCACGCTGCGGTTCCGAGACCAACATCCTCAGTGCCCCCATACCGGAGGCGTTGCCCACCTGGTGAAACTTGGCGTTCGGGAGGTCGGGGAACATGCCGGTACGGATGGCGCTTTCCACGTTGAGGTAGGTTCCAAAAGCTCCGGCGACGATGAAGTCCTGCACCGCTTCGTAGTGGACATCCATTTCCTGGAGAAGGATCTCGATCCCGGCGCGTATGGCACCTTTGGCGAGCTGGATCTCGTTCACATCCGACCGGGTGAGGACGATGTCACGGTCGTGTCCCGTCTCTGCAGCGGGCACGAGGAGAAATTCATCTTGCTTTGATGCGCTGCGAACATGTGCATGTCCCTGCAGCAATCCGCCACGCGCATTGAGCAATCCGGCTTTTAGCAGCTCGGCGACGGCGTCGAGGATACCGGAGCCACAGATCCCAACAGGTGGCTGAGATCCGATCGTGAAAGTGAGCACCTGATCGTCCGCGATCTGAACTCTTTCGATGGCACCAGGTGCGGCTCTCATCCCATCGCGGATGTGCGCGCCCTCGAACGCCGGTCCGGAGGCGCAGGAACAAGATAACAAACGCCCCTCTGTTGCGAGTGTGATCTCGGTGTTGGTCCCGATGTCGAGAGCCACTGTCGTGCGCTCTGTCTTCCAAACATCGGTGGCGAGTAACATAGCGACGTGATCGGCGCCCACGAAGCCGGCGATGTTGGGCGGAAGGTAGACGTAGGTGCCCGGAGCCAATGCGAGGCCGAGTTCAGCCGCACGAACGTCCATGGAACCGGCCACGGCGGGAATGTACGGTGAAAGTCCTAGTTGGCGTACAGGTAACCCCGCGAAGAGGTGGTGCATGGCAGTGTTACCCACGACGACGGCGTCGACGATCTGTTCCGCTGAGGCGCCGACTTCGTGGCACAGACTTTGGAGCATCTCGTTGAGCGTCTCCATGAGCCTCGATTGTAAGATCCTACGTCCGTCTGCTTCCCGGTCGGTGAATGCGATGCGAGTCACCACGTCCTCACCGAAGCCCACCTGAGGGTTCATCGCGCCGATTCTTGCGAGCGTGTTTCCGCTCGACAGCTCAACCAGATATCCAGCCAGTTTTGTTGTACCGACGTCCGCAGCGAAACCCAGAAGCGGAACCGTGGGTGGCAGGATGGCGACGATCTCTTGGTTCCGCACTGCCAACCGTGCAGTCCAAGAATGTAAGCGCATTTGCTCGGCGAGATGGCGCCAAAGCTCGAGTCCCGCGGAAGGTGTCGGGACACCTTGTTCGATTAGGGCCTCGAATAGACGTTCGTCGTCCGATCTTTGATCGAGTAAAGTGGGCGGATTGAGTTGCACATCCACGGGAACGACGGCGGGCTCGGGAGGTTCGTCGTATGCTTGTCCCTCAAGCTGCAGGCGCTGAGGGGTTGCGAGCGAGGTGGGTGGGATATCCACTTTAATGTCGCTGTGGACTTCGGTTTGACATGCCAGGCGCAGGCCACTGGCGAGCGCCTGCTCATCGATGGTTTCGTTCTCTTCTTGGGTAGGAGGGGAGACAACTCCGGAGACGACGCGTACCAGGCAACTGTCACAAGATCCCATTCCCCCACACAGGGACACAATCTGGACCCCAGCCTCCTGAGCAGCGGATAGGATCGTCGTATTGGGTGAGATCTTGATCCGCCGTCCGATCGGCTGGAAGTCGATGGTGAAGGTTTCGGGTTTATCCGCTGACTTCTTGGGCATAATGATCCTGGTAGCGACAGGTTTCCCGCATGCTGCAATACGCACAGGCGGTTTCGACGATGGCTAGATCGTGACCTTCGCCGACGACGAAGGAAAGCGTCTTCTTTGGGCGCATGATCGAGGAAGGGGCCAGAGAAACCCCGATCTCGGAGGCGTCCAAGATGCTGAAGATCTGTGCTTGTCCCTCCTCTAATGGCCAGCCGATCATCCCCGGGCTCAGAGGGATGGTGGTTTGCATGCCTTTAGCTTCCGCTTGCTGCTCAAATTGGTAGCAAGCGGCGTTGGCCAGCACTTCAACCGCGGCCGAACCGTATCCATCGAGCGCCAACCCATAGGGTGGATCTTCCGCCAGCACTTTCGAGACAGCGTTTTCGAGTCTTTCACCGATCGTGCAAAGAGCGATGATCACGTGTTTTGCTGTAGCCAGGTGTTCTTGGAGGAGAAAGCCGTGCAAAACTGCGTCACCCATCAGACGCAGTTGTTCGTGGCGAAGTTCGAGGATGTCCATCCGTTGGTAGAGCACCGCAGGTTGAATGAGTGCTGCACCCTCTTCAAGCGCGCGTTCCGCGAATGGTATCAGTTGCGGGCTGCGTGAACGAACGGTCTTGGGTTCCGCGCCTTGTCCTCGCAGGACTTGATCCACCTCGATCTCAAGATGCCATTTGCGTCGAACGACCATTTCGCATGCCTGACCTGGAAGCGGGGGGTCACTCAGTTTGGATTCGCAGCGTAGCGTCGATTGTTGCAAGGCAATCAAGACCCTGCCATACAAGAAGGGCTGTACTTTCGCTTCGACCCCTACCCACTCGTTTCCTATCGTTACCAATCGGACGATCTGTTCCATCCATTGCCTTGGAAACAGCTTAACCTTACTCCATCTGACCCAGTTTAGGGAAGGTCTGATCGAAGCGCTTTGGATCTCTTGGGGTGAGGCCACATCACGAGCGTTTGTCCGGGAATGCTGAGGTTGGGGATCAACATTGCGTCGATTGTAGTCAGGGGCGTCTTCGCAGAGAAAAGACGCCCCATTCTTTCGTGCGTGCTGAAATCTTCCTCCCTATCTTCCGACCCCTCCTCGGCGCCATTCGACGAGATACCAGATCGCCACGATGGAGGGTATGAGCGGGACGAGGTAGCTCCAGAACCGCTCCCGGCCGATGGTGCCCTCGAGGGATATAACGATGCCCACGAGTAGCAGCAAGATACCGGGTACGAGTGGCCATCTCTTACTGTCGATGGTTTCTTCAGGGCTCGTGGTGATAAAGATGGCCAAGAAGGCGAGCCCCAGGCCGAATAGGAGCAAGGTGGCACCATAGGGTGCGAGCGTTTCGAGGGACAATCCCCAGAAACTTAGGCCGAAACCAGCAAGCACCCAACCGGTGATGAGCGTGATCGCCTCCCGCACCCAATTGATGAAGTGGAGTATGAGGAAGACAACACCGATGAGGAACAATGTCAGGCCTGGGTGAAGAAGGTTTGGCGCGATGAGCTGGATGAGGCTTGCCGCAGCGAGGACGATGATAATCAAGACCGGCAACGGAGAACTCGAGCTTCGTTCTGTCATTTTTCAACTCCTTTCCATCGAACGTCAGCGTTTATCAGGTCCGTCAAACCGCGAGTTCTGATCATCTGAATGACACATGTGGCGTCATAATAATCTGTTCCATGAATGCCCAGCTACTCTGAAGAGACAGTGATCTCGCCGACATCCACGATGGGGGGGTCATCGTCCCAAATGGTGATCCAGTCGTTCTCCCATACGGTGAATGTGTCTGTAATGATGATGCCGGTGTAGGTCTGTCCTCGGGGAACGTCGTGCAAGGAGAAAGCGCCATCTTCGTCCGTGATTGAGGAGGTCTGGATCATCTCTGAAGGCATGTTTTCGTCGATGAATTCCTCCCCTGTTACCCCTGGAACGAGGAGGCTAAAGACCGCGCCCGCGATCCCCTCGCCGGTGTTAGCGTCCACGACACGCCCTTTGATGGTGACAAAAAACCATTCAGGAAGGATCGGGGGCACTGAGGCGCCGTCGAAGAGGGCTTGAAGGACATAAGGTTCCTCAAGACTGTAACCTTTATATGGAACAACAGCGATGTAGAATGTCCCGGCTTCCCAAGGGGTATGGGCGATAGCTTCGGTAGATGTTTCTCCCTCAGACTCACCCGCCGACCACAAATCATCATTGTAGAGATATAGGAGATATAGGTCGTAATCGACATCTTCCGCGATGTCGGTCAGGAAGATATGGATGGGCTCCGAGGTCTGTGTTTCGAAGTAATAGAAGTCGATGTCGTTCTGGTGAAGGAAAGCAGTATAGGTGATCCCTGCTTCCAGGGGACCGTATGCCGAGTCCTGATCATCATTGGGCTCGTAGAGCGCAGCGTCGACGATGCGTTGCGGGGGCTGGGTGATCAGATAAACGACAAGGTTTGTGGGTCGCAGACGACTGATCCTTCCCGCGGTCCTATCATCGGAGGTTACAAAGGTTGGCACCCCGACGAGAAAGCCTCGATCATCGACCGCCGTCCCACCGCTGTTGCCTGGGGAGATTTCAGCGTCGGATTTTATCCAAACCCTTTCCAATGACCCTTTCCCAAGGTCATCGGTCTCGAATCCGCTCACTGTGCCTTTCGTAAAAGTGAGCGTTTCACCCCCAACCCCTGGGAAACCAAACACGTGAATGTTTGCACCTAGCTCGAGGTTATCTGAGTCGCCCCGAGGCGCAAAGGGCAAGCGGAGGAGTCCAGGTTCGATCTCATTACCGTCGATATCGGAGGTTACTTGTATCAAGGCGAGGTCAAGGACGTTGCTGATCTCGATGGGTTCTGCGTAATAGGAGGGAATTGGAGGCTGATCGGTTCGCCTGGTCAGGCTAACGACCAGGGCATCAGCGCCCGTGACAATGTGGGCGTTGGTGAGAATAATACCGTTAGCGGATAGTAGTGTGCCTGAGCCGGACCAGCCTGTTATCAACTCTCCTTCTTCTGTGATTAATGCCTCGATGAAAACGGAGGATAAAGCCAAGGATTGAATCTGCTCGGTTGTGAGCTTTGGAAGAGGTGTTGCCGTCGGGGTAGCTTTGGGCGCCTTGGTAGGCTTTGGAGTGGAAGGAGTTGGACTCGCTTGGCCGCAGCCCGCCAAGAACAGGGCCATCAGCAGGGTTATCAGTCCGAATGCCCGACGCATGGTAACCTCCTTTCGAGCCTCTACTCAAATGTGACACTGCTGAGAAGAGCCTGCAGGGTCTTCATCTCTTCGGAGAATAAATCCGCAGGCGCGACGAATGTGAACACAAACAGCGTGTCGCGGTGAACATTGAGCACGTCAACTCCCTTTACAACTACAGGTATGGCGAGTTGGCTGCCACTATCAACAGGAGTATCGATGTAGACATATGTAATCTCGACGGCCTCCAGATTTGCAAGCGTACGCTCCTGGATGCTCAAGACGCGAAAACCTGTGAGCTGTTCCCCCTTTTCCACGGTGTAGGGTGTGATGAGTTCGCGAATGGAGGTGTCACCATCCTGAGGAAGATCTCTAGTCGTGACCCACAATGCGACTTTGAAAGGACCCTCGCTACGAAGATTTCGGATCGTGAGCAGGGTCTCTTTCTCGTCGAAGCTCGTCCATGATGCAGGGTATGTGAGAGAAAGTCGGCCATCCCGGCTTGAGTAGGGAACGCGAGCGCCCTCCACGGTTCCCTTTAGGATCCAACCGCCGACTAAGGCGACGACAAATAGGCCGATGACCATGGCGTCGTAGCGCAGAGATTGCTCCCAGGGAGTATCCAGTTCATACGCGTGAGGACTGGGTTCTACAACCCCAACGTCGGTCAAAGAAGGGCGTTCCGCTCGGCGCATCATGACGAAGAGAATGGTCAGTGTAAGCACGACGAAGCCAAACGCCATGAGCATGGCGTTTAGAGGGTTGTAGGCTAGACCTCGGACGGTGATTTCTTGGCGCAGATGGGTGAAGACGCCGTTGGATACGGCCGCCAGGCCAAGGCCTGCAGGTACCCACCATATAGGCCTTCGCCCATACTTCGCGCCTGCCAGAAAGTAGCCCGGGATTGCTGCGAAGCCGGCGTGGGCCAAGGCGGTTACGACCATGTGCATACTGCCAACCAAGAGAAGGACGCCTTTGCTGGATATGACATACTCAACGTTATGCACAGTGGCGTAGCCGAGGCCGGCGGCGATACCAAAAATCATACCGTCGATCCGAGAACGAAAATCTGTTGTTGGGAATACGGTGTAGCGAATGGCCATGAACTTGAGGAATTCCTGAGTAAATCCCATGATCAAGATCAATCCCAGTAGCTTCAACCAGGGATTTCCGTGTAACCATGTTTGGATATGGAACAATTGGTTGATCAACGGTAATCCGGCGCCACTGGCCAACAATCCGCTGAAGAGGAGCACTCGCCAAACCGTTCTCTTGGGTTCTAGAGACTTGCGGTTCTGCTGGAAGAAAAAGATAAACCAGAGAAAGGCCGGCACAAGCGCTAATAGCACACCGATGACCAGCAGTGTCGGTCCTCGGAATTCTGGCTGTGGGATCCATCCCATGATGAGGACAAAGAGGATTAAGCCAACCAATGAAGCCAACCCCGACCGCCAGAAGCTCTTTTGAGTCACATCGTTCATGGGAGCATCCTCTCTAATCTTCGCTCGCCCTACGCCTCAGGACTCTTTGCCAGGATGCTCTGCTCATCTTGAGGCATTCTCTAGCTGGAACCGTGCTTCTTGCATTGCGTTTCGCACGATCTCGATCCTTTGAATCTCATCGTTTATCGGAAAATCACTCCCTGAGTTTCATGCGTAACGACCAGATCGCTTTAGATTTCATTCCTGATGTCGTGGGCGGCCCACACGCGCACGCGTGTCGCATGGTTGACCGTGATTAAATTCGATATAAGGTCTGAAGAATGCACCGCCTGACGATCTTCTTGGATCGGATTAACTATAAGGCGGAGATGTTATTCCAATGTCGTGGGCGCTGTTATTAATGCATCCTCCGGCAACGCTTTCGAGCGGAAATTGCGTCCGGGGATGCGGGGCAAGTTTTTGCTATTTAGTGAGAAAACCAACCTCGTCCAAGGTCGGACCTTGAAGGAAGATGAATTTGCCCTGCCCCCCACCACACCGAGGCAAAGTGAAATTCTGTTACCAATTCTATTGTACACAAAAAGTCATATGGTTTTAATCATAACTCGTGTTGCTACGTTTCTCTCACAGAAATAGGCACACAAGCGGATTGGAAATAAACAAGGGGCTTGTACGGCAGGCAGACAAACGCACACCCCGCCAACTTTCATCTCACAATGTATGCAAGCGACACATTCAATAAGGTTACTCGGCTTTGGGTCGGAAGTGTTGAATATCTAAAATTGATCCCTCGCGCTTGTTTTTCGGCTTGAAGACGGCCTCGACGGCCATGCCCATGCTGATGTCTTCAGGATCGACGTCACCCAAACGATGGACGATGCCGCCGTCACCCATGCGTATCAAGGCCACGATTTCGGGCTCTTCGCGTGCGCTCCCGTCCAGATTCTCGTATAGCAGTGTGTAAGTGTGGACTTCACCAGACGTGCCCGCGTCGAGCCACTCGTCCAATTCATCCATGCAGCGTTCGCAGAATTGTCGCGCTGGCACATATATGATCTCACAGGTTGCGCAGCGCGAGCCGTAGATCTTACCTTCCTCCTTGATGGCCCGAAAGAAGCGCTCTCCGGCCAATCCGAAAGTGTAACGACTGCTGACGGGAAGTGTGCCGAGCCAGGTCTCTGGAGCTTGAGGATCTCGTTCCAGTGGGCTCATGATCCTTCCTCCTCCATCGGTTTGAAGTAGAGGATATCGGTGATGGCGCCCTCGCGCTCTTCCTCGGGCTTCCAGACGGCTTGTACTCGCATACCGATATACACTGTTTCGGGTTTCACATCGCCGAGCTTATGCATGATGCCGTGCAGCGGAGACGCGCCGTCGATTTCGACGACTGCGGGGATCTCTGGTTCTTTGATGCGCTTCACGTCCCACGTGACATAGCACAGCGAGAATGTGTTCACGGTGCCCGTGTCCTTTAAAGGTTCGTATCGATCCATCGGTTGGAAGCACAACTCACAAACGGTACGTGGCGGGATGACTGTACGTTTACAGGTTTCACAATAGGCGCCTAAAAGGATCCCTTTCTTCAACGCTGCGAGGTAGCTGCCGATGGCGATTCCTGTATCCCAGGCGAATTGTCCATTCATTTCGTCGTGTAAGAAGAGGACCTTGCCGTCGGCGAAGTCTTTTTCACGAAGCGGTGTGCCGGGAAATGTCTTGATCTTCGATGTCATTTTCGACGGCTCCTTTCAGGGATTGATCCCCATGATGACCACGGTCCCGACTTGCATCAGATCGCCCCAGGCCTGAGCCAGACCACGCTCGGGTTGGCCCGGGACCTGCCGATCACCTGCTTCCCCTCGCAGTTGCCAATAGAGCTCGGCGATCTTCATCAGACCAGCGGCAGCGATGGGATTGCCAACCCCCAACAATCCTCCTGACGGACAAACTGGCATGTTCCCATCCCGCTGGGAGGTTCCGTCGATCGCCAGTTGGGGCGCTTGGCCACGATCGGCGAGCAATAAACCTTCCAGATGGTGGCATTCTTTGTAGTCGAAGGGATCGTAAGGCTCGACGATATGAATCTCTTTGCGTGGCTCCTGGACCCCTGCCATCTCGTAGGCCATGCGGGCGGCGTTTTCCACGTATTGCGGATAGGCCAGATCACGATTGGCCCAATAAGCCGTATCCAGGTTCCATCCGACACCCTGAATCCACACTGGTTTATCGGTCAATCGTTTAGCCACGTGCTCAGCGGCGAGTACAACCGTGACGGCGCCGTCGCTCACCGGGCTGACGTCGAGCCGGTTTACTGGCCATGCAAGCATCTCCGAGTTGAGCACGTCTTCAACCGTGATGTCGGGATCTCCTAAAAGGGCGCAGGGGTGATTTGCGGCGTTACGCTTGTTCTTCACGGCCACATGGGCGATGTCCTCCTTGGAGAGGCCGTAAGTCTGCATGTAGCGGTTCATCTCGAGAGCGAAAATCCAAAGTAAGTTCGGTTTCAGTGCGCGCTCGGTGGTGTGATCGAAGATGGTCAGGAAAGCGGCCTGTGCGTGAGGATAGTAGCTGGACATCTTCTCCTCGCATACGACGAGGACGAGGTCAAAGAGGCCTGAGGCGACATGGTACCAGCCTTGAATGGCTGCGAAGACCCCCGTACCGCCACCCACGTAGGAACGCATGTAGGGCTTACCCCAGGCGCCAGCGCCATCGCTCAGATACTCGGCTTTCATGTGCACACCGTCGAAGGAGTCAGGAGCGGTGCCCATGCAGACCGCATCAATGTCGTCGATCGTCAGTTCGCAGGAATTCAGGGCCATGCGCGTCGCCTGCCAGGCGAGCTCCTTGGGGGTTTCCTGCGCACGGCGCATGAACTTCGTCATCCCGGCTCCAACAACCGCGACTTTTCTCATTCCCATGATTGCACCCTCCTCAATTGCTCATGATGACCACAGCGCCGCTCGTGGTGGGTACACCGCGCCATGATTGTGCCAAGCCGACTTTGATACCCTCTAGTTGACGCTCGCCGGCTTCCTGGCGCAATTGCAACACGACCTCAAGGGCTCGCGCCAACCCACTGGCGTCGAGAAGATCGCCCATCCCCAGGCTGCCGCCAGAGACATTGACCGGCAGCTCGCCGTCAGGCGCTGTGGCGCCTTGTTCCGTGAACGTGCCAGCCTGCCCTGTATTGCAGAATCCCAGTGCTTCCAGATGTAGCAATTCCTTGTAGGCATAGGTATCGTCCACCTCGGCGAAATCAATCGCCTGACGGGGTTGGTTGATGCCAGCTTGCTTGTAAGCCATCTCGGCGGCCACTCGGATATAGGGCGCCTCGCCCCATGCTCGGCTTTCGAGCGAGGCGGCACCGTTGCACCACCCAGCGCCGCGGATCCAAATCGGTTTATCGCTCAATTCTCGCGCCCGCTTCTCAGAAGCCAGGACCATAACGACGGCGCCATCTGCATGCTCGGCGGCCTCGCGTTTACCGAGCGGCCAAGCCAACGGTGGGCCAGAGAGCACATCGTCAAGTGTGAGATCCGCTCCGTAAGGCGCATAAGGATTGCGCAATGCGTTGCGCCGATTCTTGACCACTACGGCAGCGCATTGTTCGTGCGTAGTCTCAGTGTCAAAAAGGAAACGGTTCATCTCCAACCCGGCGATGAAGTCGGTGTTGAGGCGTAAAGGGCGATTGAGAACAGGGTCTTGAGCGTACGCCGTCACCTCTGGTAGCGTGTGCACGTTGGAGGCCTTGCTGTGTCCTTCCACTATGACGATCTCGGCGATGCCCGTGCGAATGAGCATATAGCCCGTGGCCAGACCATGAAGTCCATCGCCCCCGATGGTATGTACGGGCTTCAAGACCGCGCCGAGTTGATCCGGCACGTATTCGTCGAAGATGCTGGTGCCCTCCATAAAATCCTCGGCAACGGTGATGAAGCTATCCACGTCTGCCCTGGGATCGACGCCGGCGTTGGTATAAGCATTCACCGCCGCCTCATACATAAGTTCTTTATACGAAACTTCCGGCGTGACGGGCTTGTAGCCAGCCCATCCTACACCGATAATCGCGACACGTTCACTCATTGATGATCTCCTTGATTTCAAACACATGGTTACGCATTTGGTAGGCAGTTGGTCCTAATGCATAGACGTATCCGAAGCGAGTATCTCGTATGCAAGAAAATTTTCCCTAGAGCTTGTCTTCGCCCGGAGGCGTGATGGTCGAGTTTACAAGATCATTTTCAGCGATTCGTGCACGCGGCATGTGGCAGACGTTAAGCAGGTTAGGGATGTGCATAGAGTCTCTGATTTGATGGCCATGGAAGAACAGCGAAGTCATTGTATGACCGTTGGCTCCTGAGATCAACCTCGCTTTGCCCTGCAGAGCGGATGACATAAAGCACATTTCGAAGGAGCATTTGTGGTTACAAATGAGATGGATGAGTTTCTTACCATCGATCATGTAGGCGCGAAGCATACCATTTGTTTTATTAACACCGGCTCTGGCCTTATGTGGATGTTTTGCCTATACTCCCTCAGTAATCTCTGGAATTGACAGTCGTAATCGAGTTATGCTAGGGCAGGATCATAAAGTCTAGAACCGCTCCACTTTGAGATAGCTTCCCTGCTCCAAGCTATGCTCCATTCTTCAATAGGTGTAGTTTTCATTCGCTGGTTGAACGCTCATTTCAGTAGTCAGTGTCCTGTTTCAATAGGACAAACGAAGACTGCTTGATTGGCTTCGACTGATTTCTAGATGGGCGTTTAACCTGTTCAAGTGGGTTCGGGGATAAATGGTGGGATAACGTCTTACGAGATGGTTGCATAACAGGATATGTATAGATTGTGAATAGGCTAGCGAGCTTCCGAGACAGCGACCCAAGACGAACTTGGGGACACAGCTGTGTGCATAAGCACAAGAGGAAAGTTATTGGAAAGTAATATTGAGACGAGAGTGAAGAGACTCCAACGGAGACGAGCCCGGTACGATGGATCCGCTGAAGGAAGCCTATGTTTTTAGTTGTCGAGGTAGGAATTCGCGCAGTCCATACTTGTAAGCAGGTCGTGCAGCCGACGCTCATTGGGATCTATATTGCCTATAGGTGAGGTCAAATTATGAAATGCCCTGACTGTGGACATATCTCGGATACGGCGCTCCTCAGGTGTAACTCGTGTGGTGAGGCGTTCACCAGGGACGAACTCGAGACGCTGGAACATCTCGATTTCCTGCTAGCCTGGCTGGACGAAAGAGCCACTAGTCTGGGGATGGCAATGTATAACCGGCTTCGAAGCGAGGCCGTGAGTCAGCACGAAGCATTGCGGAAATCGCTCGATCTCGCACCACACCTGGCTCCTACAGAGGAAATACCGGCTGTCGTACCTGAGATCGCAGTTGCACCGGAGGAGGCTAGACAAATTCGCTTCTTGGGAGCGGTTATGAATCGCTTGCAGGATTGGGTTGCCTCGGGAGCGCTCAGCGTTGAGACGAGCCTCGCCTTGCACGATCACTTATCGGAGCAAGCTGCCACTTTGAGGGCCCAGCTTCCCGACCCATACATGGTGTTCGATGAGCCCGAAGAGCATCTCATTCTTAGCTTTGCGATCAAGCAATTGCCTCTCTGGAAAAAGGAGCTGAACTTCGCTCGCAAGGAGGGGCAGAGACTTTTCGACATGCTATACAAGAAACGCGCCGACCTTCCACTCCCTGCAGTTGAAGCGCCGACGCCGCGCGATGTTTTAGAAGCTGATGAAGTTGCGATCGTGAAACCGATTTCTGAAGCTGTGGTGATCCCTGAGCCAGCCCCACGTCCAGCATTCAAGCTGCCAAAACTGGAATGGGCGAAATGGTGGGAGCGAGCATGGGGTCTGGTGGTTTCAGGCGCGTTGTTGCGCGGGTTGCTCTATCTGGGAGCGTTCATGATCGTAGTCTCGGCTGCCGTCCTGGTCATTCGCTATTGGGATGTCTTCCCACCCATGCTTCAGTTGCTCTTCATCGCCGCCGTGCCTACCGTATTCTTCCTAGCGGGTTGGCTGGTACGCACCCGTCTCAAGCTGCCAGTGGCAGGTGGTGTGTTGACGGATGTGGGTGCGCTCTTGGTGGCCGTGGACTTCGCGGCCGTGTATCAATTCGGTGGGCTCGCTGGACGTGTGGACCTGACTGTCTACTGGCTGGGTGCCTCTCTGGTCTGTACGCTGATCTATGCGTTGGGCGCCCGGCAACTGAAGACGGAATTCTTCGGATATATCACGCTTCTTGGTGGGATGAGTGCGCTCCTGGCATTTACACGCTTACTGCGCCTGCCGCTCGAATGGCAGATTGTTGCCGTTTCAGCCTCTGCGCCGGCTATGGTTGAGGGCGCAGCACGACTCGATAAAATCGCAGATCCGTGGGACCGCTTGGCGTGCGCAGCCAGGCGAATGGCGCAGTTGGTGCTCCCGATAAGTATCGCACTTGTGCTGTTCGTTCCAGGTAGAGTGGCGTTGGGCCAGACAGCCACATTCGTCTTTGCATCGCTCGGTTTTGGATTGCTGGCGTGGCGCTTCCCCAAAGTCCTATACGCGCATGCTGCCGTGTGGACTTCAATCGGTGCCTTCGCATTCATATTTAGGTTGATTCGGCTGCCGTATGCGTGGTATGCGACGACCATAGGCGCCTTATCCATCCTCTATCTCCTTGTACGTCAAGGTGCGTCACGACGATGGCCTGAAGAATCGGAGTGGGGGGAAAATATTCTCCTGGCAACGCGCTACGCTCAATGGGCGTTACTCGGTATCACCGTCCTTACCGGATTCGTGAGCATATTTGCAGACCGCTGGGCCGGCGTCTTCGCATTGGCGCTGTCGTCGCTCGTGCTTGGATGGAACGCCTACATCGACGACCGGCCAAGCCTGGTTCTGTTGAGCGGTGGGTTGTTTATTGTGCCGTTCTCGCTGGCGCTTGATCGTTTGTTTTTCGACTTCGAGGTGCTCCAATCTGGTGCTTGGCTGATGGTAGGCTGGGTCGGGCTAGCCCTGGTGTATCTGGCATTGGCGAGCGCCATGCGAAAAGCAGAGCAGTATGTTTTGGGACTCAATCAATGGGCACATGCCCTTACACCGGCGGCACTCGTTGGTTTGATTGTTAACTACAGCGTCACTTGGGAATCCTGGTTCAACGGGCCTACACTCGTCGCACTTGGAGGGATGGTTGTAGTCTATACGGTTTCATCGTTGATCCAAGATCGCGATCGTCTCCCAGGGATCTCGAATTACCTGGCTAAGCTGCCGGAGTGGCTTGAGACCACGATCTTCCTCTGGCCGGTGGGGATATTGGTGCCTTTGTGGCTCTCTGTCGCCTGGATGGGAAGCGTTTTCAAACCCACATGGCTGGGCACGGCGCTTGCGGCCCTCGGTCTCGTTTACGTTGGCTTAGGCGAGGTGTTGCGGCGGCGCAAGGCGGAATATCGATTACCTGCGCATGTTCTCGCCTATGTGCTGGCAGTGAGTGGGATCCTCGTGGCGTTCGGAGAGCGGTGGGCGTTGTTGACCACTCTATATCTCGTGGTCGCTATCTTTGCTGCTTTGGCAGTTCTCTATCGCCGTGTATACGAAACGGCCGTCACTGTGATGCTCTTCGTCTGGCCTTTCCAATTGTCCTTGGAACTTTCACCGGTGACAGCCCACGCATACTCCCTTGCGTACGCGTTGTTGGCGAGCTTGGTTTATATCCCTATTGCACTCCGGTTGGATCGGCTCCGTAGAAGGCTGGCCTTACCGGCGTATATATGCGGTTACGCCATGGCGGTCTTTGCCGTGGGGGCCTCGCTGCTCGGACGATTTGGCGTCTATGAATTGGACGTCCCTTGGGTGGGTGCAGTGACGCCGCTCATCGCCTCGGGATTGTTTGTTTTAAGCGCACATTGGTTCAAGCTGGCTCCCTTCGGTTGGGCGGCTGCCGTGACATTTCCCATCGCTTTTGGCCAAGCGCTCACGCTGTTCCGTGTCCCGCAGGTCTACGTTCCGGTGTCGTGGGTCGGGTTGGCATACGCGTATATGCTCATTGAACGCACGTTGGGGCGCAGAAGCGAAGTGCAAGCGACAGCATGGTATGAGATATTTCGTTGGCCGTTGCGTTTGGGTAACATCATTCTCGGCGGACTAGGACTTGCTCTGACATCCGCCGGCACAGCCACAGCTTTCTCCGGTATTCGGCTCGCCGACCCGCTACCACTGATCCTTGCACAAGTGCTTGCCGTCTGTCTCGCTGCGCTGGCTGCACACCTCTATCGCAACCGTTGGCCGATGTTTGCCGCAGCAGTCTTGATTTTCTTCCCCACCACGTGGTCGTGGATCAGATATGGGCCAGATCTCACCCAGGCTCAGTATGCATTGGTGTGGATGGGGTTGTCCGCCGTGCTTCTTGGGGCGGGGTTCGCGCTCGACAAGGCTAGGGTTCGCTTCGCCCACGGCCCCTACCTGGTCGGTTACGTCCTATGCTGCTTCGCACTCGTCTGGTCCGTGCAGGATCAACTTGTCAATCTGTATGCATTAGCTGCCTTCCTGATCCTGGCGGTCCTTTCGCAGGTGGCTGTGCACGCCAGGCGGCATCGCTCGTTTGATGATTTTGTCAAGTTTGTCTGGCGGCAAGCAGACACCGTGGCGCAGCGAGTGGCCAATAACGCATTTCTCTTCGTTGCCGTCTTTGGTTTGCCGGTATGGCTGACCCAACTGTTGAGCTACCACGAGGTCACGATCGCCTTGCGAGGGTTG
>JABAOF010025289.1_pt1 | contig 16521 bp, 15 predicted proteins | sample 7062171 | NCBI WGS metagenome assembly JABAOF01 (sample SAMN14538628, study PRJNA623070) | marine sediment metagenome | biome: marine biome [ENVO:00000428]; feature: marine pelagic biome [ENVO:01000023]; material: deep marine sediment [ENVO:00002113] | place: India: Gulf of Khambhat ...
AGTATTATCACCCTACGGAGGCCGGCTGTACCGGACGGTGAGATCATAGTTGAGTAGATTAGAAAAGCTATTTGCAAATGAATGACTTTGAGCAACTAATGGCCAAAGACAGGGACCATATCATCCGAGGTTGGACTTCAATAGCAGAGCCGACTCTCATAAAGGATGGCGATGGAGTTTGGCTCGATGATTACAATTCGAATAGGTAAATTGACTGTTCATCCGAACTATTTGTGAGGGGCCTGGGCCACTCAAGAAGACCTATTATACAACTAGAGGATCTGAGGCCAATGGGGTGGCGTTGAAAATGGCCAAGTCATATACGAGGAAATATGAAGTTGTTACTCTCGAGAATGCCTACCACGGACCTATATTTGGTCCCTTAACTCCTGCCAGCAGCACCAATGACACAAAAGGATTTTGAACATTAATGCAAGGTGTTATCCGCCTTCCAAATGACTAATACTAGCGATGTTTCCATAATAATCCAATTGTGGCATCTGGTGCGCCAAGAAACTCCACAGAATCTATTGGGGGACAAGAGCTTCTATGCGAGCAGTGCTGGTGATATTGGGGCAATCATATTTGAACCCATGCAGGGTGCTGAGCGTATCATTTCTCCAGGGGTTGGCTTCAAGAGATAAGAGGATATGCAACAGATTTGGTATCCTTCTGATAGCCGATGAAGTCCAAACAGGCTTTGGCAGGACAAGTAAGATGTTTGCTGTAGAATATTGGGACGTTACTCCCGACATCATGACTATTGCGAAAGGAATCGGAGGAGGAATCCCACTTGGAGGTGTGTTAACAACCGATCAAATCGCTGAGGGCTTCTTATCTAGGACAACCCCGACCTCGGCAGATAGTCCCGTCGCATGCCAAGCCGGCCTTGCCTACATAGAGACTCAGCAAGAACAAGGTATTTGTGACAATGCTTCGGAGATGGGGGGGTAAACTCGTTGAGGGTCAGATGACAAAAGCTCCAGTCCCCAAAAAAGCGATGGGAGAACTGAAAAAGAATCAGCTGAGCCGTGGCATAATAGCCTACACCTCGGGGCCTTTGGGGAACGTTTTCAAGATACGGCCTCCTCTAATAATTACCAAAGAAGAGGTTGAATTCATTCCAAACGCTCTCAAAGAAGCTACTTTTGAAGTTTTGGGAAGCGAGTGAATGAGAATGGGGAATGGGAACAGTGCATAGTCGTAGGAATCGGAGGTGGTGGAGTTGTGGGACCCACGTTTCTTGACATCTAAAATGTGTTCATTAAGGATCTTATCACTGAGGGGGGGTACTACCGTCGGGGAGATCGGCGGCCCCATGGAAGAGCTTCATGTCTTCAGCTAGGGTCTCAACCACCCCATGCCAATTTCAAAGGTCTGATGAAGTTATTCAGGACCGTAGGACTCGCACAACCCTTGTAGCACTTTTTTTCCCAAAGAGACCTTGAGCCAGCTCAAGAGTGTCTCTTTCCAAAAATTGGACGTCAAGCCCCAATTCCGTCCTCTCACCCAGCAGAGAAAGAAGGAGTCAGGTGTCGACTCTCAGCCAAACACCTTTTTCCTAAGATGCTCGATACCGAAACCTACACGAGGGATGGCGGTCTGTCGGGATTGAAAAAAGGATCCCCTTGACTGAATCCCATAAGGGGGATCCTAGTTTACGTGGCTCGAACCCCAGTTCCTCAGAACAGGGCGAAAATGCTATAATGTGGCCGTTCTTGAGGTCTATTCACCATGAAAACCTCTAATCTATCTTGGAAGGAGAGTGTCCAACTCAGGCATTGGCCCCCGGACCTCGCTGCCAGACTCAAAAAACTGATCTGCAGGTTTGCGCACAAGAATCCCAAACACTTTGCTGTATTTGATGCGGACAACACGATCTGGAAGTACTGTCTTGACGAAGCGCTTTTGGCCTATCTCGAATTCAAAGGAGTGCTCTCAAGAAGGGCTGCCATCGCTCCACTGGAGCTAGTTCCATTCAAGAAAGACGAAAGCCTATACTCGTATCACTGCAGACTCTGCGAGATCGATAGAAATATTGGCTATCTCTGGATTGACCAGATGTTCAGCGGCTTGTCACTGCGTGACCTTAAAAGGTATGTCGATGAGCTTTACGCTTACGAAAAGCCCATTCCGGTGAGCTACTATCAGGCGGATATCCTAAAGAGAGATTACTTTAGTCCACCTTCAATCTATCCTGCTCAAAGAGAATTGATCCATCTTCTCATGGATAATGCAATTGATGTCTACGTGATATCCACAGAATCGGAAGAACTCGTCCGAATGGTGGCTTCAGATCCAAAATATGGTATTGCAATTCCTCCGGAAAATGTGATTGGGCTAAACCTTCTGCTCCGAGATCCCGAAACTGGAAACATTACTACGGCAAGATTGCAAATCGAAAGGGGACATTTCTTTGATGAGGAGTACAGTGAGGCTCATCACTATAGCCACGTTTTTACATCCTATCCCTTTGGCCCTCTTCCTTTTTATGTTGGAAAAATAGCGGCGATAAAAGGGTATATCCATCCGTTCAGAAAACCCATTTTAGCTGCTGGGGACTCTCCCAATGACTATTTTATGTTTTTCTATTGTGATGTGGAGCACGGAGGGCTCAGGCTTTGGGTTAACCACCAGGACAGATATCTGACCAAAACCAAACAAGTGATAGAACAGAGACGTGATGAGGAAAAAGCGCTGGGGATGAAATCCACTGCCGACAAGGGGTGGCTCTTTGTGAGAGCAGAGCAATTGTAAACAGCTATTATCTACGATTCTTGACCTTTCGCACACGTTTAGACATGGTCCCCCTTTCTTTAGTGTGACTGGTCGCTATCGCTCGCCTTGGGGTAATCAATGCTGCCCAATTCTCCCATTTTCGAGGTGGAAGAAGATGGAATAAACGTCTCCGCTCCATTTATCATACAATTTTCACGTCGCAAATAAACCGGGTTAAAGACTGGGAGGAACTCCTTGCTTAACAGGTATGAGCAAGCCGTAGCGATATGTTGTTCGTTAACCGAAACCGTTTAGAGTTGCGATAATTGCTATAGATGTTGACTTTATCACCCCTCAAATAAGTTCATATACTCATTTCAGATCTTGAATCCCAGCGCTCCAGATCTGACGTATAGAATATGAAAGACGCCGTTTCCTATCCTTACAAATTGTGATTTGTGTTGGAAATCATCAGGTCTGAAGCCGGGTGGAAACCCACTGCTTCACTTAGCAAGGGACTCACACATGGCGCAGTGTACGCTCTATACAATAGACCAAAACCTCGCTATTTGACTTCTACAGCTTTAGGCCCCCCATTAGATTGGCCGCACGGTCCACGATTTTTTCAAAATCCAAACCACTTGCTTGGAGACAATATCGACGCTCAAAGCTGTTCTTCTGCCTGCCGCACCAATAGGTGAGAATGATTGAGCATTAACGCCCACGCATAACACGATGTGCGGGTCTCATTCAGGATGGCCCCAAGGCGTTCCAAAAAACCGTCCCGGTCCCGATCATTATGAAAAACCCTTCTGCGTTCAATACATCCCGCAATAATGTGATGGAGCGGCCCCGGATCATCTATTCGTGACTTGCGTGGCATAAAATGTTCATAACAGAAAACCAAAAAGCGATTAACTTATAAACTTATGTACGTCCCCTAACTCTACTAATTCTATCAAACGCTTAGAGACGGTTCGCCTTTTTCTTAGATTGACTGCTCGGTATCGGTCGGCTTGAGGTAATCAATACAGCCCAATTCCTTATGCCCGCGGTGGGAGATTTCAAGGTAGACAGCTTTTCCGAAGTTCAAGGATGTGAAGATAATTTCGAAGGTCTGGAGAAAAAGAAACTGCTGAGCAAAGCATTTCGCAATCGTGATAGCTGCAACTTAGCGTATTAGTCACTGCGTGGCGGTCTTCCGCTCCAATGAAAAAGCGTTCGTCGGTTTTCTCATACACCGCCCTTCAAGCTAGAGCCAAACAACTAAGTACAGCGTGGCGCCTTTGACTGTCTCGGTGGACAATGAACGTTATGTGCAGTATGTGGCAAAGCGCAGAAGAGGTCTGGATGAAAAAGTCCTTGACAAGTATTCCTTGATCTCTTATATATGAGAGCTCGGAAAGCTAAACTATGCTGAGAAAGGAGGAATGAGAAGCGACTAGGTTTTTTGGAAATCAATTATTTTGGAAATCAATTATATTGTCTCTTCAAGAAAAGGGGGAAAAGATGAACAAGAGAGAGATCGATCGACTAGCTGAAGAACTTGCAGAAGGAAGGTTGACGCGAAGGGATTTTGTTAAGAGGGCAATGGCCTTTGGTCTGTCCTTGACTGGTGCCGTTGCACTTGCCCGCGGACTTCAATCCCGGGAGGCCCACGCTGCTGCGGAAATGGAGACTGTCAAGATTGGTGGAGCCGTACCCCTATCTGGGCCTGTCGCGTATTGGGGCATTTCCACGATGCAGGGTTGGGTGGATGGTGCCGAAGTGATCAATTCCAGGGGCGGTCTCAATGTCGGGGGTAAGAAGTATAAGATGGAGATTATCACCTACGACACGAAGGGCACTGTGGCTGATTCCAGGGCTGCGACGACGCGACTAGTTGAACGGGATAAAGTGAAGTACGTATTCAGCCAGGCTGCAGCTAGTACCATAGGCATGCTCCAGGTTACCGAACCGAATCAGGTAGTCTCAATTGTTGCTTGCTGGGGTTACTTGAAACAGTTCGGACCTGAGTTCTTCTATCACTTCCGAGCCGAAATGTCCGACTACGAGCAGGGCTTTGCATATGTTCCTTTCATGAAGGAGAAGTATCCGGGAATCAAAACGGCGGCATTCATCGGTCCAGACGATAAGGACGGATACGACTGCTTTTACTCCTACCAGCGCCTGATGGATTATTACGACATCAAGAACTTGGGAAAGGAGTATTTTGAATGGGAGACCACCGATTTCTACCCCATCGTGACCAAAATATTGGCCTTGAAGCCAGACACCATTATTACCAGCCCATCACCACCTGGAATCACTGCAAGTATCATAAAGGCAGCCCGTGAAATGGGCTACAAGGGCCCGATTTCTTCCCCTGCTGCTTCAGAGACAAAGACAATCCTCGAAGTCGCCGGTGAACATGCGCATGATGTGGTCCTTCCTGTAACGCTTGAATCACCGGTGACGCAGACTCAGAAGGAAATAAAGCAAAGGTTCCTTGACAGATTCGGAGAGTTCAATGCATTGGCTGGGAACTATTCCTGGTGGGTATATGCACTGGCAAAAGCGTTCGAGGATGCAGGCACCGTCGAAGATACTAAAGCTGTGGCCAACGCCTTGCAGGATGTGGTTCTTGAAGATACCTACGTTGGCAAGGCCAAATTCGGAGGGGAAGGAGCATACGGCATAAAGCGGCAGGGTATTTATGATTGCTATACGACCCTTATCGAGAACGGAAAGGCTAGACTGGCCGACGTGAGATTCCCTGCGTTGCCTCCAGGCTATTAATAGCAAGCCTTCAGGCGGTTTTTCTTCCTGAAACTCAAATACCTGAGATCTATAAGCAAACTGTAAACCGGTATTTGCCAGGGAGATTGAGAACCCTGGCAAGTACCGGTGAACAACAGAAGGGGTCCTTAAACCGAGAGTTGGAGCCAAAATCACGATTTGGCCAGATATGGATTTCGCTGTTTTGTTGAATGAGAGTTAAAGAGGTGGGGACGCGAATCCTGTGTCCGAGGCGAACAATGACTCACTGAAATCCAGAAAAGGTTTTGATCGACTTGTGAGTAAAGCTTTTCCAAAGGAGTCTTCACTATTGGCAAGAAGGGGGCGACTTAAATGAAAAAGGCCACGGCATGGGTTTCACTTGTGGCTCTTGCACCATTGCTGGGACTATGGATTGGATGCGAACGAGGAAAACCGATAGAAGAGATAGAGATGAGGGAGATCATAGTTGGGGGAGTGGTGCCACTATCCGGCTACGGGGCCTATTGGGGTAGACCCATCGTCAAGGGTTGGAAAGACGGTGCTGAAGTCATCAACGCCCGAGGCGGTATTAAGATAGGAGACAAGAGGGGTGACGCATACAAGTTCAAGATCATCGCTTACGACTCAAAAGGGACAGAAGCTGGCGCCAAGGAGGCTGCCACCCGACTTGTCGAGGAGGATAAAGCACATTACCTGTTTTCCCAGGGCACAGCCAACATCAGCGGAGTCCTTGAGATCGCTAAACCCAAGAAGCTAATCTTGATGACCGCCTCCAGAGGGGACACAGAAAAGTTGGGGCCGAATCATCCGAATAGTTTCAGAGTGGAAATGTCCGACTATGAACTCGGTTTCGCTTACATTCCCTTCATGAAAGAACACTACGCTGATCTGAAAACAGCTGCTTTCATTGGTCCTGACGACCAAGATGGGCGTGCCTCCCATCGCTCGTACCAGCGCCTGATGGAGCACTTCGGTATTGAAGACCTGGGGAAACAGTTCTTTCAGCGGGAAACCACTGATTTCGATTCGGTTGTCTCCGAGATAGTCGCGTTGAAGCCCGATTGTATTATCACGAGTCCCACACCACCAAAAACAACAGCAAGTATCGTGATTGCAGTTAGAAAGACGGGTTACAAGGGGCCAATAGTGTCACCGGCCGCGTCCGAGGCTAAAACCATAATAGAAGTGGCTGGCGAATTTGCAGACAACGTCGTTCTACCCATGACTCTTGAATCCTCGCACACCGAGTATCAGAAAGCACTCCGTGAGAGGTTCAACAACAGGTTCGGCAGTTACGAGGAGCTGGCCGGAATCTACTCTTGGTGGGTTTATGCACTGGAACAGGCTTTAGTGGTTGCTGGGTCATTTGAGAATACTACGGCGGTGGCTAGCGCCCTTGAAAATGTGGTGCTCGAAGAGACTTACGTAGGAAGGGTCAGGTTCGGTGGCGCGGGAGAATACGGCCTGAAAAGGCAAGCCATTTATGATGGCTATACGACAATTATTCAGGCCGGCAAGGCCAATGTCGTTGACGTAAGATCCCCGGCATTACCTGAGGGATACTAGTCTCTGAGGCTATAGTATGATGGCTCTGATTCTTGAGATCCCATTCATTATGTGAACAGAATAGGGCGCGAGGGTTCTGGTAGAGGGAGAGGTGTCTTCGCCAGGAACGATGCAGGACACAAGATATACCCACAAGACCCGGAGAAGCGGCCACTGTTTTGTCCTCCAAACAAAGGGAAGGGAAACACATGACCAGTGAGCTACTCGCACAAATGACGGTCACCGGTATTTCCCTGGGCTTGATTTACGCACTGATTGCCATCGGACTTACTTTGATATTTGGCATAATGCGCATCATCCAGTATGCACATGGCGAGATCTACATGTTGGGTGCGTATTTTCTCTATTATTGGTACAGTGCGATAGGATTGCCGTACTGGATGGGGCTGATCATGAGCGCTGTGGCTATTTTCTTTTTTGGCATTTTCCTTCAGGTAATTCTTTTCCGTCCCCTCCTGGGCAAAGGGCTGCTGCCTCCGCTGGCGGTTTCCTTGGCGTTGATTTTTATCATCTCCAGCAGCGGCCTCCTAGGCTTTGGAACCGTTGTCAGAGGTATACCGAGTGTCATTTCTGGTGGAATTGATATGTTCGGCGCCCATTTTGCCTACGAGAGAATCGTGATCTCGATCATCGCCGCCGGTAGTATACTGGGGCTGTACCTGTTCCTACAAAAGAGCAAACTCGGGGTTGCGATGCGTGCTGTCTCCGAAGACCCCGAAACGAGCTCTCTCCAAGGAATCAATAACCGTCGGATTCACTATATAGCCTTCGGCGTCGGAAGTGCCCTAGCAGCAATAGCTGGATGTCTGCTTGGAACGCTGATGTCAATCGTTCCGACAATGGGATTCATGGCGACGGTGAAAGCATTCATGATCGTGATTATGGGAGGTCTAGGTAGTATTTTGGGCGCCCTTCTCGGTGGATTTATCATCGGTTTCATTGATAGCTTCCTCACCACGACAGTAACCGCCGAAGTCGCCTACATAGTGGGTTTTCTAGCGATTTTTGGGATACTGGTATTCAAACCTGTTGGATTGTTCGGTCAAGAGTGGGAAGGGTAGAATGAATGGGAAAAGTGGACAGAAATACGTCTGGTTGATCGCACTGGCCCTTGTCTTTCTGCTACCTTTCATTGTCCAGCGCGACAAATACATCCTACACATCGGCATCAGTGTCGCCTTCAACGTGTCTTTGGCTACCAGTCTCTGGCTTTTGTGGACATTGGGATTTGTCTCTTTTGCTCACGCCGGTTTTATGGGGATCGGAGCCTATACTTCTGCCTTGCTTTTTCTTCGGCTCGGTTTATCCTTTTGGGCGACTATTTGGATTGGCGCAGTAGTGGCTGCTATCATTGCATGCGCAGTCAGTTTCCCCTTGATGAGGACGAGGGCCGTCTACTTTTTCATGGCTAGCTGGGCCATCGGGGAGGTGATCAAACGGATATTTGCTTACTATAGAGGGTTTTTCGGCGGTTGGGAAGGGATCTTCGGCATTAATCCGCCAAAGGATCTCCTCGGTATATGGAACATAAACTTCTCTTCAAGACTGGCCTACTATTACTTAGCTGCCGTCTTCGCTGTAGCAATTGTATACTTTGTTTACAGCTTGAATAAATCCCGTGTGGGTATGATTTTCTGGAGTATCCATGATGCCGAAATTCTCTCCGGGCATGTCGGAGTTAATTGTCTTAGGTATAAAGTTCTGGGGTTCACTGTCGCATGCTTTCTTGCCGCCCTGACAGGTGCTCTCTACGCACACTACCACACCTACATTAATCCAAAGACGTTTGACATCTGGCAGTCAGAATTCGCGCTCGTTCATATCATCGTAGGAGGATTGTCCACAGTTGGCGGTCCCGTGTTAGGTGCCACATTTTTAACACTTCTGGATGAGTTGCTTCGTCCAACAGGGTATTACCGAGTGATTCTCTTCGGAATCATACTGATCATCACTGTCCTTTTTCTACCCGAAGGTTTGGAAAGCATACCCAAGAGAATCCGCCAAGCTCGGGTTGCAGCCTCCTTGCAAGCGGAAGAGAAAAGGGAGGTTTAGGAAGGTATGCATCTACTTGAAGTAAAAGACGTCAACATGCGTTTTGGTGGTCTGGAGGCCATAAAGGACTTGGACCTAGATATCGACGAAGGCGAGATCAGGGGTCTCATTGGACCCAACGGCGCTGGGAAGACAACTCTCTTCAACGTAATCAGTGGAGTTTATCGCCCAACTGCCGGTAAGGTCATATTCAAAGGGCAGGATATCACTTTTCTCAAACCCCATGAAGTCACCAAATTGGGAGTTGTCAGAACCTTCCAGGCCATCACCCTGTTTAAGAACTTCAGCGTATTTAGAAACGTACTGATGGGATGTCATCTATATGCAAAGCTGAGCTTCTGGGGAGCTGTTTTGAATAGTCGTGAAACGAGAAAGACTGAAGCGGAGAATGAGAGAAAGACCATGGAGATATTGCGATTCATGGGGCTCGATAAACATAAGGATGAACTTGCTTTGAACTTACCACACGGTTATCAGAGAGCACTCGGAATTGCTATCGCCTTGGCGGCCGAACCAGAAGTGTTGATGCTCGATGAACCGGTGACCGGTATGAACCCGGAAGAAACCTTGGAAATGATGGAACTAATAAAAAAAATAAGAGATAGAGGAATTAGCATTCTGTTGATCGAGCATGATATGAAAGCCGTGATGAGTGTTTGTGAGCGTATAACGGTGCTTGACTTTGGGAGAAAGATCGCCGAAGGTCCGCCCAAGGAAATAAAACAAAACGGGGCCGTGATCGAAGCCTATCTAGGGAGCGAATACGATGCTGCTTGATGTGAAGGAGGTAAGAGTCCACTACGAAAAGGTCGAGGCGATCAAGGGCGTATCCATAGCCGCCGACAAAGGGATGATCAGTACACTGATAGGAGCCAATGGTGCGGGCAAAACGACCATTCTTAGAGCAATATCCGGGTTGAAGCGTGTAACCTCGGGTGAGATCTGGTTTGATACGAAAAGAATTGACGAAATGGCCCCTCATGATATCGTCGGGCTAGGAATTGCACACGTTCCAGAGGGGAGAAAGGTTTTTGGTCTTATGACGGTGGGGGATAATCTCAGGGCAGGTGCATATTTGCAAAAAGAGAGTGCTAAGATACAAGAGACGGCCGAAGAGGTCTTTCGGCATTTTCCGGTTTTGAAAGAAAGGCGGAAGCAATTGGCCAAAACTTTGAGTGGAGGTGAACAGCAGATGCTCGCCATGGGCCGTGCTCTGATGGGGAGACCGAAGATTATCCTCATGGACGAACCTTCCCTCGGCTTAGCGCCATTGATGGTCAACGAGATTGCGAAGATTATCGGGCGATTCAGGAAGGAAGGATTCTCGGTCGTTTTAGTAGAGCAAAACGCAGCTTTGGCGCTGAAGTTAGCCGATACGGGATATGTCTTGGAAACAGGAAAAATAACCCTGGAGGGGGATACAGGCGAGCTGGCACAGAACCAACATGTGAAAAAAGCCTACTTGGGTGGGTGATTACGCTTCGGATTTGCATAGGAACAGGAGCCCAAAACACATTGCGGCACCGGTTGAGAGATCGAACAAGTCGAAATCGCGAGAGTTGGCTGGGTTTAGAACGACTGCATCCGCCTGCTGCATCTCCACTAGACATTACTAGTCAGCCGTTCTAAAAAGATACGGTCTCAAAATCAAGTCCGGTGAAGGCTTTTCATCACTTACCAGCCCTGATAGGCCTTTTTCAGTATATCGAGAAAAACCTCCTGGTTCAGCGTTCTCGGGTTTGATTCTACTGAAACATTCCACGTAGCTCTTTCTGCGACCCGTTTCAGATCTTCCTCTTTTACTCCCAGCGTTTTCAAACTCGTAGGAAGTTCAACTGTCTTGATCAGATTCTTGATGCTATCAACCGCCCTAGCGGCCGCTTCTCTGATTGGCAATCCTTCAATGTTCTCTCCTAGGAATTTGGCCACGTTGGCATGTTTTACAGGATCAGTCATACAATTGAACTCCATTATCCATGGTAAGAACAGCGAACAACATAGTCCATGTGGAATTACTGGATTCGGTGGATTCCCGTAGACCCCACCTAGAGCCTCGCCAAGGCAATGAACCCCTGCGCAGTCACTGTTAGCAAAGGCAATACCACCTAAGCACGAGGCAAGCATCATCATCTCTCTTGCCTCGACATCATTGCCGTTTGTATGTGCGATCGGAAGATATTCCCCCACTAGTTTCATGCTGCACTCTGACAAAGCGTCGGCAATCGGGTTAGAAACATTGGCGGTGTAGGCTTCATAGGAGTGGGTAAATGCATCTAAGCCTGTTGTGGCGGTTTGCCTTTCTGGAAGTGTCACTGTCAACAGTGGATCGTCTAGTGCGACTTTGGCGGCTATACACGGTCCTCCGGGATAGGATGCAGGGCCACCAATTGCCATCTTATTCCACCTCTCGGTATGTGTAATGATCGACCAGAAGTTACCTTCACTCCCCGTGCCAGATGTGGTTGGTATGGTTATTAATGGTGTCGGGTCCTTCTTGATCTTACCGAAATCCTCTAATCCACGGATTTCGTAGTCTCTTATACCCCCGGGATTTGTTGCGAGAATGGAGATTGCCTTTGCACTGTCCATTGGGCTTCCTCCTCCAAGCCCTAGGATAACGTCCGGTTTTACCTCTCTTGCGAGTTTTGCGCCTTTTTCGACAATAGTGTCGAGCGGATTTGGCTCCACTTCGTCAAATACTGTGTAATCCAGTTTACTAGCTTTCAGAGGTTCCTCTACCTTCTTGAGAATGCCAGCTTGTGCTACCCCTTTGTCAGTAACCACAAGTATTCTTTTCGCCCTCATACCTTTTATGATTTCACCCAACTCACTTGTTTTGCCTGAACCAAATTCTATCCTTGATACACCCCAATTAAAGGTAAAAGCCTTCTGAAAACGTTCTGTAACAGTCATTTTCATGCCCCCTTCTCAGAAATTTGTGACCTAACCTCCAATCCAGTTTAGCCGCCGGTGACGAGAGGCAAAACTTCTACCAAATCGCCGTTGCGCACCCGGGTTTTCAATCCGTCCAAGAATATGCAATTTCTTCCGTTGACGAGGATGACTTGCACTCCTTTAGAAGAGATCCCCTCCCGGCTTTTCGTTATCCTTTTCAGAAGCTCCTCCAGGGTAATTTGACCCTCAACGTCTAGATTTAATTCTTCCTTTCCCACTAGTTTTCTGGATATTCCATGAAACCTGATCCTAAGCATTTCTTACATCCGAAGAATTATCAGATCTGAAGCTTTAGTCTCTGTAAAGTCTTCTTGCTGGGGATTCCTTCATCATTCCAGCCTCTTATGGAATAGTACTCATTTAGCATCTTCTCGAAGTCTCCTTGATCGATTTTCCAGCCAGTATCTTCTCGCGGTTCCAAAAAGCGTGGAGGTAATTGGTCGTCCTTTCTTGAAAATCCCTCTCTCACATTGAACAGTCTTGTGAGGTTATAGATTCGCTCTCCTATTTCGAGGAACCTTTCCTTGTCCATCTTCCAGCCATGTGTGTTTAACCCCTTTATCGATAAATCAAGGAACTTGACAGGATCACCGGTTGTATTTGCGGGTATGTTATCGCACCCTATCAAACACCACAAAGCACTATTTCTGTCCTGCAACTCTTTTGTTAATCGTGCCTTTCCTTCTATTGTAAATGGCTCATCGAGTTCTTGAACTATCGTCCACGCCCGCAGGTGATCTCCTCCACGGTCCGCGGTGGCGTAAGCCAAAGCCATACCGACGGGACCTCGGATATCGTAGCCAGGGATTTCCAGACCTTTGATATGGACCGCGTTTTCTTGAAGACCAAGTTTTTCTGCACCCCTCATCAAGCCGTCAGCGAGCGTGTCGCCGATCCCTTCTCTTTGTCCTATCATTTCTACCAGTTTGACCTGGCCCTCAGAGTCGCCATAGTCTAATTTGTAATCTATCAAACCTTTTTCAGAGCATTCCATCACAAACGCAGTTATGTTGCCGATGGAAATCGTATCCATTCCATACTCATTACAGAGAAGGCCAACCTTAGCTATGGTCCCGATGTCAAACTGCTTACAGTTCGGGCCGTTTAATGCAACAGTTTCATACTCGATTCTATCCAGATCCAGACCAGCGTAGGGTCCTGTTTTCGCTTTTATGTGTACACCGCATGCGACGGGACATAGATAGCATGTGCTTTTGCCGATAGTCACCTCACGAAACGCGTCCTCAGAAACTTTCTCGTAACCTTCGACACAGCCCTCTCGGAAATTCCTGACAGGAAGAACCTTCGCGTCTGCCGAAAGCTGCATGGCTGGAAGATTTCCTCCAAGACCTATTCCCGGGATTACCTCAGTTTTCAGGTAGTCTACAAAAGTCCTACGAAGATCTTCGATACCCTTTTTCTGTCCTTCCGATAGTAACTCCTCCGGGCTCGATTTCCCCTTGACTATGATGGCCTTCAGATTTTTGGAACCCATCACAGCTCCAAGTCCTCCTCTCCCGGCGACACCTGCCCTTTGTCTCTTAGCCGCGTCATTAATGACACAGGCAAATCTGACGAGTTTCTCGCCGGCAAGCCCGATAGTGGCTACTCGGAAGTCTCTAAAGCGATCATCAACTTCATAGGCATTCCTTCCCGCTAGCTCTTTGCCGTCCTCTATTGAGATCCGATCCCCGTCTATTTTCAAGTACACGAGGCTTTCTGCTTTGCCTTCGACGATAATGCCGATGAACCTGGTTTTTGCAAGCTCTGCCCCAAACCATCCCCCGGCATAGCTGTCGCAGAAGGTGTTTGTCATTGGAGACTTCGATGCAATGACGTGCCTTGAATATACGTTGAAAATCCCAGTGAGTGGACCGATGAAAAACATGAGTTTATTCTCGGGGCTGAAGGGGTCTAGGCTAGGTTTGAGTTCCCTGTAAGCGTAATACGCTGCAAGGCCTTTGCCTCCAATGTACGTCTCTAAAACCTCGCGGGATATTTCTTCTTCACTAACTGACTTATGAGACAGATCCACTCGCAACAGGTACCTTTTCATCTTTTCACCTCTAGCATTATTGGGTAACTTGGACCTAGGGTTAGATTATAGGTGGTTTTCTTGGATTCCGTATTCTCTACCTTAAACCCGAGCGAAAGTCAAACGAAAACTGACATTGCTTTTATGAGGGAGTTTTAGTATGTTTTTCACGGTGATAATTGAGATCGAAGTAACAACTACAGGGTCTGTCGTAAGCCGGTCTGATGATGGAGAACAATCATTTTTTCTCACAAGAGCATCTGGTCCAATATGTGATCTCTAAATTCCTTATGAAAACGTCGAAAGAACGTGCCGACCATCAATATGTTGCAAGCAGCAACCGTTTTGAGAATGTCGCAGAATCGAATAAGGAAATCAAAGAGGACCAACTTTGTAGTCAATGATTCAGTTGATTGCATTCCGTTCTTATAATTTTCTTTTGTGAAAAAAGAGTTCGGCAGTCAAGGTGCCGAAAGTTGTAAGGTTTGAGCCCCTACATAGCGCTCTCAAGCTCACGACCTGCGCTTGCTTTTCTCTACTTGAAACTTGTTATTCCAAAAATGATCTTTACATCTGGTACTTAGTGAATGAACATGATCCTATTCATCGGTGAATATACAGAATGAGACAGACCAGAAGACTCAGTTCTGCGGAAATAGTAAATGAAAGCTAGAACCCAGCAATCCAAACGGCGAGTCAGCAATCTAGAAAAGCTGCTTGATCCCTGAAAAACACTAAGGAAGATCGCCTTTTATCTATTGCCAAGGTTCTTATTTCTTAGGGTATGCGGTTATGGTCCAGATGTTAGGTTGCGACATAGGCTCTCAAGGGTTAAAGACCGTTTTGTTTGATGCGAATGGCAAGCTGATTGCTACGGCTACTCGGTCTTATCCTATTGAATTTCCACATCCCACGTGGGCAGATCAGGATCCACAACATTGGCTTCATGCCCTTATCGAGACAATTACTGAAGTCCTGGATCATCCTGAAGCTGATAGAAATAAGGTCAAATCAATCGGATTGTCGAGCCAGGTGGATAGTGTGATCCCGGTCGACAAGAATTGCAAACCTCTAAGGAAGGCCATCATATGGATGGACCGCCGCTCGGTGAGCGAATGTGATTGGGTTTCGGAAAGGCAATCGCCGGGTGAGATATTCCAACTGACAGGTTTGAACATAGATGCCTCACATGTGGTCCCTAAGATCCTATGGATTCGGAATAATGAGCCAGCCGTATACGAACGCTGCTACAAATTGCTTTTGCCCGGAAGCTTCATCTTGTTCCATTTGACTGGCGAATTTGCCGTGGACTATTCAAACGCGTCTTCGACGATGCTTCTCGATGTTAGGAAAAGAGCCTGGTCGAATACCCTGATCGAGGCTTTTCAGATCGACCCAGAGAAACTGGTGAACGTTTACGGAGCTTCAGAGGTGGTGGGCAAAATCTTACCCGAGGTATCCTCTAGGACGGGTCTGGACCCAAACACCCAGGTTGTCGTTGGAAGCGGTGACGAGCATGCGGCAACTCTCGGAGCAGGCGTTGTGAGCGAGGGCTACGCCTGCGACATCGTGGGTACAGCGGAACCAGTAGCGTGTATCTCAAATGAGATCCTTTTCGACCCGACCCGACTCGTCGAAACCCATTGCGGGTGGGATGACCAGGCTTGGTTCATGGAGAACCCCGGATTTGTTTCCGGCGGCAACTATAGATGGTTTAGGGACAATTTCTCTCCTTTGGAAACTAAAGCAGCCAAAGCTCTGAACCTGAGCGAGTATCAACTCATGGACCTTGAAGCAGCTACCATACCTCCAGGCTCTGAGGGCCTGATTTTTCTTCCATGCTTGATGGGAGCGATGGTTCCTGAATGGAACAACCTTGCTCGGGGGACGCTTTATGGGTTGACCCTGAAACATACCAAGGCTCATGTAGTTAGGGCCATCCTGGAAGCTTCAGCATACGGGTTAAATGACATCATTCGCAGCATGGAACGGCTAGGCTGCAAAATTGACGAGATCAGGGTTGTCGGTGGAGGAGCCCAAAGCAGAATCTGGCGACAGGTCAAGGCTGACGTGACCAAGAGGGCTATTTCCCTACCGCATATCACCGAAACTTCTTCTTTTGGCGCCGCCCTGCTCGGTGGGATTGGAGTTGGCATTTTCAAAGACGCGAACGATGCCGCCTCCAATGTGGTTAGCATCAAGGAGCAGATCGAGCCCGATCTCCGTGCTGCAGAGATCTATGACCCTATGTACACGATGTACCGAGAATTGTACGCTTCTGTGAAAGGCATCTTTGAGCTGGGTCACAAGGCGGAGTCGTTGCTCCAATAAGGCCATTGATTGAACTTGCCAATTAGACGTCCTACCCTATGCCGTCCTCGTTCTGGAGTGTTTTGTTGACTGAAATCTAATAGGATTCGATGTGGTTTGCATAC
>JABAOF010011479.1_pt4 | contig 16520 bp, 34 predicted proteins | sample 7062171 | NCBI WGS metagenome assembly JABAOF01 (sample SAMN14538628, study PRJNA623070) | marine sediment metagenome | biome: marine biome [ENVO:00000428]; feature: marine pelagic biome [ENVO:01000023]; material: deep marine sediment [ENVO:00002113] | place: India: Gulf of Khambhat ...
GAGGATGTGGAGCAATTGATGGACGAGATTTTTTGAGGTCTTGGAGTGCTTTGGTTAGGGGGATGGTTGAATGAACGATGGATTTTTGAAGGTAAAGAGGAAGGGATGGAATGGAAGGTTTAAATCTAAAGATGATATTGATGAAAGGGGTGGGGGTAAGTGGAATTCGAAGATAGATTGAAAGAGATTTTGAAAGAGGTGTTGAGGACGTTCAATGGCAAATTGGAGGAGCTGGACGAGAGATTGAAGGCTGTGGAGAAGAAATTGGGGATGTTGGAGGAGTGATTTGTTATCTACTCTTGGGTGGTAAAAAGTTTTTATTATCTGCGTGGTGGATAATATTGAATCCCTACTCGAAAAAAGATATTATTTTTCCACTTGGTGGTGGATAATAATTTGTACTCAGGTGGAGTTGTATAGGGGAGATATATAGGGGGGTTATAGTTTTTTTACTACCTAGTCCATTGGAACATATGTCCCACATTTTACAAAAAATTCATTAAAACTGGCAAAAATAATCGGAAATTATGAAAAATTCCCCAAAAATTAACAAAAATTAAAAAATTACCCTCGATACCCACCGATAATTATGAGACAATTACTCAAAAAATCCGAAATTATGAAAATTAGTCCCACAAAAATCATGTGCCGGAGAATTACCCTAAAACCTTAAATACAACCTCCACCTATATATCTTATGGAGGAATTGACCTTGACCAACCACAACTGACGGTTGTACCACACACAGCAAAGCCCTGTCCACCAAGACAGGCACCATGACCACAGTTAGATATTTTTTAACATATATTCAACCATTTGCACAGGCACACTTTCCATAGTTGTCACCGAATAACACCGCATGGCTCTATAACCGTTATAGGCGTTCGGCGACGTGCTGTGCATCAAGACCATGCGGTACCGATTTTTCCCAATTTCCTATACTTTCTATACCATTTTCCAAAAACCCGTATAAGCCCTCCGGCACACAGGCCCTCACACGAGAGCTCTGGTTGGTCTCCGGCACAAATGAAGTGTCTGGGGGAGCCAACCAGAGCGAAGCGACCAAGAGCCGGACAAAATCCCCAAAAACTTAAATAGAATGTCCCGAAACTTAATCTGCTATGAATTATCAAGACATATTCGATAATCTCACCAAGTGTATTTCATGCCTTGATGAGCTGGAACCACAGGAATATCCAACCACCATGACCCTAGCGTGGGGCGGTGAGTGGGTCACAATCACCTTCTGCAACGAGGAATGTTCAGACGAGGCGTACAACCTTGAATGGGAGCAGTTCAACGATTACAACAAGCCTTGTGCCGATTGTGAGCAAGGTTCATCACATTACAACACGACCGAAGACGACAAATATATATGTGCTGAATGCTATGGAGCTCCTAGAGGACTAATAAACCCTATACTCTTTGGGATGTGGCAAAATGATCTCATTGAAGCATGAACAACAGACCCCGAAGCACATCACACGCATACGCATACATCCAAGCGAGAAATACTACGCAATCGCCTTGGAGAAAGCGATGGACACCTATTTCCCCAAGTACCGGACAAAACCACATAAAGTTTAAATACTATAATGACAATGATAATATTGCTATGAATGACGACACATTCAACACCCTAACAGAAAAGGATTGCGAAGCCCTAGAGCTAGAAATCAAAGGATCAATCGACGGCATATGGACAACAGTTGAACAAGAGCTAATATTCTTCGCACACGAGGCACGAGAGGCACGCAAAGACCCCGACCATCAAGAGGAATGCAATTGCGAAATTGTCCTATACGTCCGCTTTGATACCCCGGACATGAGCATCACTGACTGGAACATAAACAACCCACAAATGGAATCCGAGCCCTACACACACCAAGACCGCTTGGTAATCGCTATTCCTATATGTATCACAACCCTACCACACAAGGACGACCTAGAGACCGAGCTAATCACCGAGCTCGGCTATTACGAAACCTACTAGGACACACTCTCCCGGCTCAATACAACAGGGACATTTGATGTCCCTCATGTGACAGGCACATATCAAGTGCCGGATGGAGACCAACCAATACCGGCTCATCTTATATGCCGGTTATATTGCCCCCCTATATTTTGTGCCGGATGATTTCACATAAAGTTTAAATACTGCGGTGACAATGGAATATTGCTATGACAGTAACTAATGACCTATCCAATTTTGGATACAGAGAACTAGATATGGCTGGAGACCTATTGAAAGCCTATGCTAACAATCGCCCAGATTTCTTATATAGTAAGGTAGAAATATTTTCCAATAGTATTAGTGGCTATGTATTCCTATCAGATGAGTACTACAACGTGGGCATTATGAAGGACGATAAACTCGTCCAATTCTTCTCATGTGACAACTGCGGCGAGGAGGGAACTAACGATGAAAACGCCCACGACAAACCATTTATTAACCATCTATGCTGGGAGTGTCACGGACAAGAGGAACACCCAGACGACCGAACATGTGAAGACTGCGAGGAATACGAATTCTTCTCATGTGGCAACTGCGGCGAGGAGGGAACCAACGAGAGCAATGCACACGACAAGCCATTTATTAATCATCTATGCTGGGTGTGTCACATACAGGAATATCACCCAGACGACCATACATGTGAAGACTGCGAGGACTACGCAGAACCAGAAGAGGTTGAATCAGATGAGGAAGAGGACAAGGAACCAGAGGAGGAATTATAATGAAAATAGAGATAGACGAGAAGAATAACATCATGAAGATAGAATATGTATTCACCGACACGGACACATGGACTAGTGAGGCGGTAGAATACGAAATTGACCTCGATAAACTTGTAGAGCTTGGAATCGCTAACAAAACATCCTATTACTGCTAATCCCGAACATCTAAACCAATCAGTCATAGCAGTCCCCCACACGGGGGACACATGATTGATCGGAAAAACCGAAAAAGTGAAAATTGCCCACAACGATCCGGCAGAATGGGTAATTACCCTAAGTGTACCGGACAATATCACATAAACTTTAAATACTATCATAACATAGAGTATATGCTATGAGACACATTGGATACAAATTCAACGCCGCAGCATTCTGTATTAGCTGTACGCTGGATAGATACCCACATTTGAACGATGATACAGTAGACGACCACGGAAACCCCATACACCCCGTATTTGACATAGACGAGAACTCATGCGGTGACTCGTGTAATGACTGCCTCGAATACCTATGGGAGATCGATGGAATAGAGCGAGACTGCGAAGAATACGAGTGTGAGCACTAAATACCCGTATAAGCGTTATAGGCTCCCCCACGAGCGAGCCCCCGCACACACCTACACGAGGTTTCCGGCACACATTAAGTGCCGGTTAATCCACCACCACGCCCCCACGTAAGACAAGAGCCGGAATGCTGTACCGGACAATATTAGATAAACTTTAAATACTGCGGTGACATAGAGTATATGCTATGACATCTATCAATGAATGGATTGATGAAAACCTTATCAATGAATGGATTGATGAAAACCTTAGATTTGAGGACAGAGAGAAGACATCATATAAGTTGATGAAGCGTAAAGGCGTGTGGCGTCCTGATTATTCCAAAGCCACACCACTAGGAGATTCACCCGTTGGTGTGTTCTGTATACCATGTGATAAGTACATTGTAAATAGTTTGAATACTTATGTAATGGAATGGCACGCAGAAGACCACATAAAAGGTAAAATACCTTACACTTACAGACGTACACGAGGCAGAAACTCAATGGCTCAAAGACGTAATGACTAAGAGGGGGCGATAGGCACAGTAGACCGGCACAACCCATAGTAAATACCTCAGACATTTTGTATCACCCCTTGAGCCGGTGCTTGTTCCGGCTCATTCTTTTATTTTCTACAATCCGGCACTCACATCCGGCACAGCCATCCGGCTCTCCTTATGGTGTTGGTTGGTCATCCCGGCACAATGAGAGTGCCGGAGGCATCCATGCACAGTCTGGATCAGGCACAATGGATGTACCGGAGGAGACCAACCATATTTTAGTTCCGGCACAATGAGAGTGCCGGTTAGTCCAATAACTGTACCGCCCTCTGCCGGAATAATGTGCCGGAGGCATGTCCCCCATGCCATTGTGCCGGAAAATGTGCCGGTGCACACTACCCGTGTGACATTTTGTGTGTGCCGGACAGATTGAAATATACTTTAAATACTATGTCACGAATCGGTTGTTGCTATGGCAGATACAGTAAATATCTCCGATATTATCAACAGGTCGATACCTGATGTTAATTTGAATACTGCACTCCCACGAGTGCAAGAACTTGAATATGAGCTCATATCTAATGATCATGTATATGAGATGGACGCACGATTGGTCAATTGGGATCAAGCTAATGGGTTTACCTTCGATGGTAAGCCAGTCTCCCGCACATGGTTAAGCCAATTCTTCGCAAAGAGCAACAGCAAAGTAACACTTAGCTCATTTGATCGCTCTGAAGACGTAATGTATACCATTCCAAACAGTGGAGGCTATCAGATGCCCGTTAACCTATTCCTCATGCGAGACGCTATCCATTCCACCAAGAGAGACGCATACAACATGAAATCACCCAAATATCTTAGTAGGTCTTATCATGGCAAACGAAGAGCGTTGCTAGGCGAGAACTACCCAAGAGAGATTGTAAGCATCACTAACATTGTGGAGGCATTGAATGACAATTTGGACATGCAAGGAGTCGAGTACAAGTACAAAGCTCTATACTTCAATGAGAGAGGTCACAGAGGCTTTAGCCTATTCCTACCTAAATGGACAGAAAATGTCAATGTTGGCATAAATGATGAGCTTGGCTTCGGTGTCGGGTTCAGAGACAATGTTCTGGGCGGTGGTTCAATCCAAATGAGCGTAGAGGTCTTACAGATCGCTTGTACCAATGGGATGATTTACAATAACCTTGAAGAGGCACAGAGCATGATCCACAGCTCCACCAGTGGAGTTTTGGACAAATTCCGAGCTTTCATCCAAAAATACACCGCTGGAATGCAATTGAACCAAGACCAAAGGCAAGTATTGAGACAAATCACACAATACAGATGGCAGAAAGCCACCATGCCCCAAGGCGAGCTTGAAGGCGTGTTCTATGACATGTTCGCAAAATCCCTTATTGCCTTCTCATCCAAGCAATACAGTGACATTGTCACGGGAGCCGAGCAGGCATCACAACAGGTAATTCCCGAAGAATCACTCAATGCTGTATTCACCAAGCTCATTGCTAAGTACTCATCACTCAATAAGGCTAACATGGACACAATCAAGCGTATTGCTCACACCAGCGGTACCATTGACAAGCGAGGCGACAACCTTACACGGTATGGATTGGCTTCAGCTATCACCGAGTACGCCAAGCGTGACACACTCACCGACGAAGACCGAGCAGCCCTACAAGCTACCGGCACACAGGTAATGTTAGCTCCCTTAACCATCCGACAATAATTCCCGGCACATCCCAACAGACACTCATTCCCGGCACATTACGTGCCATTTTTTTATTCAATACAATCCGGCACAGCTATCCGGCACACCAATCCGGCACAGCCATCAGGCACATGCGATGAGCATTGATGAGCTGGAACCGGCACATCATCAGTGCCGGATACAGGCACAACTGGTACTAGGTACATATGCAGTGCCGGAACCGAAATTATGGAAAATCGAAATTATGAAAAATTGCCACGGTAAGTTACCCATAGGCAAAATTACCCTCTTCTCGTCTCGCTGGAGCTCACTAATCTCCATCCAAGTATGGTTGGGCATCTAACAAAAAGCTCACGAGGCTGAGCGATTGTGAGTGAAAGTGTGCGGGAGATCAACCAAAGGGGAGGCTGAGGTTTAGTGATGATTATCGATGATATCATCGATATTTTAGATGTAACGATGATTATCGATGAAACTAACGATCGATGGTCGTAATCGATATTCATCACTTATCGATGATACAATCGATGATCATCGCTATCCGGCTCATGGGGCTGGGGCAGAGCTATCCGGCACATATAGGGAATCTACTATATAGGGTTTCCGGCACATGCCCCCGGCAGTGCGAGGATCGTACCAGATGATCCGGCACAAGTGGAGTGTCGGACAACCCGCCAAATGCGTGAAGTATGAGAATTTTGTGTGCCGGAGCGTTTGCCCGATTCGTTTGTTGGATGTGTAGAATGGGAGTACAGCCAGATTGAGCATGTTTTACACTATGTCATAATTATATTTAAATATTATAATGATATTGAGTATATGCTATGAATCAAGAACAAGCAGTCGAATATCGACTTCAATTGATTGAGAGCCTAAAGGCTCTAGTACCCGCTGGTGCCAGCACTGGCTTAATCCACTTTGACACCGCCTATTGTCCATTATTGGACGAACAGAACGATTTCAAGGTTAAGTACGCTAACGTATACGATCAAGTCAATTGCCCAGCCTGCGTAAACGCATACTACGTGCTTGAGAGACAGGTTTTACCACGAACTACCAAAAAACGAGGGATTCCGCTCTTCTCCTTTGGTGTTCCCTTTGGTGCTCAAGTAGACGGCTCAAGGAGTAAGAATTATACATCTTTGCTCAAATACGGTTTTGATGTAGGTAGGAGCCACCTAACTGCAAAAGACGTTAAGGACGTTATGAATTACGTTCCTGAGAGCTATACTTACCTTATGGCTCTGAGAATGGACTGGGAAGCAACACCAAGCCTAAATGAGCGAGGTGACAGAATGTCAAAGGACATCCTTAGGAACGTGCTTATGCATAAGGAGATTTCCCAAAATATTGAAAACGGGACAAGCAGTCAGTTTCTCACCAACTACAATGAGACTGTACTACGCAGGTTGTACGCTGGATATTTGGCAGCTCATCAGGTGTGCAATATTCTCAAGCTACACCCACCCCAGAAGATGCCCAAAAAATTGAAGTATGGGCAGTTTACCGCTGGTTTGGCAAAGATTAATGTCACAGGATTGCCTTCTGCGGGCTTCCAGACCCATTTTCAGGCTGATCCACAGGATTTGATCTCCTTTGTGGTTCACGATGGTATAGTACAAATGTCAATCACCTTAAATCAGGGTAAGATACCCAATTTGGCTATCTTGAGTCTTATCAGAAAGGTTGCTAAGATGTACCTTGAGACTGATTTCAAGTTGAAAGGGAAAGAGGACATAGTCGATAGGTACCTGAGTCACATAGATCACAAGAGCTGGGCATTCGTGCGTGGCTTTTTGGAACTTTCATATTATGGTCTTGATAAGGTATTGAGTCCTGAAGACATCGCTAAGTATCACTCTATGATATTTGAGAGCTCACGAGCCTATGACAAGTATAAGAAGGAGTGTAAGAAAACAGGCGAGACACCCCTCAAGAGTGCTGAATTTTACACTGAGCGTAATATTTACACCGTGAGAGAGATTAAAGGTATTATACGCAACCTGGCACAGGATATGAAATTAGAGCCCATAACCAAACAAGTGAGGGGGTATTGGTCACAAGAGCACCGAGCTTTAGAGGGTCTAGCTGCAAATATCAGGGAGTTCACCAGAAAGGAGAAGGCGGCTATTATCAAACACGAGAGGTACATCCAGAAACAGCATAGATTTGTAAGACATACCATTATGAAGAGTAAAGAGTAATGCTGTATGGTGCACCATTGGTGCACATTATTTTTTTTTCTTCTATCATGATTTAGTTAAGCATATTGTTATTTAAATAGATATATCATCGGAAACCTCACAAAGTCGTGAGTTGAACAAGTGTTTAGTTGTTGGGTTATAGTATTCACATTATCATTGTTTAACCAAAGGATTAGTTGAGGTAATATTTGTGTGTAAATTGTGCATTAGTACGAATGGATTTTTGCATCGGAATTTTTGTTTTTTGTGCAAAAATACGACCGTGTTAATATAAACCCCCACACCTACAAAAACGCTCATGAGTCCCTTTTCCCAAAAAATACCGGAACCCAAAAAATCACTCAACGATGACCCTCAAGCCAAATTCCTCAGCCACGATTATTAACCCCCTTATCAATCCTCTTCACCAGCCGGTACGTCCCATTCCTGTCATCATGTCTCAGCTCCCACTTCCCCAGCTCCTCCAGCACAACGCCGACCAGAGCCCTCCATTTCACCTTTTCAATTTCCAAGCCTTCTTCCATTACCGTACTCAGAAAGCCCATCAGCATCTCCTTTCCTTCTTCCTCGCTAATATCATCGACATTGCGCAATTTCATTAATTCGTCCACAAGTTTTTCGCTCATGCAAACTATCCATTGCCACCCCTATATTTAAACTATTTCTTCCAAACGCCTAACTTCTGCAAAAATTCTGCCATCAACATTTCCTTATGCAGCCCCGTCTCCACATGTATCCCCCCGATCGTGCTCACCACAACATTGACCATCCAATCGCCCCACCCCATGCCTTCAGGCTTCTCCACCGCAACCCTCAATTTTCCCTCACTGTCCATCAAAATCTGCAAGATCACCTTAAATTCCCCCTCAAAATCTCCCACATTCTCACTCAACCGCTTCACCATTTATTTTCCTCCACTAACCTCAAGTCCAGCCTCAGCACCCTCCGATACAACAAGGTCACAATCTCGAACCATCCAAATCCTCCCCTCTCACAAATCCTCTCAAAACTCTGGTCTCCTCCATGCCCACTATCAGCATACTCCTCATATGCCACCCTCAAAATATCCTCAGGCAACTTCTCCACCCCACTCCTGTTCTGTATCGGGTGCGTCTTATCCATCTGCATGATCTCATACCATTTCATTACCATTCAATAATTCCTCCCAATAATCCTATCTTCCCATCCATCTTTCATCAACTTGTCCATATTCTTCATCAATTTTTTCATCAACTTCTTGGGTCTCTTATTAGCTATCTCCCCAATACTCATCACCATTGACCTGACCACAGCAAGCATATATTCTTCCCATTTCATATTCTTGGGCTTTTGCATATCTACATGAACCACATTGTTAGCGTCCATCTCCATCCATATAATCCGAGTGCCCTCGTCAAAGCCTATTCCATCTACCATAGCCATATCAACCCCAACAATTCCTCCCCAAACCAAATCCCACCTGCGAGACCAACCAATACTCCCACCAAAAACCACTTCACCCTAGGAACCACGTTCTTCATGCCAAGACCTCCCTCAACTCATTAAATTTCGCCACGATCTCGGCATCCACAATCACCCTAAGCGGCTGCATGTGCCAAACCCAGCGCATCTCCACCAGATCACAGTCAATCCAGTACTGAACCTCCCGCTCTGCAATTCCCTCATACACCTCATCCAGCCACTCATTCAAATCATTAGCCACCCTTCTGGTCACCTCTCCCACGCTAATAAAATCATCCTTATGGTAACTAGTCCCCTCTAATCCCTTGCCCACCACGAATCGGTGTACCATCATTGCTCCGCCCACAAAAAGCGTCTTCATCAATCTATTGTCCACAATACTTTTCATTGCACCCTATCATTCTCATCCTTATATTTAAACTATTTCCTCAACCCACTTCACGATCTCCTTCATCCCCCAGAAAAACCTCACGTCCACCATTTTGTACTTCCTGTCCACATGGCTGGTCATTATCCCCTGTGGATTAGTCCAAGTATTCCACCTGATATACCACACCTGATACATCTCCACCAAGCCCGCAACCGCCCCATCAACCCCCGCATCAGGGAGCCAACCAAAATCGCAATTGTAATACCATCTCTCGTTCTCTCCGAATTTCCCTGCCCTGTCCCCCACCTCCACCAAGTCCTCCACCTCAAAGCCCACCAATCTGAACTGGTTCCAGAACTTCCCTCTATCCTTCACTTCTCTCCCTCTTCAGCCTCTCTCTTCTCCTCCTGTCACTTGCCCTCCTACTGATAATCGGGTACCTCTCAGTCCCTCTCCCCTCCTTGCTATCCCCCACCTGATGCCAGTTACAGGGCCCATCTTTCTTCCTCTCACAAAGTCCACAAGCCATCAGTCCCATGCTCCCTTCTTCTTGATCCCGATTCCCGCATCATAGGTCGTAATAATCAACCAAAAATCCAAGAACAACAGTATCATCACCATTCCAAAGCTATTCATCCCATCTCCCCCTACATGAATTCCTACAATTGAACTGCCAATAATTCCTCCAATAAACATGGTCACAATCGCAATCATATCACACAATGATTCACAATCAGCCACTTATACCTCTCCTCCATCATTTTGCCACCTCACACAAAAACCTATTCACTTTCCCATATATATGTACCTTCACAAAACTCTCCATCAACTTCACATAAAACCCAAATACTTTATGTCCCTCTCCAAGCCTATCGCTAACGGGCATATCAAAGGTACAGTAACAAGTCCTACATTTAACTCCCACATAATAGTAGTTCTCCACCCTGTCCACCTTCTCCACCTTATACAGGTCACATTCCAATACCTGAAACAAGAACCAAGGCTCCCGCTCCAAGTCATAGAAGGCCATCCAAGGCATCGTCCAAATACTCTCTTCAATTTCAATCATGTCAATCATTCCTCAACGACCTCCCCTAAGCCATTCTTGACCGCAACAAACTGTCCCTTGACATCATGCTCCCGAATCCTCTCCTGCTTCATCATATTATACCACCTCAGATATTGCTCCTCAATCTTGGTCGCATGACCCTCACACAAGTCCCAGCTATAATCCACTGTCGCCGTATGCAACACCGCACAGCCCAATCTTCCCTCATTACAGGCTACACTCTCATGTACCCCAAATTCAACATTCGCCACAGCAGCTTTACTGCAATTCCGACACATACCCATAAACATCATTCTCATGGGCTTCTCCTCATATTTCACAACATCTCCTATCCTCGTAAACATTATCTTCTTCTCCTTAACACGTAGCACACCTGATCAACTCAGCTACACTATCTCTATTCTCCTCTCCCGTACAATGACAGCAGAAACTACTCTCATATGGTATGTAATCACACGGTCTCCCGCATGTCTCACACCTGTTATCCTCCTTGGCGTAGTCCACCATTCCATTAATCTCCTCAAACACCCCATGAAACCTCTGTTCAATCATGCCATGCACAATCGCCCCACTCTTGGCTCCCAGCTTCCCCCCAAGATAAATCAGCTTCTCATCGGTAATATGAATCGCATTGACAATCAATGCCTTCACCTTCTGTGCTTCCTCGAACTTCATCTTACTTCTGCTCCTTTCCACACAGGGCACACCTAACAATACTAAACAGCCTCATGCTATCAATCACCTTACTCTTACTGTAATCAGTTGGCTCCCTTTCGCTATAGGTTGGCACCAAATCAACTACCTTGACCTCAAAGTCAAGTCTCTGCTTCTTTCCATTGCACTGGCAATATACCTTCCAGTTATCCAATTTCTCTTTCCATTCACTCATGTCTTTCTCTCCTTCTCTACCCTGCTATGGTAGTTCTTCTTCCTCACCACCACATCAGTCTCCATGTTCATTATCAGGCATCCCTTAATATTAAACATCAAGTCCAGCTCAATGAACTTCTTAACTGTGTCCATGACCTTCTTCCCTGTCCTGAACTCTCCGCTCGCCATGATCCCTCCCGGACTCACTCCCTCATTACCCTTAATATACTTATACATCTTCATCTCGTACTGGGTCAGAAATACAATATTGTCCTCCTTGAAGCCCACATACTCCTCGTCCTTCCCATTCCCTGCCAGAGCATACATCTTCACTGTCTGTGTACTATAATACTCATTTCCACTCTCTTTCCTCCTGCTCTTGATCTGAGCCTTCCTGTAGCCCACACACTTCAGAATCCCCTTCCTCTCCAGATAATTCAAACTCTCATTAATACTATGCTTCCTCCCCGGATCAAGCAATTCTGTTATCTCCCTTGGGTGCATAGCCCTCTTCTCCTCCTGAAACAACCCTATTATCTCCTTATAGCTGATCCTCCGGCTAATGTCCTTGTGATCCACCACAATCGGTGGAAACCCATTCATAACCTCCTTATCAATATACTCGCTATTGTCCCGTATAGCCTGACTCAAAGCACTTCTCACAAAGGCACTCTCACTCCTGAATGGACTTTCCCTATTCCCCACAATCGCCTTGATCCTCATCTTCATACTCTTGCTCATCCTTATCTGCAAGGTCGTATCATGTATCTTCTTCATTCTAAATCCCTCAAATGCCTAAACTGCGGGTATTCATCTATCATCCGCATCCCTCTAATCTTCCCCTGATTCTGAGGCTTCAACACCTCAAAATTATCAATCGTCAGCCACGTAAGCTCATCCTTGTCCTTCTTAAACTTATTCCTTGCCCTCCACCGGTACCATTTAAGCTGTACCCTTATCCAAATTCTCTTTGGGAGACCAACCAAACTGGTACAGAAATGTTTAAACCTAGCTATCCAGCTCTCCTCCCATTCCAAAAACTTCAGTACAGCCTCTGGGTCACTAATATCAGGAATTTCAAAATTCCAGCTCCCCAGCTTCTTCTTAAATCTCTGCCACCTACTCATTCCCACAAAAACCTCACATTCTCATATCCCATCAAATCTTTCCTGATCCTTGGCTCAATGACCTCCTCCCAGATCCCAAATCTATTAGCAAGTCCAGCCCCCACTTTGGAGACCAACCATACATACTCAGGACTGTGTTCAATGCCCTCCCTCAACTTCCCAATTTCCTCCTCATAGACCTCCCTATACTCCTCAGGTCTATAGTACGCATTTGCTGTGATCTTGGGCTCCTTCTTCGTAATAAATCCATAACTATTCGGCATGTGCCTCAGCGAGGCTCCTCCACCTCTCCCCCTCCTCATGGTATTATCACCAAACACAAAAATATGATCCGGGTGCTTCTCCAGATACGCTATCGTTATCCTCTTATTTCTCCAGTACTTCTCGTTCGCACTGTTCATTCAATATTATCTTTATCAGCTTTATATTTAAATATATTCTATCTCAACATATCCACTTGCATCATGGTTTACATACAAAAATACAGTCCATCCAGTACATCAGCATGCTCTCACACTCCAACCCTTCCTCTTTGACTTCCCTGACTCCTGTAGCCACGAAATACTCCACATCAAGGTACTTGAGCTCTCCCTCAAACCTGTCCCCATTCTTGGTCTCCCACAACATCCTGTCCCCCTTCTCGAACTCCTTGGTAAACGGACTGTCCACCTCTTCCTCAGCTCCTGTACTCGGAATCATCGGAATAGGGTACTGTCCCCACCAATATATTGGATAATGGTACTGTGGTGCCTGTGGCGGATTACAAATAGTACACAAAGCTCCACTAGTATTATGGGGGCAATAATTCGTTGACATTCTCTATCATTCTCCTGAAACTTTCCTTATCCAATACATCAATTCCTGCATTGGCGTTCTCCTCGTTGTCCCACCAGTAATCCCTGAAATCCTCACTGTCGAAGTCCCTCTTCAACTTCTTGATATGCTCGGTACACAAGGTAGTCATTATGGTCTGTGTGTCCTTAATTACAACATCCCACCTTCTGCCCCCGCATATCACCTCAATCTCATAGTCGAATTCGCACTCTGCAAAGTGCCTGATCCCCCTGAGAATCGGTCTCACAATCTCGTACTCAACCACGCTTGAACCACCGTCTCAGCCTGTCCCACCAAGTATTTCCCACCTCAATGCCCCCAACAATCAACTTCCCTCCAATCTCAACCCAAGCGACCTCCCCAATCTGCAAGCTGCCACCAATAATCATATTGCCCTCAACCTTCACATCTCCCTTGCACCACAAGTCCATCTCACTCACTGCTATCTCGAAATCGGGCTCTTTGCCAACTCCCTTCTGTTTCTCAATCCTCAAATCAGTCTCTCCCTGTGGCTCTCCCAATTTGATCAACTCCTTGGTGGCAACATTATCCATATGTATTGGTTGGTCTCCCGCCGAGAAATCAAGTGTAGTATCTTTAACTACCTTCATTTCCCCAGCCTCAGTATTATCAAGTATGTCCTGCATCTCCTCCAATTCCTCTTTGGTTGGTTCCCTCTTCAATTCAATCAAAGGAGGTGCCACGACCTTGTAGGTGAAGTCCTCCTGCGGAATCTCTTTGAGCCAGTGCTCAATTTTCATCTTGTTACCATTAAAGCTAATATTATAATCAAGGACATATCCTGTGGTCAGAGGCATATTCTCCACCTCCACCATATTGGCAATCTGGTCAGTAGTTAATTGTTTCTCGCTCTCTTCAAGCTCATACGTCAATACCTGCACGTATTTCACTCTCTCGTCTTTCAAAACTCTTGGTTTCCAAGTATTTATATCTGTTATTTTCATCTTTGTTTCCTCTCAATGACACTCCTTCTAATATTAAACAGCCTGTCACCACCGGTGCTCAGTCTGTGTATTATCCCCGTATCGTCATTTATTTCCTGTAACATCCAGTTGTAGTGTCCCAAATCCAGTACACGGAACATCCTCATATTGGACACCCTACATATTCTGCATTTGAGCATCACAGTTGTAACTCCTGTTACATTATTATACTTCGTGATAGTCTCAGCATAATGGTCAACAGCCTTTGTGGGCTGATACATTCCGCTGTACTCCATATCGACCTCCTCATTCTCATCAAAAGTCTTCCGGCATACCACGCAATAATTAATATTCGGCCTAACAGCCTGATCGGTGCCACAATAGGCACAGACCCTTTTAGCCATCTTCCTCACCAAAATCAAGGATAAATGGCAATGGTGCCTCTATCTCGTCGTTCACGATCACGTAGAGGTCAATGTATCCCTCTCGCATCCTGACTGCCGCACCATTGCTCCCCACGACCACATCAAAGACGTCCTCTGTCTCATATCGCAGGGCACTTATAATTCGGTTGGTCACCTCTCCAGTGGTTCCCAAGTCCTCTCCTTCCAAATCTATCCATATTCGGTGGGGATATACCCATCCTTCCCCCACTTTCTGTATTTCTTTCAATAATTCAACTCGGTCTATCTTTACCATAATAATCACTATGTCATCCGATTATTTAAATATTATGTCCCAACCCTGACGTTAGGTCTCTCCATATCAGGCTGGCTATACAATTTCTTCCTGATGATCTCCACCCGCTTGCTCCTCAGGAAATACCCACTTCCCTGAATCCCTGTCAGGTGATCCAAGTCCTTCACATTGGGGTGCTTATTACATTTCTCCTTCTGTCCATGCCACACGAGATGACAGTCCAAACAAAAATTATCCCTGCTCTTCTTCATAGTCAATCTCAACCTGCCATTTGCTAAAGTTCGACTGTCCACATTCAGGACATTCAATTTTCTCTGACATTTTCTTGATTCTTTGTTCTGTCCGTATCCTTCCAAGCTCTGATCTGGCGTCCTGTTCATCACTACATTTCTTACAGGTACCAAAATACCTACCCTCCTTTAATTTCCCATATGTACCCTCCTCTTTGCATTCTCTACAGGTCATGGGGGTATTATCATGTAATTCATAATCTAGATCAGTGTTCATGTCAAAGCCCTTCTCTTCGAGCTTCTCTCTCTCCTTGTCGGTGATCTTACAACCATACTCATCGTAGTAGTCCTCCTCGAAGGGGCAGAACAACCATTCTCTCACTTCTCTCATCTCATAGGGCCCCTGCTTCGTCACAAGGGTTACAATCAACTGTCTCTCCCTGTTTATCCCAAAGCCAAAATACTCACCTTCTCTGAGGTGCTCGCACCTGTGTACCACAATTTGTATACAGTCATTACACAAATAATTTTTACATTTGGTGTAACAATACAGACATTTCATTCTACAAGCCTCCAGAATACCGGCTTTTTGATCCACCTGAGTAACCACACCGGGTTCATCAAATTCGGTTTCCATGTATGTCCATATCCAAAAATATGTCCCAACTCATGTTGAATTAACTCATGTTCTCCAAATTTTATCCCCTCTTTCACATAAATAGTGTATCCATTATGAAATCCCCTAGTTAATCTTCTACGTAAACGAGAAACTTTTTTATCAAACAATAAATCTATTTTTCTTTTAAACGTTTCGCTATCCAAGACCTTTATTGTGACCTCTATCTCCACTCCATGATGTACCCATTTCTCGGTATATTCCCTCAATGACCTCATATAATAATCACCTTGAGCTTCTTCCCCTGTTCTCTTGCACACTTGATCACATGCTTGGTACCGGGGCTCTCATTGTCCCACAACGCAAGCACTCCATCTGCCCATTTCACACCCTCCTCATTCCTGATCATCCCCGCAGGGTTCTTCCTGCCACGTCTCCTGTGCTTATCCCAGTCTGCCTCAAGTGTGAGAGCCAACCCATATACAGGTTTTTTATGCCTCCTATTGACACTCATGACATACTCCTCCACCAGAGTATCAACTCCTCTTGCTCCTCCTGTCCTGATGGTGTCTCCCTTTTCCACAAACTCCTCGAACATGTACTCG
>JABAOF010004353.1_pt2 | contig 16517 bp, 16 predicted proteins | sample 7062171 | NCBI WGS metagenome assembly JABAOF01 (sample SAMN14538628, study PRJNA623070) | marine sediment metagenome | biome: marine biome [ENVO:00000428]; feature: marine pelagic biome [ENVO:01000023]; material: deep marine sediment [ENVO:00002113] | place: India: Gulf of Khambhat ...
TTACAGCATCGGGCTTGATGATGGCTAAAGTTCTCTCGACCATGGATACTCCTTTTCGACCTGAATTCTCCAATGATATATCTTAATCCCCCCCAGGAGTCAACCTTAAGCGTTTATATGATAGACTTATTCTCTCGTTTCATTCTTATTTGGGGAGTTAAGGCTTCAGGACTTCACTTCCAATCGCTTCAATCCAAAACGCAGAATAGACTTGGAGTTTTAGGGTTTTAGAATTTTGCCTTTATGCTAGTTTTAAAAAAAGCTATCTTTATTAGTAAGGAACGATAATTATTTGGTCTGTGCCTTCAATGAAATGGCCAGCACAGGTTAATCCGGTCAGAACCGCGTCGCCGTCTTGTAATGCATTGGGATCAAGGTTTTCAGTATCTATTTTCACCACAAGGTCAATCAGCCCGTCTCCGTTCACATCCTCTTCATGGGCCATGTACTTATCACTCTTTCCACGAATGGCTACCTCAGACCCTTCAAGCAAGACCGTCGTTGGGTCCACGGTTGTCGCATCAAAGTCCGGGCTCGATAAGATCGCCACTGGAATCACTCCCTGTGAGCCAAGGTTGATTGCGTTCGGGTCACTGCCTGGCTTGATGTCGATGTCTACATAAATGAGCTTACATTTGCCAATGCTGCCAGCGTTGTAGATTTCCCAGATTTCTGTATCTAAAAGAGCCCGGTTGAAGACTTCGACCTCGTCGATTTCGCCACTGAAGGGAAGCGTGCAGGTTCCCCTATATATCCCGATGTTGAGGTCGCTATTCGTCTCTCCTCCGTATCTAATGCCCATTGTGGTATAAGTTCCGCCACCAACCTCAACGCCGTCAACATAAAGCCTGACGTATTCGCCGTCATAGGTTCCGGCGATGTGATGCCAGGCTCCATCCCAAATGCTTGTGCTGGGACTAGGAGAAAGCACATAGACGCTATTGTAGATGTAAAAGTATAAGCGGCTACCGCCTCCTGTGTAAAGAGCATAGGAGGCAGCAGTACAGTCGTAAGCCCCCTTGGCAACTATGTAGCCATAGGTTCCAGGAGAAGTAGACCTTACCCAAGCATCAACAGTGACATTTTCGACCTCAAGAATTGCATCATTTGGCACCCGGATATAACCACCAGAGCTGAATTTGAATGCGTCTCCTACCATGCCAGGAACAAAGGTAACTCCGTTAAGCGTTCCATTATTTCCATTGTGGATATCAAAAGCAGTGGTGCCTGACACGTCATCCCCATCCCACCAGCTCACTAAACCTAAGGGAGCCGGAACACAGGTAGGACAGTCTTGAGCAGCTCTTGACATGAGGAAAGCTAGGCAAAGCAGGATAATTAGGCCAGCCCCAAGTGACACATTAACAATTTTCCTTCTTTGTTTCATAGTACACTCCTTTTACGTTTTTAATCTTGTGATTTTAGTTCTCTTTTTCGTTTAGATACCACCCCCTTTTCAAGAAATAGATAAGCCTCATCGGCATAAGTTTCTAATATGAAAAGCAGAGAGAAAAATTCTGCCCTTTGAACTACAGTCAATAGTTCCTACCTAACCCTTAGCTATTTGAGGTGAATTGAATATATTAAACGGAAATAAGAAAGTCAAGGTAAGATTAGGGAAAAGTTCTTTAAAGGATTAGGTAGTGAAAGCCCTGTTCAATCCTCTCGTCTCTATTAATGACGCCTCTATCGTTTCAATTTACTTGTGAGGCTGAGGATTAGAGCCTTTGGCTTACTTTCGCCTCGATTGTTAGAAGAATATCAATTTATTTTGTTGTTTTTATATTAATGCTGAGTCCTCTTCTAGAGAAACAAAGAAATACCTCCCGCAAGCGCATTCATTTCCCAATCAGAATCAGTGAAAAAATATCGTCGATATTCAGCACGAATTGCCAATGACTTTGATACTTTTATTTTGATTCCTACACCAAAATTAAAACCATAACCTCCCCATGTGGTTGTCCATATTCCCGCTGTAACATAAGGAATCAAATTCCGACTATTAAAAGCCCCTGCAACAAAGTTGCTTCCTATAACCGTGACTCTCCCTAAAATAGCCCCGCTCACCTCTACCCCAATTGCTTTATAATAGATACCTAGGCTAGCTGCACCAAAAGGAGCAGTGTAGCCTTCAGGAACGAATAAACCTCCAACAAAACAGATCTCTCCCTTTATTTTTTCTTTCGCCATTAAGTTTGGTGTAAGAACCAATAATGAGAAGACAAGAAATAAAGCCGCGGATTTCATTTTCATTTTATTTACCCCCTATTATGGAATTAGGTTTAAGCTTAAAGTTAATCTTTGGAACTTCATTCTCGAGCCTAACAAATTTTGTCTCATTCTTAAGTCTATCTGCCTCTTTTTGATTTCTTTCTCCAAATTTTCAATTGCTCGTGTCGTATTTAGTTGAATCTGTCTTGTACTGCGTCATGAAGGAGGATCAGTATCAATTGGTTCCACATCAAAAGATCTTTCTTCTGACCACTGGGACCACATACCATCTATAAATGCTCTCACCTTCCATTTCCAATTGAAACGGTTACGGTTGATAATGTAACTGCCTTCGCCCACCTCGTGATAGGAAGACCCATAGACCTCTCTATTGATCGCTGGATACAGGGACCCGGTGTGTTTGACATACAAATGATATTTGGTCGCACCCACAACATCTGCCCAATCAAAATCCCATACAATATCATCACGTCTATCATATCGTCCGTTATCAAGCACTGCCCCGTCTTCAGGTGAAATCAATATTATGAGAATTCGTTCTAATTCTGCATTTATTATTGTGGTCTGGTTTTCTTGGACAGTAACATTTCGCTCAAAACGATGATAGTGAGATTTAGTCAATTTCAGGGTGTGAGAGCCTACAAGGATATTCGTCAACAAAGCAGGAGTAGTTTTTAATGTATTCTTGTTATCTAACCAGATAGCAGCTCCCCCTGGATTAGAATTGACTTGAATTGACCCTTGTGCAAATTCCGGAAGTTCTGGAGCGGTAGGAGTTTCTTTACAGCCAGGAAGAAAGAAAATCAGAAGAATAGAAAGTGATGAAGCATAGAAGATTTTCCTGGAAATCCTAAATTTTTTGTCTTTCATTCTCTCCTCCGTTTTTTTTTAATTCACTATTCGATATTAATAATATAGGCAGTCTGAATTTAGAGTTGTCAGAAAGTTGTTAAGAGTTTGTTAAGAGTTTGTTAAGATTCCCGCCCTTTTACTGTTTATTAAAAGATTCTACCTAAACTCATTGTCTATATGGGTGGTTCTTTGTTTTATTTTGATTTTCTTGGTGAGATACCAGAATTTTAGAAGGTTTAGTTTAGGATCTTTTCAGTTATTCTTACTTGGTGCCGAAGGAGGCAAACACAAATTGATTTATTTCATCTCGTTCTTCTTGGCTGATTTTCACGAATTCAACGCCGATGTCATAAACGGTTTCTTCCTCTCTGCCTGATATTTCATATTCACTAACCCAGACAACTTTTCCTTCAGCTTTTATGACTTTTTTTGAGGGCAGTTCCATTTCGATCTGCATTTTCTCTCCAACTTCCATCTTTTCGTAAACAACCAGGCAAATCCCGCCGGCAGAGATATTTTTGGTTTTATCTGAAAATTCTTGTTCAGGCGCTGGCGTCTCAGTGATTCTTTTCCAATCCACTCTCACATTCAAATCCAGCCTGGCAAATTCTCTTTTTTCTTCCATTTGCGAAATCTTACGGCTATTTTACGCTGAAGCTTTTCTTATTGCAAACCCGAATTTCCACCTGTCCTCGGGGTCTGCTCCCTTGAATTGAAAGACGGCTCCTGGTCATCTCCAGTATAGGCCTTCAATCGAGGTATCCATCTGGGAACTGACTTGCAGTATTGCTCGTATGTCTTGCCGAATCTTCTCCTCAGGCGAGGCTCTTCGATGAGCACTTGTTTCAGGTGCAACAAAAGAAAGCCAAATATAAGGTATAGGAGTATTGCCGAAGACTCGAAAATGAGCGCTTCTCCGAGCAAGACAAGAATAATACCAGACTCCATTGGATTTCTGATGTATCGGTATAATCCTATAACCACTAATTTTATTGGGGGATTAAAGGGCCATGGTGTGCCTTTGCCAACAAAATTGAATACCCCATAACACCAAAGGATCACCAAAGCTCCCAGAACGACAGGAATCCAGCCAATAAGACGGAGGCTGCCAAGCTCTACAGGAAAAGGATCAAATTCTCTTGCGGCAGTCCAGAATGGCAATGAGACAGCAAAAAACCAAACAACCACTAAGCCAAGCAGTGAGATGACAATATTCTTCAACATAGAGGGATCAAGAATTTCTTTTTCTACCTAACTGGCTGAGTGAGCATCGTTGTTTCAGTTTTCCCATCAATCTTCGCTGGAGAATTATAAGTCAGGATAAAAAAAGTTGTCAATTTGTGCATTAGAGGAGTCAGGTCTACAGTATCGATAGAATTCCATGAGGGATATAGATTCTATAGTGAGAAAATTTAGAATAAAAATTGATATTCTTGATTGAGGTTTATAGTGAACTTCCCTATTCTTGGCGCGTTTCTCTCTTGTTTTATTGCTCCTGCTTGGCTTTCAGTTGCTCTCTCTTAATCCCGAGTTCCTTCGTCAACTTCGCTTGGAGCTTTTTTGTAGGCAACTGAGCGATCATGTAGCCCCACCAAGCGATAACTGGAAGTAACCACCCTATCGCCCCGCCAATGAGCGATATTGTGACGAATCCAACTCCCACCATGATGGCAAGCGCAATCAGAGGAGCCTTCTGTAAGCGTAAAGTGAGAGCCTTCCATTCTTCGAACTTTTCACGATCAAGGTCAGGGAAATCCGCGCTTGTGAGATCTTTAATGTTCATACGTTCCCTCCCGTGAATTCAAAGTATTATCTTTTTAGTCTTGACGCTAATTCTTCCCGATTTTTTCATGACTTTCGGGATTTGGCAACCATAGTACTGAATTTTGCTGAGGATTAAGCATAATGAAGTAGGTTCATTCCCTACATCCTGTACCGATTTCTTCAATGACTTCCTATCTTCCTAAAAAATCAGCTCTTTCGGTTAATTCTTGGGGCTGAGTTTTTATGATTATAATGCCCGCTACTGTTTTATTAGCTCTTCAACTCAGCCAGCCTCTTCTTTGCATCCTCAACCTCTATAATACCAGGGTCAGCGTCTTTCCAGAGGTCGAGGAATTTCTCGTACTGGTCTATGGCTTTGCCTTTCCAGCCATTGTCCTGAATTTAGTCGTCAATCCTTACTCTGGAAAGTTCATGCGTTGCATCAAGTCTTGGAAGCGCGGATCTGAGCGAAGGTTGTCAAGTATTGGTTCTGTTTTAAGATAGGATAGAAAGCCAGTACGTTCATTATATGCCTGTTCAAGCCGCTTGAAACCTTGATCGTTCTCACCTTGGGCAAAATATATGAGTGCAATATGGAATGATGATACATATTCTTGTTCAGATCTTTGTATCAACTGGTTTAGTACTTCCTGTGACTTTGTTTTTTGGCCCATTTTCATGTAGCAGACGCCAAGCCAACTCTCTAAAAGTGGGTACAAGCCTATTAGTTCCTTTTCTTCAAGAAGTACAGCTAAGGCTTTATCATACATTGACTTTAAGATGTAGGCTCTGGCGAGATAAACGCGAGTTTGAGGAAAGTTTGGACTCATCTCGAGCATTTTCTGTAGGATTTCAATCGTTTGTTCATACTGGCGAGCTATAAAAGATACACCTCCGGTGTCTCGGTTTATTATGAGAGAGAGGGGGTCCAGTTCGCGAGCTCTTTCTATCTCCTCTAGGGCTTCGTCAAACCGGGCGGTCCACATCAAAAACCATGCATACCAGTGGTGCGCAGTCGCATAGCTCGGATTAAGCTCGATAGCTAGCTTAAACTCCTTCTCTGCTCCGACCCAATCCCAATCATAAGTCGATTTGATCATTGCCATCGAGGTGTGTGCTTCGGAAAGCGAGTTGTCTATTTCCAGGGCTTTCCGCACCGCTTCTTTTGCCTTCGGAAAGACCTCCTTTGGAGAGATATTGGCGTAGAAAGGAAGAAGAAGATAGGAATCAGCTAGCCCAGTATAAGCGAGAGCATAGGATGGGTCTTTTTCGATTGATTGCTCGAAGTGCTCAATGGCTTTTTTGGCTCCTTCTTCTGTCCTCTTGTTCCAAAAGAAGCGACCTTGCAAATACAAATTAAAGGCTTCAAGATTCTCTGTGTGACGTTTTACAATACTTGTCTTTTCTTTTCCTAGTAGATTTAACTTAAGCTTATCCACAATTGCCAGAGTAATCTCATCTTGGATTGCAAATACATCATCCAAATCGCGACTGTACTGTTCTGACCAAATTAGAGACTCATCATCGACATTAATAAGCTTGGTTGTGATGCGAAGTCTATTTCCTGCTTTTTGCACACTCCCTTCAAGGATTGTCTTAACGTTCAACTTCTCGCCAATCTCTTGGATATTTCGCTCTTTTTCTTTGAATGAAAATGAAGAAGTCCTGGCAGGAACACGCAAGTTTTTAATTTTTGTCAAAGAACTTATGAGTGATTCAGCAAATCCGTCACACAAGTATCCTTGGTCTTTCTGAGGACTTAAGTCTTCAAAAGGAAGCACAGCAATAGAGGGTTTTCCTGATGGAGTTGGAATTGTTTCTTTTCTTGGAATAACCTGCCAGATAATTACTCCAGCAATTACAAGAGCGACGATGACTAATGCCGGGATGAAAATCTTCTTCAAGCCAACTGTTACTGTTATTTCCCTTGAGGTGATGGGTTTTCTCCTTGGTATGACCTTCTCAGTGAGGGGAATGCCTTTCTCTATTCTTTCCAGTTCAGAATGAACTTCTCCTGCATTCTGATACCTCTTTTCCTTATTCTTTTCCAAACATTTTAGTATTACACTGCTGAGATCCTCAGGAATCTGTGTATTAATTTCTTTAGGATCTTTAGGTACTTCGCTCTTGTGCTTCATGGCAATGCCAAGCGGCGTTTCTCCTTCGAAGGGAACTCTACCAGTCATCATTTCATACAGAATCACTCCTAAGGAATAGATATCTGATCGCTGATCTACTTCCTTCACTTCTGCCTGCTCTGGTGACATGTATTCGGGTGTCCCGATCATCACTCCTGCACCAGTAATCCCTTTTCCTGAAATGGAACGGGCTATCCCAAAGTCCATAATCCGGGTATTGCCCTCTTTGTCGATCATTATATTGCTCGGCTTTAGATCACGATGCACGACACCCAGATTATGAGCTTCTTTAAGCCCGTCGCATACTTGCTTGGCTATAAAAATCGTTTTACCTGCTCCCAATGGTCCCACTCTTTTTATAGTGCTTTTTAAGTCTTCGCCAGGGACATATTCCATGGTGATATAGTGAGTCCCTTTTTCCTCACCAAGATCATACATCTTGCACACGTTCCTGTGGGCTATTTTACGGGCTATCTTCAGCTCATTGCTGAAACGTTCTATGGTCTTCTTATCCGAAGCGATCTCAGGTTTGATGAGTTTTAAGGCGACTTCTTCCTTTATTTTCTTATCTTCGACTCTGTAGACTTTGCCCATTCCGCCCTTACCCAGTTCTTCTATGATTTCATACCTGTTGGCAAAGGTGGTTCCCCTGGTTAATTCTTCTCTGGCTGCTTCGAGAGTCTTGGTGGGGGCAGAAACTTCCTCGGTGGAGATTAGTTGTGTTCCACACTCTCCACAGAACTTTAGAGTATCAGGGTTATCAGTTTGACATTTGGGGCATTTGATAGCCACTGTTATCCCTTTAGGCTAGGTTGCCAAAAGAATATCAATTTGTGAGGAAAGAGTCAAATTGATGAAGAACATAAGCTAAGTCTACGAATCATAACTGTAGAATATTGCCATAATTTCCCTATATAGAGTAAGGTTCAAATCAAAAAATTTTCCATAATGAAGTATTTAAGGCCAAAGAAGAACGGGTTTCTGTCCGGAGTCAGCGAATTGCCAAAAATAGCTGATTTCTCTATAATCCCATAATTGACTCATTAATCAGATTGAACGCAATTTGATTCAACTTAAAGGAGGAGCGAATGAAAGAGTACCTCAGCAGCCTGCCTCTTTTCAAGGAAGTCCCGCCTGAGCACCTGAATAATTTGATCAAGGAATCCAAGGAAGAGAGCTTTGAACCTGGGGATGTCATCATAGAATTCGGCCATCCAGGAAGATATTTAGGGATCATTCTTGAAGGATACGCTGAAGCAGTAGTAGATGACCCGACAAAAGGTAGGATCAGGCTGAATTGGCTTGACCGAGGTGATTTCTTTGGCGAAATGGCACTGATAACCGGAGAGCCCTCGAGTGTTCATGTGGTTGCCCATGAACATACCCGGATCCTTTTTGTTTCGCAGGAGAGCTTCACGGCACATCTTGCCACCAATCCCGCCACTATAAGATTGATAGCAGAGACTATAACCACACGGCTCAAGCACCGGGAATTCAACGAAGATGTTCAGGATCGCTTGGATAGTGCATGGCGGAAGCACCCTGATCCTTATGGTTTTGCCCTGCAAACCACTGAACCCATAAAACTTCTCGTGATAAACTGCGGAAGCTCTTCTTTAAAATACAATTTTTTCGATACAGAAGATCCAAGCAACAATGCACGCGGACTCATCGAACGCATCGGAGAGGAAGACACACGACATCTTTATGTCTCAGAAAAAGCTGAGACCAGCTTAGATCTTGAAAAGGGAGATCATGCCAGCGCCTTCAAGTCGATGGTCGAAACTCTTACCAATCCTAAGAAAGGCGTGGTCAAGGACGTGAATGAGATTCGCGCCGTCGGCCACAGGGTCGTGCACGGAGGCAATAAGTATAACCAGCCTACTGTAATCACCGAAGAGATCCTGGAAGAAATCTCGGGACTTTCTCACCTTGCCCCTCTTCACAATCCACTGAATGTGATGGGAATTAGAGAGAGTATGAAGATCCTCCCTGAAACCCGGCAGGTTGCGGTCTTTGATACGGCATTTCACTATAAGATACCCATGTTCGCCCACCTCTATGGTCTACCTTATGAGTATTACCAGAAATACGGCATCCGGAGATTTGGGTTCCATGGCCTTTCTCATAATTTCGTGGCTCTCAAGGCTGCCGAGTTCTTGAAGAAGCCGTTTTCGAACCTGAAGTTCATCACCTGCCACCTCGGAAACGGGGCCTCTGTATGCGCGATCGACCACGGCCGCTCTGTGGATACCAGTATGGGCCTCACGCCTACCGAAGGGCTGATAATGGGCACCCGATGTGGAGACATGGATCCTTCCGCCATACTCTACCTTCAGCGTGACATTGGCCTTTCAGCAGAAGAAGTCGATGACCTGATAAACAGACAAAGTGGACTCAAGGGAATTTCCGGCATATCAAACGACCTTCGCGAAATCGAAGCAGCAGCAAGCCAAGGAGACCGCCGAGCACTTCTGGCCAAACAGTTGTTTTGCTACCGCATCAAGAAATACATCGGTTCATACGCCGCAGCAATGGGCGGGTTGGATGTCTTGATTTTTACGGGTGGCATTGGGGAAGGAAGTACCGGGGTAAGGGCAAGAGTCTGTCAGGGATTGAATAACATGGGGATTATGCTTGATGAAATAAGAAACCAGAGCGCAGCCCCAAAGAGTGGAGAGGTCGTGGAAATTTCGGATGAAGATTCCCTGGTCAAAGTCCTGATTGTTCCGACCGATGAAGAACGCATGATTGCAAGGGAGACCATTCGTACTCTGGGCTTCAGAGATCTGGCCGAGGGTGTCAAGCACTGGAAAGAAAGGCACATTCCAATTGAAGTATCGGCCCATCACGTTCACCTAAGCGGGGAAGATACAGAAATTCTATTTGGCAAAGGCTACGAGCTGACTTTCCGTTCAGAACTTTCTCAGCCTGGACAGTTTGCCTGCAACGAGACCGTGAACATAAAAGGGCCAAAGGGAAATGTAGATCGAGTTCGAGTTCTCGGGCCCTTTCGAAAAGAAAGTCAGGTAGAAGTCTCAATCTCTGAGGAGTTCAAACTCGGCGTAGACGCTCCTATCCGGCCTTCAGGAGAGCTCAAGGGAACCCCAGGAATTACCCTTGAAGGCCCCAAAGGGAAAATAACGCTGCCCAAGGGAGTGATCTGCTCTCTGCGCCATATCCACATGTCTCCTGAAGATGCGCTCTTCTTCGGCCTGCGCGATAAAGATATGGTAAGAATAAGAGTGGAGGGTGAAAGGTCCTTAATTTTTGGAGACGTCCTCGTTAGGGTTAATGCTAACTTTAAACTCGCCATGCATCTGGATACGGACGAGGCCAATGCTGCTGAAATTCGAACTGGTATGGTTGGCTTCATAGATGGTCTTCACGACAGGAAATAGCCTGCCTCAATTTAGATCAACAAAGTCGGAATAATTTCGAATAATAGCATCGCCACTTTTTTCCCTCTTACTAGGATAGCAAGAATGTCACAAATTATGAAAAAAGATCAAACTGAGTGTTTTAGCGAGTCACTGATATCTCAGGGCAGCCAGACGCTTCTTCGCATTCTCAACCTCAAGGAAACCAGGGTCAGCGTCTTTCCAGAGGGAAAGAAATTTCTCGTAATGCTCTATGGCTTTGAGCTGGCTTGGTTATTTTTGCTTCGAGGGCGAAGATGAAGTCACAAATTTATTTATTTCTTCTCTATCCTCATCACGGATCGCTGTGAACTCAATCCCTGTATCATAGGTCTTTTTCTCTCCTCTGCTGTCTATTCCAAACTCTTTGACCCAGACGACTCTTCCCTGAGCGTTGATGACTTTTTTGGACGGCAATTCCATTTTTATCTGCAGCCTGTCTCCGATTAGCAGCTCTTCATCCATATTCAAGCAAAGACCACCGGCGGATATATCCCTGGTCGTATCTGGAAATTTTCCTACAACGTCGGTTGTTTCAAGGATTTTCTTCCAGTCAACCCTCACATTCAATTTTAGCCTTATGAATTCCCTTTTTGCCCCCATTTGATATCTCCTTTTTGCTATTGTGCTCTTGGGCTTTTTCTATCATAAATGGGCTTAAATGTCTAGATATTAAAGGTGTCAGCAATCCTCGTAGATGAGTTATTGGCGAGTAAATTCTTTCTGGAAAAATGCATCCTTTTTGATTCTATTTCGTATATATATATGTAGAAGGGAAATGGAGAGGGGGAGGAAAAATGAAGATCAAAACAAAAATCGCCATTTTCCTGACAGCCGTCTTTCTTTCCCTCGCAGGGTTCAATTTCATGGTCTGTGGTTCTCAATGTGTTGATATGCTTAAGATCGGTAAAAAAGCAGGATATGAAATCATAGCTAACGTTTTGAGTGTGGAAGCGAAAACCGTTGCGAATTGATCGAATTGATATAAGAGCTATCTTAACAGAAAACTTTTCTTGGCTATCTACCTCGTCTAAATAAAATCCTCTTAAGTGTACTTTATGGTGTTAGGGGTTTGTCTAGTTCTTGAATTTTGGCTTTTATTACCGAATGGCCTGGATAGTGAGTGATTACTCTTTCTGCTCTGATTGTTTCACCTTCTCTAAGAATCTCGCTCAGTTTATTATTTGCTTCTTCTAGCGTGTTCAATTCGAAGGATATGTGCCGATTATCATGAAAATGAATTGAGAGATGATAAGGCATTTCTGACCTCCCTTCTCCTTTAGAGTTTACAGGGGGATATAGGGAAATTCAACCCCCTTTTGCTGACGACAGCCGGCGATCATAGATACGATCGATCATCTGGATTGAAATTAAAGAGGAACAACAATATACTTGATAGGACTTTCAGACATCTAAGGGATGAGAGAGGAATGAGGAACTAAGCTATGGACAAAGTCAACCTTAGGAAAAAATTCAAACTTTTTGATGAACACTGGGTACCTAAAATCGTAGGTGAGCTTAATGGGCAATATGTCAAGCTTGTTAAAGTTAGAGGAGAGTTTGTTTGGCACAAACATGACCATGAAGACGAGCTTTTCCTTGTTGTAAAAGGCTCGTTAACCATTAAATTAAGAGACCGAGATATCGAGCTTGATGAAGGGGAGTTTTACATTGTTCCCCAAGGCATTGAACATAAACCATTCGTTGAAGAAGAAGCTCACGTTCTCATGTTCGAGCCAAAAAGCACTAAACACACCGGTGATGTTAAGAGTGAATTGACGGTTGATAAACAAGAGTGGATTTAATAGTCAGCATCTTTAAATGAATGAAATTCATATATAAGAAAATTCTTATAGGTTGTCTGTTTTGTTTTATGACAATCCCCTCTAACTCTATCAACCCTATAAGTGATTCGTTTCTGGGTTCGGTTTTTTGAAGGGGGTCTGGATTTTAGAGTCTTTGCCCTTCCGTCGCCTCGAATCTTACTTTTTTGTCTCTTTTTTTTGTTCTGCGCCCTGCTTCAATCCTTTTTGGTATAAAAAAATAAGTGCAGCAAATATTGATAAAACCATACCCATAATCCATAAACCCGCGATAAAACAAATTATTATTAAAACAAGAAGAACAATTATTTTGAGATTAGTCAGGAGGACAAGCGTGCTTTTTTTTATCTTATAAGCCAATTATTAAAATTTCCTTCCATCTCGCAGGTTTCCAGCGAATCTCCTTTATCTAATTGTATCTCCGCAGCAGGCAAGTGCAGATGGGTTTACTTTATGACATGTCAGAGAATAAATCCAGTACTTTGGAGAAGGTAGGGCGTAGCTTCTTTATTTTTACGCGGTTTTCATAAAGCCAAAGATGGTATCTTTTGCTAGATCCTATAGCATGAGTTTAAGCCTTCGGATTATTTCATCGACTAAATCGATGACCTCAATTTTTGAAAGCTGGACTGGATTTTCTTTCTCATAATTATCCAACAACCATTTCTCGAACTTATCCTTTATATCTTTTTCTAATTTGTTTACAGCCCCTTTAATGTTATTTTTTTCAAGCATTTTTTCAAGGGCATCGATTTTATTATGCAGTGATTTTCTACGTTGCCATGGCTGTATGACAAAGCCATGGTCTGGAATTGAATCAACAGCATCGTGGAGAAGTCTTGTGTTTGGATTGATTTCTAATAACGTCTCATCTTTATAATTGATTAGGATTGTTGAGACGTCGTCCGGATAGGGAATGGCGAAGGCGAAGGCTGCCGTATCCGTCTCTTCGATTCCGAGAGGATCGACATGAATCTGGAATGAAGTATGAAAAGGGATTTCTTCCAATATTTGTCCATAAGTACCCAAAATTTCTACTGAGTAGTCTCCTTCCAATACATCATCAATCTTTCCTTGCTTTATGAAGTATAATTTGCCGAGATCAACTGTCTTATCTTTGTTTATGAGCCCGTTTAAAAGAAGAATTTCGGGATCAGCCTTATTGACTCTAAATTTTTTGAAAAGATCAATAAAGTCCTCATCACCGACCCATATCGGTCTACCACCATGATAATCAAAACTTCGCCTAGGACCAGCAAATCCCATAAAGCAGAGCCCGTTTGAGATTTCTTTTTTTTCTTCAATCCAAAATCCATTCGCCTCATTTCCAGGAGGATCTGTCTTGTATTCTTCTCCAGGTCCGAGGGGCCAGCCTAGACGCAAACCATATGAATGTCCGATTTCATGAGCCGCGGTTGTCCAATAATCCAACGCAACTAGGGCTGTCGGCACACCCACCACGTAAATTCCCGCCGCACCTGGATGGGCATGATATCCCATATAATCGTCTGGCACAATGCCGATGGCTCTGTCAGCTGATCCTCCGGTTAATAATTTTCCCTGTATCCATAGGTAAATAGCATCATGAGCTAAGCCTAGCCATGGAATGGGATCTCCGTAATATTTTTCATTTTTTTTCTGATTAGTAAATTCATTCTCGGCAACTGGGTATGTGGCCTTAATAAATACTCCATTTTTGCGGACTGTTTCTGAGTATTTCGTTAAGTCTATCGGACCATAGCCAGAATTGAAAATTGTTCTATTTACAGGAAAATAGATCAAATATAACTCATTCGTATCCTTTATTGTGACCTTTTTATCTGTCTGATTATTTCCTTCGTTGAATTCTAGAATCTTATTGTCTGGGTCTACAATAACCGTAATATCTTGATCGCCTGTATCTGAAGGGGTAAAGTAGAATTCCAAATGCTTATCCTGCTTGAAATGGGCTATTGTTTTAGTTATTGTTTTATCAAAACTTCCACATTCAAGTTGAACTTCTACAACATCATTCTCACTAAGTGTTTGGATATTTTCCATTTCGAAAGAAACGATGGTCACTGTTTTCTTTCCAGAAACTAGATCTATTCTATTATCATTGTCTATATCGCATTCATTGATTACCTGGATTGGATTAATCTCCGAAATATAAAAATCAAGATTAGTAACAGGGATCACTTCTTCGCTGAAACCCGGACCTGACCACTTGACCCGCAGGGATGCCCGAGCATACACTCTTTGTTCATACTCGATGCGAATCTCATGGTTTCCTTTTAATAAGAAAATATCCTGAGGCGAGGGCCTCAAATCGGGGACAGGCCAGCGCCAGCCAACATCGGTAATCCAGATATTATCTACATAAATACGGGCACCATCGTCCACGTTATCCAGTATAAAGGTATACGTGCCATTTTCAGGCACAATTAATTTCCCCTCCCAGCGGACACTGTAATCCGAGCCATCCGCCAGTTCTTCCGTCAATTTTAGGTTTTCCCAGGGCCAGGATCCTCCCCATTGCGTAAGGTCAAAATCAATGGGTTCGGTATAGGCTTTGGTTAAAACAAATGAACTCTCAACCAGATCCGCCAGATCATAATAGGACGCATAAAGATTTGAAATTCCCCGGGCCCTGTCGGCGGACACTAAAGGAAGGGGGTTGAATAAAAATTGAAGAAGGGCAATAGCTGCCACTATCGATAATGTCTGTTTATTCATCAGATCACCTCCATAAACAAATTAAAATAGGAGTTCAATCATAAATTATAAATTTTTTTGTGCTCGCAGCATAAACCGAACGACATAGCTTTATCTCAGCTTTCTTACAGAACCGAGCGAATTTATCACATAAAGATCGGCATGGTCAATAGCTAGCGAAAAAAAACGAAAAAAAGGGGCTTTTATATGTTACGGAGACTTGTTCTTGTCCTTCCGAATTACGTGTGGCTATTCAAATGACATATGGAGGACTCCATTGACAGCCTAGGGACGTGTCATTAAAATGGACTTTCATGAGCCGTGAGAAGGAAAACAGCGAAAAGCTTAAGAGATTCTCTCAGGATCTGGGAGCTTCTCTATTTGGAATAGCTGATGTTACAAGAATCAGGAAAGAATTTTACCTGGACAAGGGATTGGCTTCGAAATTCGACCGGGGAATTTCGATGGGAAAGCGGCTCATTGTCCCTGTTATAGATGAAATTAAAGACAGACCTACTCAACTCTACTTCCATCATTACCGCCAGCTTAATTTCTTCCTCGACAGGGCTGCCTTGCTCCTTTCTTCCCATATCCAGGAGCTCGGCCATCAAGCTCTTCCCATCCCTGCCTCCCAGGTCATTGATTGGGAGAAACACAGGGGACATCTCTGCCATCGAACCGTTGGCGCTTTAGCAGGTCTTGGTTGGAGAGGACGGAGCAATCTTCTGGTCAGTCCCGAGCTTGGGGCAAGGTTCAGGCTGGTGACAGTTTTGACGGATATGCCTCTAGCTGCAGATATGCCTTTGGAGGACGACTGCGGTAAGTGTAGGGCCTGTCTTAAGCCCTGCCCGGCACAGGCGATCAAGGAGCAGAGAGAAGACTTTGATTATCGGGCCTGTTATGATAAGCTCCAAGAATTCAAGCGCTCAGGGATAGTTGGCCAGCACGTCTGCGGCGTCTGTGTTAAAGCCTGCCCTGGATTTTCAAAGATCTAGGAAGGGATATAAATCAACCTTTTCATATCTAATTACCAAATTATTAGCTCAAAATGAGTTCTCATACTAATAACCAGCATTTTGTCCCTGTAATCTGGTTTTAGAAGAATAAATCCAATATTGTATACATTATTCATTATGAAGTATTGACAAATGGTATTTTTTTTAATATAGATTCACAGAATTACCGATGTCTGTGGAGTTAGAATTTTCAAATTTAATTGCCCTTAAGACATTAAGGGTTGCCTCATCTTTAGTGTCACCTATCTTTAGCTCCACTCTTTTTCAAGCCTTTCGATATGGCCTTATAAGATGTAAGTAGCCATCTAGTCGTTTTAAGTTTCAGGGGTCGTAGCGAAGGTTTTTTCAACAATATATACCGTATTTATGCGGTGAGTTTAAAATTTGAAAGGAGGAGTACATGAAAAAAGTCAAATGTTATAGTTTCGTGCTTGCGTTTGCGGTGATTTTAGCACTGATCATTGCACCAGTGGCTTCCGCTCAGTCTGTAAACAAGATCAAGAAAATGATGGAGAAGATCAACGCAAATCTCGAAGCTATGGGAGAAGATTTTCGTCTTGAGGTTGTTGACTTCCTGAC
>JABAOF010000066.1_pt1 | contig 16512 bp, 15 predicted proteins | sample 7062171 | NCBI WGS metagenome assembly JABAOF01 (sample SAMN14538628, study PRJNA623070) | marine sediment metagenome | biome: marine biome [ENVO:00000428]; feature: marine pelagic biome [ENVO:01000023]; material: deep marine sediment [ENVO:00002113] | place: India: Gulf of Khambhat ...
TCGGATTGATACCCGGGCTGGTCAACGGCACTCTGGTCGCCCGCCTGAAGGTGCCACCCTTTCTCGCTACTTTCGGCATGTACGGTATAGCCTATGGCTTTTCCGAAATTATCTCAAAAAATACCCCCATTTCAGGCTTGCCGTCGGCTGCCGGAGTGATCGGCAACGAATACCTGTTGTACATAGTACCGCGGAAGATGGTCTCTTTCCTTGTTCGACCGCAGAACTTGACCCGTCTGGAGATGCGTTCGATGCTTGCAATCATCCCGATCATCGTGGTGATTGCTTTCGTGTTCGTTAGTATATTCTCTTTCCTGTTAAAGCGTACTCGCTTTGGCCGACACACTTACGCCATCGGTGGCAGCATGGATGCGGCATTGCGTTCCGGTATCAATGTTACTTCCCATTTGATCCGTATCTACATGATCTCCTCGTTTTTCGCCTCCCTATCGGGAGTGCTTTATGTCCTAAAATATGTGACCGGCCGGGCTGATGCAGGCAGTGCTCGGATGCTGGACGCTGTGGTGGCTGTAGTGATTGGTGGTGCCAGTCTGTACGGTGGGATCGGGACAGTGAAAGGGACCATTATCGGTGCGTTGATCATCGCCACGCTTGAAACCGGGATGGTCAACCTGAGTATCCCATACCATAACCGTTACATCGTCATCGGAGGGATCCTGGTCTTTGCCGTGGTGATAGATCAGTTCTTCCCCGAGCTGATCGGAAGGAGGGAATGAATGAAGAACGCAATGCTCGAGGTGCGCAGCCTAACCAAGCGCTTCGGAGGTCTCGTGGCAGTAGATCATATGGACATGCAGGTGTATCCAGGCGAGGTTGTAGGCCTGCTCGGAGATAATGGGGCGGGAAAGTCTACGTTGATTAAAATGGTCTCTGGAGTCTACCACCCCGACGAAGGACAGATCTTCTTCCAGGACAAAGAGGTGAAGATAGGTAGTCCCATGGATGCCCTGGAGCTCGGGATCGAGACTCTGTACCAGGATCTGGCCCTGGCGGAGAACCTCGACGCCTACTCCAATATCTTCCTAGGCCGTGAGAAGACCAAGCCCTTCCTCGGCTTCATCAAGGTCCTGGATCATGAATCCATGCGAGAAGAGTCGAAAAAGGTCCTTGATCGTCTGGAGATTGAGATCCCCTCGTTACATAGCCAGATCAAGACCCTGTCCGGTGGACAGCGGCAGGCTGTTGCCATCAGCCGCTCGATCTACTGGAACGCCAAGCTGCTGATTATGGACGAGCCTACAGCCGCGCTTGGAGTTCATGAGCAGCGAAAAGTCCTGGATCTGGTGCGGTTGCTGCGCTCGCAGAACATCCCGATCATCATCATTAGCCACCAGCTCTACGACATTTTTTCGGTAACCGATCGCCTCGTGATCATGCGGCGTGGCAAGAAGGTGGCGGAGCGCACAACCAAGGATACCAACCCGGATGAGGTCGTCGGGCTGATCACCGGTTCAAAGGAAGTGGAGCGCAATAGTCGGCCGGAATGACAATTAGAAGCAAAATTATACACTTTTAAGAAGTTTCTTAAATTTGCTATTTGGATAATCACAGAGGAAAATTATGGCTACGATAACTATTAACAAAGATTTGTGTAAGATGGATGGTATTTGTACAATGGCTTGTCCCATGAATGTTCTTGTTCAGGATGAGAAAGGGACTAATCCAAGGATAGCTCGTATTGAAGAGTGTATTTCCTGTGGCCAGTGTGTATCCATTTGCCCCAATTCAGCTGTTATCCATAGCGATTTTCCTCTTGAGCAAATTACAGAGATAAAACAGGACCTGCAAATACCGTCTGAGCATCTCATGGAGTTCATTAAGTCGAGGCGTTCGATACGTGCTTTGCGAGATAAAACAGTGGAAAAGGAGCTCATCGAACAGGTAATTGAGGGAGCCCGTTTTGCGCCCTCAGCACGAAACATACAAAGCACTAAATATACAGTGATACAGGACAGGGAGATTCTGAAACGCATTGTGGAATTAACTGTACAGAGCCAGGCTCGGCAAATTGAACAATCTGCTCAACCAAATTCCAGCTTTTCTATACTGGTTAGTGAGTTTAATAAAGGGAGAGACAAGATTCTCCATGATGCCCCAGTGCTGATTTTTTTTCATGCAGATAGAAATGATGAGTTTGCAGAAGTAAATGCCTCTTTAGCACTCCATAATGCAGCACTAATCAGTCATAGTCTTGGACTCGGGAGTTTTTTTGCGGGGTATATAGTTGACGTGTGCCAACATGATGATGACATACCAAAGCTTCTGTCTTTGCCAAGCAATCACCGGATTTATGGAGCATTGGCCCTGGGATATCCCAAGCTGAAATTTAAAAAACGGATGGACCGGAAGTCCGCACAAATTACCTGGCTATAAGGCTCACCACTCCGTTTTCCACTAAAATTCTTTTACTGGGAAAATGTACGGGGAACTGTGTATCTTTCTATCTTTACTCGGGAATGACGCCGATTTGTTTCATCAGACCGAGTGAATCCTCTGCTACCCAATCATCAATAATTTTTCCGTTTACCAATCTTAATATACTAATACCTGATACATTCATGGACTTACCTGAAGCCGGGATGCCGAACAATTCACCGGTTTGTGTACCAGTCACCCGCCACCGGATAGCGACCTTGTCATCTTCACCAAAGACATCCTCCACAACCATTTTAAGATCAGGAAAGCCAGCCCGAAATGTGCTCAACATGCCCGTTACCGCTTCACGTCCTTTCAAAGGAGTGGGACTTGAAGGATGATACATCACCACATCATCCGACATCAGCTCTTCAGCCAATGTAAAATTTCCAGTACCCAGCATCTCCTCAAAAAAACGACGCCCGCACACTTTGTTTTCCGCTAAAGACATAGTTATTTTTCCTTATTTATTAGAATTTATTGTTGAATCCATTAACTCTATAATCAAAAACTACATCCCACTAGTACAACTGTAAAATACGCTTATTTTACAAAAGTTGAATCGGCGGATATCATACACCGTTATATTTGAATGTTACTGAGATGCTGCTGCCCTGGTGAGCGTGCGCTCGACCAAAACGTTGGTTAAGTGGGCTCGATACTCATCTGATGCAAATTGATCAGAAACAAATGACTGATTTTTATTTGCTCTGCTACTTGCTTTCACGATACTATGAGCACTCGGTTTTACACCCTGCATTGCTGTTTCTACCTCATACAGGCGAGTAGGATGGGCTGTTGCACCGGTTACTGCCACACGGCAGCTAGATACAAGCTTTTTTTCTGTTAACGTTATAACCGCCGCGACACCGCAGAGAGGATAACTATTGGCGGCGTTTTTAATTTTTTCATATACGCCAATACATTGCTTTGAGATCATCGGAAATACGACTTTAGTGATAATCTCGTCAACCTCCAAGGCTGTATCAGAGGGACCAAGGTAGAACTGATCCGCAGTGATTACCCGGGATCCAAAATGACCTGTCACGTAAATTTCAGCTTCTAGTGCTAATATCGCGGCAGCCAGATCCGCAGCTGGATTACCGCCTCCAAGATTACCACCAATAGTTGTACAATTGCGAACCTGCGCGTCACCAATACTGGCAGCCGCCTCTTTTAGCGCTCCAAGATTTGACTTTGCAGGAATGTGAGCAATCATATCGTTACATGTAACCATTGCTCCAATGTGAAATGAGCTATTGTCCGGGTTCTGTCCCATTTTCTTTAATGAGGTGATATTACTTAAATCGACCAACATTGAAGGAGTTTCATGGCGCTGCTTTATCTTTACCAATAATTCATGGCCGCCGGCAAGTGGACGTGATTGCTTATTTTGATGGAGTAGGGCTACAGCCTCTTCAACACTACTGGGTCTCTTATAATCAAAAGAAACAGGCACAATCATATCATTATCCACCTATACAATTTATTTTATTTTGTGGCTTTAGCGTTTCGCATCGCTCGCCAGATTTTCTCCGGTGATAGGGGTATGTCAAGGTGTTCAATCCCTAGAACAGACAGAGCATCACAAACGGCGTTACTGATCGCGGCCACTGCGCCAACGGTACCAACTTCACCCGCGCCTTTCGCTCCCAAGGATGTATGCGGAGTCGGAGTAACCATACTATCGAGTTCATAATTCGGTAATTGAGAGGCTCTGGGCAGGGGGTATTTATCAAAATTTGAAGTGATTAAATGACCATCTTCACTATAGCGAGCCTGTTCCAGAAGGGCCTCGCCAATACCGAATGCGATAGCTCCGTGTACTTGACCCTCAACCACTAAGGGGTTGCCAATTATACCCACATCGTTAACGGCAACGTGACGGACTATTTCTACTTGACCTGTTTGTTCGTCAATTTCTACTTCTACAGCTTGACTGCCGTAGGGAAAATTGAAGTCGGGTGGATCTAGGAATGTGGTATGCTCAAGTGTTGGTTCCAGTTTCGCCGGGATGTCCCAGCCGTACCACAAGTCCAGAGAAATCTCCTGCAAGGTCTTGGCTTTTTCTATCTTGCCTTTGGGGTACAACTTACCATTTTCGTTGTCGTACACCACGTCTTTTTCATCAATTTTGAAAAAATGGGCAGCTCCAGCAATCGCTTTAGCTTTAACCTCTTTGGCTGCTTTCAGTACAGCAGCACCGCCAACACTGAACGATCGGCTGCCATAGCTTCCCTGTCCAAAGGGAACATTTTCCGTATCCGAGTGCAATACCTGTATTTTTTGAATGTCCACTCCAAGTTCCTGGGCGACAATCTGGGCAAAGGTGGTTGTGTGGTATTGCCCATGGGGCGTTGAACCGATAGATACTGTAATTTCACCGGTTGGATGCACCCGTACGTTCGCACTTTCCCAGGTACCGCCCAGCATCCCTTCTTTGGCCATCCTGGGTGAAGGGCCAACGCCGCTCACGGCAATAAAGCAATCCATTCCTATTCCAAGGAGTTTGCCACGTTTACGGGCTTTCTCTTTCCGGCTTGCAACATTAGCATAGTCTATCATTTTCAAGGCTTTCTCAAACGCCGCTGGATAGTCACCGGAATCGTAAACCCAACCCAGACGATTATCGAAAGGAAGTTGGTTTGGCTTAATCATATTCTTACGCCGTACTTCCGCCGGATCCATACCGATTTTACGAGCGTAGAGATCGATCATCCTCTCATGCACAATAGTGGCTTCCGTACGTCCCGAACCGCGCTGTGCACCTAAAGACACAGTATTGGTAAATACTGCATATATCTCACAGAATGCATGCTTGATATCGTATACCCCAGTAATGCATCTTCCTACCATGGCTGTGGCGACACCTGGACCGATAGTGGACGGATAGGCTCCCAGGTTGGTGTAGCTGGTACAGTAGAGTGCTGTAATTTTTCCACTTTTGTTACCAGCGATTGTAGCTTTTATTTTGTGGTCCCGGCCTTGAACAGTAGAACGCATCAAATCCCCGCGAGTGTCTATCCACTTAACAGGTCTCCCGTGCAATTTTGCAAAAAAAAGTGTCAGTGGCATATCTGGATATATATAGCCTTTGGTACCGAAACTGCCACCTATTTTTGGTGAGATCAGGCGTACCTTATTATACGGGACACCCAGGATCATCAATGCCAGTAACAAACGATGGTTATGCGGGGACTGACTCGTTGCATATAATGTATATTCATCAGTGCTTGGATTATACACTCCCACTGCACCACGTGGTTCAATTGGATTGTTGATTGTACGTGGTATATGAATTTCTTGTTCAACAACAACTTGTGCCTCTTCGATGGCACGTCGAGTAGCTTCCTTATCGCCGTATGGAATATATGCGTTGAGATTATTGGCTACTTCGTCATGTATTTGTGGAGAACCTTCCTGGAGTGCGACTTCAGGGTCTATAACGACCGGAAGTGGTTTGTATGATACTTTAATGTGGTCTAAGGCATCATAGGCCTGATTTCGTGTCTCGGCCAGGACCACGGCTACGGGATCACCGATATATTTAACCCGTTCCTTTGCTAAAACAACGCTGCCACCCGGTACACCAAAGGGATGGGATGGAAAATGGCTTTCGCCGTCTCCGGGTGTCCATATACAGGGCAACGGCATCATGCTCCCAAGGTCTTTCGCGGTATATATACCCACCACTCCCGGCATTTTTAAAGCTGCACTGGTATCCAGATTGAGAATTTCAGCATGGCCATACTCACTCCTTAAAATCGCCATATGCAGCATGTCCGGTAGGTTTATGTCTGCAATGTATTTCGCCTCCCCTTTGAGCATAGCGGGATCTTCTAAGCCTTTGATTCTGGCCCCCAGAATATTTTTTGCGGTGGATTTTTCAGTTTTTGTATCCATAACCTTTACCCCAATCTATTTGATTATTCCTGTAAAGTGGTAATCAATTTTTCCTTCTCTGAGATAATAGGCATCATAAACTCTGTTGACACCGTAATTTGTTACAGCAGTTGCCTCATAGAAGAAGCTATTTTCGGTTTCGACAAAATGATCAGTGGAGATAACCTCCTTAAGAGCAACCCACTTCACAAAATTGCGAAAGTGAGCTTTGAGCGCGTTATGCCCTCGTACAATGAAGTCAAAAGAAACAACCACAGCATCCTTGTTATAGTGTTCCTCCACCAAGCGGTCCACATCACCCTCTATTAAAAGCTTTACCCTGTTTTCAAACATCTGTTTGAGTGGAGTGTCAATGATCATTTTAACGACGCTGTTGTTTTTTTTTATCGCATATTGTACTGCACCCACCACGTTTTGATAACCTGTGCACCGACAAAAATTTCCATGTAGCCATGTTCGAATTTCTTTCTCATCGGGATTTGAATTACGTCCGAGGAGATCGGTCATGGACATAATCATACCGGGAGTACAAAAGCCACATTGAACACTGACTTTTTCAAGGAATCCTTCCTGCAAAGAATTTAAAACTCCATTTTGGGCTACACCCTCTATGGTTTGAATATCAGCACCGTTTGCCTGAACCGCCAGGATCAGGCAACTTTTTACAGATACTCCATTGAGCATGACCACGCAACTCCCACACTGACCAGTATCGCAGCCCACTTTCGTACCTGTCAGACCAAATTCATCTCGAAGAAGATCGGACAGAAATAAACGCGGCTCGACCTCTGCTTCATATCTCTTGCCATTGACAATCATTGAAACTTGCACGATCGCATACCTCCCAATATCTGGAGATCTAACCTGTCTCCCATTCCTATTTCTTCTCTTCAGCGAACAGCAAACCAAAAGGTTTGAAAGCTTCCAGGGGGATTACGTCAAACTCTATGAGGTTCTCTCTGACCAGAGGCAGAGAAGAAAGAACCGTCTTAGCTTCCGCCACATCTTTGCATTCAAGAATAATAACAGCTCCGGGTCGATCTCCCCGAAAGTATATTTCTCGAAAAACACCGTTCAGATGAAGCTCCCATGCATGCGCGGCTTCTTCCTTAAGAAAGGGAGTTACTGTTTCAACAGTTACTCCAGGCCGAAGCCTGTCCATTGCTAAAATTTTCATAGATCACTCCAATTATCATACCCTATGAGGTTGCCGTACATCAGTCGGTTTATAACATCTCAACAAGTTTTTCACCAATCATCACAGTGGCCGCATAGGTATTACCGCTCGTCACAATTGGCATGATGGATGCATCTGCCACACGTAATCCTTCCAATCCATGGACTTTTAATCTCGAATCCACAACTGATAGATCATCACCACCCATTTTGCATGTACCGACCGGATGCCAGATAGTAGAGGCATTCTCCCTGATAAACTTTTCCATATCAGCATCAGGGCCGGGCACAATTTCTCCGTCATAGTACTGGGCAAATGATTTGGTATTCATTAATTTACGGGCAAGCTTCACTGCATTTACATGCGTCTCAACATCTTCCTGCTCCTGTAAATAGTTTGGATTGATGATTGGTGTATCCTGTGGATTTGCTGAACGCAGACTGACCGTTCCTCGACTCTTGGGCTGAACCAAGATCGATATAAAGATTGATACCGGAAAATCAAAATTAAAAGCCCCAGCTATGGCAGTAGGAACTGCTGGACTATAGATAAGCTGTAGATCCGGGGTGTTGTTGTCTTCTCGAGTATTGGTAAAGAGTACATTCCCAGAGAGCACCGTCAGTGCGGGTAGATCTTTTTTGGATTTGTGAATGATGGGTAATTGCATGTGATCCTGCAAATTCTTTCCCACGCCCGGTAGATCAGCAATAACAGAGATTCCATGGGAATTCAAATGTTCGGCAGGTCCGATCCCGGAAAGCATTAACAGTTTCGGAGATAAAAAAGCTCCTCCGCATAAAATAACCTCTTTTTCTGCATTTACCTGAACAGACTTGCCGTCCTGAACGTATTCGACTCCTATTGCACGCTTTCCCTCAAATATGATTCGTGTGGCTTCAGCGTTTGTTTTGACCGTTAGATTTGCGCGGTCGATCACTGGAGTCAGGAAAGCGCTCGCAGAACTGGCACGCTTATTATCCTTTGTAATATTGAATTGCAATGGTCCCGCGCCATCTTCTTGTTTTTCACCATTGTAATCCCAATTAGGTCCATTCATGCCCAGTTCCACTGCTCCATTTTGAAAAGCAGATGAAACAGCCGCAGAATCCGGGGCGGTTCTTACACTCAAAGGCCCACCAACACCATGGTATTCCGAAGCTCCACCGTCAAAGTCTTCCGATTTCGTAAAATAGGGTAACACGTCCTCATAGCCCCAACCATCATTGCCCAAAGCTTTCCATTGGTCAAAATTCATTCGATTACCACGTACATACATCATTGCATGAATAGAACTACCGCCACCTATTACTTTCCCCTGGGTGATCGTCAATTTTCTTCCACCAAGGCCAGGCTGTTCAACGGTGTCAAATTTCCAATCCATATCCCCACCCCAAAGCGGTACAAAACCGGTTAGATTATGAATACCAGGATCGGTGTCCATAGCACCTGCTTCCAGCAACAATACTGTAGTAGCCTGGTTTGCACTTAAACGATTCACGATTACACAGCCGGAGGCACCTCCACCAATCACTATATAATCAACTGTATGTTCGAAATTCATCAAAATCCTCCTCTAGCTTAAAGAAAAATTCATATTATTATTAACTACTATCCGACCCTTTTGTTTCGAATCTGTATATTCTGCAAATACTTATAAGTTTTAACTTAGAAAATTAATTAACCATTTCTTGTAAGCAATTGAGATTATTTGAATTGTAACCGGACATTAATGATATAGCAAGATAAAAATAATTAGAAAATTGACAATCTTTGATTTTCATTTTAAGTTTTGTAAATCATAAAAAATGGGCGAACGTGTATTTTTAAGGTCGAATAATTATGAAAAAAACTCACTGGTGGCAGAAACCTGTTTTAAGAAGGGATGAAGATGAAGAGAAGGAACACAAAGCCTCATGGCTGGAACTATTTTTCGACCTGGTATTTGTAGCAACCGTTGCAGAACTTTCTCATCTCCTCTCCCATGAATTAACCGGTTTCAGTCTGCTTAAATACCTGTTCCTCTTTATTCCTATATGGTGGTATTGGATCGGAGCTACCTTTTATAATGATCGCTTTGCTACAAATGATGTTAGTCATCGTATTTTTACCTTATTACAGATATTGGCAGTAGCCGGGCTTGCTTTACACATACGGTATGGTCTAAGCCATCAGTCCCGTGGATTTGCTGTATCGTACATTTTCGCACGGGTTATTTTGATCGTCATGTGGATACGTGGTGGGATTCATAACCCTTCCACCAGGACTTTAACAAATCGATACGCCACCGGCTTTTCTATTTCTGTTGTTCTTTGGGCAGTGTCTTTATTTGTCCCGCTTCCTGTAAGATTGATTTTTTGGGGCGGTGGCCTGCTGTTTGATCTTGTAACACCTCTCACAACTCTTTTTATTCAAAAGAAACTGCCAAAATTAAGCACTTCCCATTTACCGGAACGATTTGGACTGTTTACAATAATCGTACTTGGAGAGTCAGTGGTAGGAGTTATCATTATGGTGGCCGGTGAACATCATCTTTCGTTGACAACAGCAGTTCAAGTCGGTCTTGGCATAATAACGGCATTTTGTTTATGGTGGATGTACTTTGATTTTATTGTTTCAAAAGAAACAAAACCAAAAATCGGATTTATAGCTCTGCGAGGCTACCTTCACCTGCCTCTCGTTATCGGCATAACAGCGATTGGTGCAAGTTTTATTAATTTTATTTCTCTTGATGGCCATGATCTCCCATACTATTCAAGGCTCTTAATCTGCGGAGCTCTTTCCCTAAGTCTATTCTCACTTGGAGGGATCGAGTTTACAGTCATAGATGAGGAATTGGACCAGAAGGCCCGACTGGGAAAGAAAGCAAGTGTTTATCTTGCTCGATTTGGATCCGGCATTATTATTCTGGGACTCGGCTTCTGGGGGTATTTTATGAATCCTATTGTATTGCTTGCCATTATTGTCTGTATTCTCCTTGCACAGGTTATCCAGGATATCTATATCAGGCACAAAATTCGTAATAATGTGTATGAGATTTAATTGCGTGTCTGTTACCTGAACTGATAACCCGCCTTTTTGAGCCTTTGGATTGCAGCAGGGTAAGGATCGCAGCGTTCCTCCTCCAGGAAATCACGGTAACCCGTGCTTCTCAACCTTTCACGCAAGACTGCTTTCTCTTCGGGCTCCATTAGCCTGGGATCGTCCATCGTAGCGACATGGAAGCTTATACCTGACCGGATCAGATGTTCTATTGCCATAAAAGGGAAACCGCAATAATCTCCTCTTCCACCTGTCCTCCTCTGGAAACCTGCCTGGGTAGCTGCCTTTATGGACACACGAATGTGGATGTTCTGGTATTTTTCGAGTATTTCAACATACTCAGGGTGCATCCCAAGGCTAAGGCCGTTGGTCTCCAATATGAAAAGATAGGGTGTGTTCTTTACCATATTCAGTACCGAGATCAGATGGCCAAAGCATAGCGTAGGTTCTCCCCCTGATATGCGAAGCTTCTTTATCCCCCTCCCCTTTGCATTTTGGATGAGCTTTTTGAACACTTCCTCGGGTGTGTAGAACTTTCCTGCCCTCTGTGGGTAATCCCTCCCCCAGTGAACCCAGCAGAACACACAACGGAGGTTGCATCCAACCGTATATGCTGTTGAGATTCCTCCGTATACACCGGTGCAGTAGAAATCTGTATACCTTCTGGCTGTTCCCCTACGCACGATTTGTTCAGTTTTTGTTGCAATCTCACCTGGATCGAATGGGCTGTCTGACGGTGCGATTGCGGAAGGGTACTCCATCTTCATTACAATTATATTATTCTATAACATTGTTAACGTCAAAATCTGTTGTTGTAACAAGGGATTGTTGTTAGGTTTGGGAGTAGAGGAGATACCGGTGAAAAGGAAAAATCTACTCTTTACGGGAGTGCCTGGATGCGGCAAATCAACCCTAATAGAGAGAATTATAAACAAACTGGACAGGCCCGCCTGCGGGTTCTTCACAAAAGAGATACGTGAAGGTAGAAGAAGAGTCGGCTTTTCCATGAAAACTCTCGATGGAAGGAGCGGAATCCTGGCGCACGAGGGATTACACAGCCCCTACAGGGTCGGTCGATATGGCGTTTGCATTCAGGACATAGATCGGATAGCTGTTCCTTCCATTGCTACAGAAAGCGAGGGGGAGATCGTGGTAGTTGATGAGATCGGGAAGATGGAATGCATGTCGGAACTCTTTCGGAATACACTTATCGCCATTCTCAATTCAGATCACCCGGTTATCGGATCGGTAGCACTGAGAGGAAACCCCTTCATCGAAGGTATCAAACGGAGGAATGATGTGCTTGTCGTCAAGGTAACAGCGGAAAACAGAGAAGAGCTCGTCGGTATCTTGGAATGATGAAAAAACATTCGTCCTTTTCAATGGTCCTGGAAAATATGCTCGAATTTGCCCGTTCCACTGGTCTGTCGCCGGCCGGGAAGCATCCACGGCGCTACCTTTGGACCGACGCTTTTGCAACGTGTAACTTCCTGGAGCTCTATCGTCACACAGGTGAGGACAGATACAGGAATCTTGCGCTGCTGCTGGTGGAGCAGGTTCATAATGTACTGGGTCGCCATCGGGAGGATGACTCACGCTCAGGCTGGATCAGTGGCCTCGATGAGCAGGAGGGTAAAGTACATCCTACCAGTGGGGGTCTCAGGATCGGTAAGAAGATGAACGAACGAAGTCCCTCTGATCGCTTCGACGAACAGTTGGAATGGGACCGTGACGGACAGTACTACCACTATTTGACGAAATGGATGCATGCTCTCAACCGCGTAAGTCAAACCACTGTAGATCAATCCTACAACATATGGGCCATAGAGCTTGCTAAAACGGCCCACGTGCGATTTAGCTATGTTCCATCTTCCGGTGAGCAGAAATACATGTACTGGAAAATGAGCATAGACCTCTCCCGTCCTCTCGTACAATCCATGGGACAGCACGATCCTCTCGACGGTTTCATCACCTACAATCAACTTCAAATGTATGTACCTGACGATTCGAAAGAATCAGAGTATCCAGATCTCGGCGAGGAGATCACTGACATGGCTGGTATAATGAAGGGAAAAAGCTGGGTAACCGATGATCCGCTGGGAATCGGTGGTCTCCTATGTGATGGTTACAAGGTGGCACAGATGATTGTGAGTGGATATTTTGAACAGTATGACCTGCTGGAGACTGTGTTGAGTTCATCCCTTTTAGGACTGGAATCCTTTGCGAGAATGAACAGCATGCAGTTGCCTGTTGAGTATCGTCTTGCATTTCGAGAACTCGGCCTGTCTATTGGGCTGCGGGCTGTCAAAGGGCTGTATGGATTGGTTAAGGAGAAACCGAATTTTTTTAAAACGAAGAGTACATTGATCAGGTGTATTGAAATGTTGATGCAATACACGCAGTTGATCGGGGTAATCGAGAGCTTCTGGCTCGAACCATCCAATCGTGAGGTAAGAAGCTGGGTTGATCATCGTGACATCAATACGGTAATGCTGATGACCAGTCTGGCACCCGATAGTTTTTTGACAATCTGAATCATGGGATATTGCTAATTACTCTTTCCCACTACGTCTTATGCAGTTATTTTAGTATGGAAGATGTATCCGGATACCCAGATAAGATATATCTATAAGCCTCGTCTCTTATGGCCCACGAGGTTTTATCCGCAATACACCAGCGGATTGGATTATGTGAGCTATGTCTCACCAGTTGAGAGGGTGGCATTCCAGAAAGTTTTACCCCGCTACATGCTTTCAACGAGCCAAACCCGGGATACAGGACTCGGACCTTTGTTGGAGAGAATACAGTACTCCTCCCATCCGGAAGAAGTTGAGGTAGAAACAAAATTCCGTAAACCTCTCGGAAAAAAGTACCGCCTCCCTCAAAGAAGGTACTTTCAAGAACATCTTACAAAGTGGCATATTGACGTCCTGGTGTAACGATGTACGATGTATGCAATCGATGAAGAGGAATGCAGAATTGAGTATTCAAAAAGTTGGATCAAAGCACGCCTATATGGTTACCTCCTGGGACGGGGAAGTCGCCAGTCAATTGAGCATGACATACACAGGGCAAAAACCTTCGGCATTTCAAGAGCCATATTTCAGATAATCATCGACAGCCTGCCTTTCGAACGAGCATCGGATCGATTCAGGGATATTCTTACAATCCTGAGAGAAGATTTTTATTCTCGTCAAATCAATAATTCTACAGGTGCTGCTCTTTGATTCCAACGTGCCTACAGGAGATTTCTCATAGTTTCACAAGGTCATGGTTTATAAAATGGTGGTAATGTGACAGGTCAGGGGGATTCATCTTCCTCTAAAGATCAGTCGTCCCAGCAGTGGTGTTTTGACATGAATTGCCCCTTCAGGACACAGCTCCTGACAGCAGAAACAGCGGATACAGCGCGTGTATGTATGGACAGGGGGCGCCTCCTTGCTGCCGTTTTTCCAGTTGACTGCTTTAGGCTCAGCCTGGCACGAGTCAACACACACACCGCATCTGTTGCAGGTCTTTTTGATAATATATGGGCGTGAAGTAAAAAGGTTTTTTATAAAGGATACGGCACCTTTTCTCATAACGGATTTGACAGGTTTTCGCACAACATTGAAGTTCTTGTTAACAAAACTCTCAATTGGATCTCCGACCAGCTCGATCTCTTCGTCATTGTACACGCCCAGCCCCCATTCTTTACCCGGTTTCATGGTAGGAACGTAATCAACATTGAGATCGATTGTCCTGCATGCAACCGCATCGAGGGCTACGGGATCCTTTGAAAAAAGCAGAACGTTCATCGCCACAGGGTCCCCTGCCCTCGGCCCGTTTCCTTCCATTGCCATTATTCCATCCATTATATAGAGGCGTGGTTTTATGAAGAGAGTCAGGGCTACAAGCATTTTTGAAAAATCATTCGGATCCGGCACTGTAATGTGGAATTGGGCCTTCAACATGCCAGGAATACACCCGAACTGGTTTTTAACAGCGCCGGTCATCCTGTTGAGCTGGTGGGTTTTTAATTTCGCAAGACTGATAATACCGTCCGCGTCCAAAACCCCCTTTGCAATAACGAATTTCCTTGTGTATGGTGAATCGGAAAAAGATACCTCCTCCCCGTTTATGAAATCGGCAAGTTTGATCCCGAGCTCGTCCGCTGCCTGGCTCAGCCCGGCTTTTTTTAGCTGAATCACTGATTTTCCAAAACCGGACGAGTCACCGTAATAAAGCTCTCCCGTAATCTCCTTAAAAACCCTGCCAGCTGCCTTTAATATTGAAGGATGGGTGGATATACAGCGCTCGGGATTATCACCTACCAGCACGTTCGGTTTGAGCAGTATCTTCTCACCGTTTTTTACGAAACTACCTGCTCCACCTATCAGGTCGATCCCCCGTTTTACCACCTTGAAAACAACGTCTTCCTCATAGGTTTCGCAACGTAAAACCGCAACTGTTGATCTACTCATAGTCTATCTTTTTACTTATTTAGTGTGGTGTTACGAGTTTAATATTTTTGTAGATCAAGGTCGACAAAATAATAGGTTATAGTATTATCCCCCGGTACGTCATCCATTGTGCTACTACTGGTAGATTGCTGGAAAGCATAAAAGCTGCCGGCGTAAACCAAGGAGGTACAGATATTGTCCTTATCCCTCATGCTCATCCAGATAGTATAAGAGAGAAAATAAGATTTGTAGATTTCGAGAAACCTGAAAAGGAGATCGTTCAGGGTGTTTTTGGAGCAAAAGCTCCGGGATGTACGCCCAGTCACATGGTAGCCGAGGAAAAATCATTGATTACTGGACAACATTTTCCTCCATTTCCAGGTCTTGGTCATGTAGCGAAAAGAAGAGAAGGGCAGGAGTCATACACACTTTCCTGCCCCCCTCGTTTCCTTAATGAGTGATGTACAGTATTCAATTGCGGACCAAATACCTCGGCTACTGTTTCATGTAGTTGCTTAAGGGCTCCCCATAAAGCTGACGGTATACTTCCTCCACAGAGTGAATGTCAAGAAGCGGTGCAGGCACATAGTATGGAATGGGGAATATGGTCCCTTTGGTCATGTTTTCGTGGGCCACTTCCACCGCCCGAACACCAAAGGGATAGGAGTTGTTCACTCCTGAGCCGTCGATGATACCGAGCTTTATAAACCTGCAGATCTCTTTATCCGCATCAATGCCGGTCAGCACGACGTCCATTTTGTTCCGGGCCTGTTTCGCACGGGCTGCGCCGATGAGGGCTGACGAGTAGGTCGCGAATATGGCGTCGAGATCGGGATTGGCGGTGAAGAGGTTTTCGGTGATCTTCATAGCCTCTTCGATTGAGCCTGCCCGCTCTGTTGCGACGATACGCATGCCCGGGTACATGTCGACTGTCATAAACTCGAAGGCGTCAACCCGCAGTGTGAGAGCATACATGTTGAAGTTGGCGTCGATGATGGCGATCTTGGCGTTATTTTTCCCCTTGCGCAGCAATGTTTCTGCCATGTGCCGCCCAGATACGATGCCCATCATCGTGTTGTCAGTCCACACATTGCTGATGTATTTCTTTTCANNGGAGTCCAACTCCAACGACCGTGACACCGCGATTCATTGCCTTGTCCATGACGGGAAGAATCTCCTCTGTGTTGAGTGCGATCACAATGAGGGCATCGACCCGTCGCAGGAGCAGGCTTTCCACCTGTTCGAGCTGTCGTGCGGGATCGAAGTTAGCGTCGGTCATGATCACCTTATACCCGTACTTCTCTGCAGTTTCCTCAACTGCTCGCTTCATACTCAGTGACCAGTCATCCTGCAGGAAGTGCATGGCTAGTCCGATGGTTTTGCGTTGGGCATAGGCTGAGGTAGGAGAGTAAAATGTCGCTAGAAAGAAGAACGCGACGAGTAAAACGGTAATGATAGATACTAGATGTTTTGTTTTCATTCAGATACCTCTTTCTTAAGATTTTTCCAGGTGCT
>JABAOF010005863.1_pt1 | contig 16510 bp, 17 predicted proteins | sample 7062171 | NCBI WGS metagenome assembly JABAOF01 (sample SAMN14538628, study PRJNA623070) | marine sediment metagenome | biome: marine biome [ENVO:00000428]; feature: marine pelagic biome [ENVO:01000023]; material: deep marine sediment [ENVO:00002113] | place: India: Gulf of Khambhat ...
TGACCGTATTTTCGCTTAGTATCTTCTTCTTTGTTGGTAGTCTCTTCTTCCGCCGTATCTGGGTCGTCTGTAGGGTCGGTATCGTCTTTCTTGTTCGTATCGTTTTTCGGACAGGTTGTTTTCTGTGTTGACTTCTGTTATGGGCGTTTCTTCTAGGATTTGGAAGCTGCCGTATCTTCCTATGTTTAGGCGCATGTTTCCTCTGAACAGGTTCACGTAGCCGTTGGTGACGTGTAGGGTGGCTTCCTCGTTTATTTTGTCTATGTTGTCGTCCCACAGCGTCAGGACCACACATCCTGTTTCGTCTCCAACTAAGGCGTCCGCAACCCTGTGTACAGAGTAGTCTCTTCCAGTGACGTTCCTAACCTCGCTTTTGGAGACCACCTTCACGACAACATTTACCGCCCTAGAATTTGGACCTAACGTCTCCACCTTCACTAACTCTTCACTCTCAGATTTTTCTTCATTAGACATATCTTCTACATCCATTCAGGTTCGACATGCTGATTAAACAACGCAGTTCTTAAGGGTTGCGGTACGTGTTTGTAGGACCTGTTTGAAGCAAAAAATTTTTGTACCACAAAAATTGTTTATATGCCCCCAGTTTAACTCTTTTCTAAAGGTGATTTTATGAGTTATGGAGGAAAAAGTCGAGGGCGCGGAGAGACTGTTCCTCTCGAAAGAATCGACAAATATAGATGGCGTATACCAAAGAAATACAAGCCGGGCATGCGAGTTCCCGGTATGGTCTTCGCCGACGAGGGGCTTCTTCAAAAGATAAAGACGGATAGAACCCTTGAACAGTGCTCAAACGTCGCGCACCTACCCGGCATTTACAAATATTCTATCACTCTACCTGACGGTCACGAGGGATACGGATTCCCCATCGGCGGTGTCGCAGCCACAGACTATGAAGAAGGAGTCATCAGTCCAGGAGGTGTGGGCTACGATATCAACTGCGGCGTCCGCCTTTTAACCACAAACCTTTCGGAAGCAGACATTCGACCCCACCTCGCCGACCTCGCTAACACCATCTTCAAAAACGTTCCCAGTGGACTCGGCAGCAGCCGCAAAGACTTTCGTCTGACCGTCCATGAGCTTGAACAATTGGTCTCGGAGGGTGTACCTTGGATCGTGGACAAGGGGTTAGGTCGGCCTGAAGACGTCAAGCACTGTGAGGAAGGGGGATGTATGGAAGCTGCGAATCCTGACAAGGTCTCACATCGAGCTAAGGAACGTGGTCTACCTCAGTCAGGCACATTGGGATCTGGGAATCACTTCCTCGAAATTCAGAAGGTTGACAAAATTTTCAACCCTCAAGTCGCCAAAGCCTTCGGCATCCTAGATGAGGGTCAAGTTACCGTCTTGATTCACTGCGGCTCTCGTGGGTTTGGGCATCAAATTTGTTCAGATTATCTACGCGTCATGGAGAGAGCTGTTCAAAAATATAAGATTTCTATACCAGACCGAGAACTTGCCTGTGCTCCAGGCACCAGCAATGAAGCAGAAGACTACTATCAAGCAATGGCTTGCGCCGTCAACTATGCTTTCGTAAATCGACAGGTGATCATGCATTGGGTTCGCGAAAGCTTCGAGAAAGTGTTCAAGAGGCCAGCGGATGAGTTTGGCCTAGATTTGGTTTACGACGTAGCCCACAACATAGCAAAGATTGAGGAACATACTGTAGATGGGAAACGAGTCAAAGTTTGGACCCACAGGAAGGGTGCAACTCGTTCTTTTCCACCAGGACACATAGACGTTCCAACTGATTATCGACCTGTAGGGCAACCTGTAATCATCCCTGGAAGCATGGGCACCAGTTCATGGTTGTTGGTTGGTACGACAACAGCGATGGAGACTTCGTTTGGTTCCACGGCTCACGGAGCGGGGCGCATGATGAGTCGAAAGGCAGCTAAGAGAATGTTCTGGGGCGGAGACGTAAAAAAGGCTCTGGAAGAGCGTGGAATCGTCGTTAGAGCTGCGAGTTCCGTTGTTTTGGCTGAGGAGGCTGATCCTGCCTACAAAGATGTGGATATGGTGACAGAAGTAAGCGACAAGGTTGGAATCGCAACTCGTGTGGTCCGTATGGTTCCGATCGGGGTTGTCAAAGGGTAGGAGCTAACCTTTAAAATCGGGAAAAGAAATCTAGGAACCTTCTTTGGACCATAGAAAAATGTTTATTCATTTTCAGTAGGTGAGAGAGCCCAACCTGAATTGATAATCGCATTCAAGCTTTGCAGAAACTTAATGAACTAGAGAGTGATGTGCACGAAGAAATCATTGCACATTTCTAATGCTTTCTTGACAGAGTAAACAAATATTCTTGTGCGTATCCTGCATATTTACCGAAGTATTTCCTTCCAAATAGGCTGATTGTCTGGTATTCGCGTGGTGTGATCGAGCTTTTGCTTGAGACTCTTTTTACGAAGGAAGGTTCGAAATAGTTTGGATATAATTCTAGGATAGCACGCTTAATCCATACGTCAACCGGAAAAGCTTCTAACTTGTCTAAGGAGAAAAGGAGAACGCAGTCAGCTACTTTTTGCCCCACTCCCGGCAGTGATAACAAACTCTGCCTAGCCTTCTCAAAACTTGTTTTCCTCAATTCCTCCAGATTTAATCCTTCACGGACCAGAATCTTTGAGACTTTTAGAACTCGTTCAGCCCTAAACCCTAGTTTGCAACTTCTTATTTCTTCGAGGCTGGCACGGGCCAAGTTGCTTGGCTTTGGAAAAGTGTAAAACTCGTATCCGTCGAAGGTTATCTTCTTTCCAAATCGTTTGGAGAGGTTAAGAATCATGGTTTTGATGGCTGGGATGTTCTTGTAGGTTGCGCAGATATATGAGATTAGGCATTCCCATGGATCTTGCCTGCTTATTCGCAGTCCATGGCAACGGTGAATAGCTTTTCTTATGTGTTCATCTTTGTCTATTTGGGAAAGTATGCATGGCAAGTTGTCATTCAGCCTAAAGTAGTTCTCTATAAATTCGGTACTTGTTTTTTCGGGAAGAGTTTGAAACATTAACTTATCAGCATTTTGTCTAATCTTGACAACCTTGTCTTTCACAACACCGTACCACCAATCGTCTAGTTTTTCCCATCGAAACAACTGACCACAATCCAGAGTGTGCTCCAAACTGAAAGGGGCTCTTGAAGGGTTCAGCTGAATCTTCATTGTGTTTCCACATTCTTGAAAATTAATTAAATCTTTAGGAAAGGATTGTGCTTCTTTTCTTCGCCTATTGTGGTGACTGGGCCGTGACCCGGATATACTTTAAAGTGGTCTGGCAGCGTTACCAGCTTAGTTCTAATCGAGTGAATGATTTCTTTAAAAGATGCGCCTGGAAAATCTGTCCTACCTATGGAGCCAGCAAAAATAGTGTCCCCTACGAAAACAACTTCGTCACCCAAAATAGATATACCGCCTCTGCTGTGCCCTGGTGTGTGAAGGACCACGAGCTTAAGCCGTCCAACCTGAATCACGTCTCCATCATGTAGTGTTCTATCAGCTGGCGGCGATTTTCCATTAAGCCCAAAGACCCTGATAACAGTCTTGGCAATGGGAGTCAGCATTATTGCATCATCTTCATGAATCAAGAGGAGGCCACCGGTTGCTTTCCTAATTATCTCATTGCCAGATGTGTGATCGGCGTGTCCATGCGTGTTAACGATGTACTTGACATGCAAATCATTCTTTTCAATAAAGTTCAGAATCTCTTTAGCTTCTATGGCGCTTTCAAATCCAGGATCTATAACTATGGTTTCCCTGGTTTCCTCGCAGCCTACCACATAACAGTTCGTGAGATACATCCCAAACTTGAACGTTTTTACGAACATTGACATGCCTCTTGCCAGAAGAATGCGTATTCCTTATCAAAAGAGCGAATCACTATTATAAAACTACTTCAGTTGCATGCATGAGCGGTACCTTTGGCAATACTTAGACTTCCCAGACAAGTACACTGTCACGGTGATATTTGGGTGAAGAGTCATCGGGGCGCATGCAATGCATGCATGTACATGAAGGGATAGACAGTGTGATCGACAGTCTCAACAATAGTCTCACAATAATTCTCCCGAGTATAGTAGTAGCTGTTGGTGTAACCGGGTCGCATTACAAAGGCAGCTGTTCAGGTATTTGCTCATGCTTCATGGGCCTCGGTTGTATCTCTGTCTTGCTTTCCATCTGCATGAGGTTGAGTCGGATTGTTGGCACAGTAAATGATGCAACTGAAGTGAGCAAGATTACTATGCCTCCAGCTACATACCAGAAGCCCACGTTGATCATTTCGGCTATTGGGCCGGCGAGGACAAGTCCAATCAGAGCCATCGCGGTGCTTAAGCTCAATATAAGAGTGAAGACGCGACCTTGTTTCTCGGGTGGAACCTCCGCCTGCAACACAGCGAAAATAGTTCCATTCACAATCGTATTCATAAGACCGGCGAAGAAGAGTGATACGATTGCAAAGAGCAGAATATCAGCTGGCGTAGCTCCAAATATAAGAAAGCCCAGACCATTGAAGGCAAGTGCTGCTAAAGCTGTGACTACACGTTTCTTGTTTCCACCGAACACACTTAAGGCGATGCCCCCTAGTATCAAGCCGATACTGTATGATGATTGAAGCCAAGCGAGCTCTATTGCTCCACCGTTGAAGAAGCTTGTCACATGTATTGGAAGTAAAGAGAAAGCAGGGTAAACCAAGAAGTTAATCATCATTGCGATTAAAGTGACTATTCGGAGTCCCCTCCAATTCCATACAAAGCGTATTCCCTCCTTCATCTCGGAAAGCAACGATCTGGAGTCAAGATCTTTGGGATTTGTTGGTTGTGGAATCAGGATGAACAACAACGGCGCTATGGCAATAGCTGCAGTTCCTATGTCAATTGCTAGAATGTTCTGTATCGGCATGACCGCTAGTAGCAGAGCCCCCAATGGAGGAGCAATTATGTTGGCTAAGGCATTAAGACTTTGGTTTAAGCCAGCCACTCTTGAGAGCTGCTCCTCAGGAACCATCAATGAGGTGGATGCTTGCATAGCTGCCCAGTGAAATGCACCAGCTAAAGATCGAAAGAACATCAGCATGTAAATGTGCCAAATTTGAACCAAGTTGAACACGTAAAGTAAGACCAAAATAAAGGTCACAGCGGCAATGAAGGCATCAGCAATAATCATAACGAGTCGTCGATTCCACCGGTCAACATAAGCACCAGCAAAAGGTCCGATAAAAACCTGGGGAACCAAAGCCACAATTGACGCAAAAGCTAGCACAACAGCAGATCCAGATGTACTTGTCAACCACCATACAAGTGCGAATTGTACTAGATTACTACCTATAAGAGATAGTGACTGACCGCTGAATATTATGAAAAAACCCCTCAATAAACCGGTGTGAACATGAAGGGCAGAAAAAGGCGTTTCTGTTTTTTCAGTTACCTTCTCCATTCGAACACCTCTTTGAAATCAGTAGTTCAGGATGCCTTCAAAAACCACCTTCAAAAGAACATCTTTTAGACGTTGGCTGTCAAATTCTATTCCTAAAGTCGCATATTGAAGTCCCAAACCTTCAAGGGTAGCGTAGAGAAGTGATGTGAGACTCTCTGAATCTACTTCGGATTTGAATTCACCGTTGTTTATTCCCTCATCTATCAATTCACGTACGAAAGCGTGGATTGTGTTGTAGCGGTTTTTCATGTCTAACGTCAGAGATTTTATCCTTGAGGCTGCTATCATGAATTCTATCTGCATCCTACCAACCTCGCTGGGGCAATCACAAGAATTAACCATTGTTAAATCAAGCACTTTCCTTAGCTTTTCGACGGCTGTCTCTTCTGAGGCGAAGCTGCCTTTTAGCTGGTTCAACCCCAGCATTGTTTGTTTTTCAAGCAGGGAAAGGAACAACCGTTCTTTGCTTTTGAAGTGATTGTAGATTGCTCCTTTGCTTTGACCACTCGCTTCAACTATATCGTTCATCGATGTTCCGTTGTAGCCTTTTTGGGCGAATAGTCTTTCTGCTGCACTCATAATTTTTTCGTGGATTTCATTATAGTCTTCTTGGGTTAGCCTAGGAGTCATTTTTTTGCCTCCAATTTACACTAATTAATACGACTGGTCAGTCTTATAAATATTTCGGTAAAACGACCAGTCGTTCTTAACACCGTTTGGGCGCACGCGCGTTTCTACCTCCAGTCTATATGCTTTTAGGCGATTTAAAAAAGGCTTAAATTCTTCGACTGTTTTTCATCTGATTGTCATGTCACCTATTCGATTGAATGCCAGAGATGTTGAGCTTTTTTAGGTACACTTAAAGAAAAAATATGAAATGCAAGAAAATTACTGGAGCGTGGGATTTTTCAAGAACAATGTAAAAGAAAAAACAGTAGACCGCCAATCTATAAACTAATTCAAATATATCTTACAATTCACTCATACGTACAGGTAAAAACGATGAAAGTGCTTCTCGTCAATCCGCCACAGATATTCTATCCCGGATCAGAACCGCCAGCGGGTAATCTTCCCCTCGGTCTAATGTACGTAGCTGCGGTGCTGGACAAAGCCGGGTATAAAGTAGAACTTTTGGATGCCTTCTTGACTAATTTTTCCTTCAGGAAAATTGGTGACATAATAGAAGTTGGTATGCCTTATAGAAGGATTATGGATGAAATACGCAAGAGAAAGCCAGATATTGTAGGAATATCGAATCCCTTTTCATGTCAAGTAGAGAATTCGGTTAGAGTTGCAGATATTGTTAAAGAGATAGATCCGAGCATTTTAACAGTTGTAGGAGGTCCACATGTCACTGTAGTGCCAGTAGAATTCTTGAAAGAAGCGAAGAATTTCGATATTGCAGTAATTGGTGAAGGGGAATATACGATGCTTGATATTATTAGGTTCTTTGAAGGATACAAAAAGATAAGCGATGTTCAAGGAATCGCTTATCGCAATGAACAGACAGTGTTGCTAAATTCGCCAAGACCATTAATCAAGAATTTAGACGACCTCCCTTATCCGGCTTACCATTTAGTGGAGATGGAGCAATATCTTAACCCCAAAAAGATAGAGTATCGCAGCTTTAAGAATAGGGCAATATCCATGATAACCAGCAGGGGCTGCCCTTTTAACTGCAGCTTCTGTGCGGTTCATCTACACATGGGAAAAATATTCAGAGCGCACTCCGTAAATTATGTTGTAAACCACATAGAGTATGTGGTGAAAAAATATCGCGTTGAGACTATATTCTTTGAGGATGACAACCTTACGCTTGATCTAAAAAGGTTCGAAGCAATTTGCGACAAAATAATTGAAAAAGGCATCAAAGTTAATTGGGAAACCCCGAATGGGATAAGAGCAGACTATTTGACTTCAAATCTTCTAAAGAAAATGAAAAAGGCAGGATGCAAAAGTGTCTTCTTCGGCATCGAATCTGGCGACCAGTTCGTCTTGGATAATATTATCGATAAGAACCTCAGATTAAGGGATGTGATTAAAGTTGCTAGATTATGCAAGGAGATACGCCTAAAGACAGGAGCATTTTATATCATTGGATTTCCCGGTGAGAAAAAAGAAAATATGGAGAAGACTGTTGAACTCGCCCTTAGGCTCAAGAGGGAATTTGATGTTGGCATGCACCTGTTTTTTGCAACACCGTCATATGGCACGAGACTGTACGAAGAATGTAAGGAGAAAGGATATATCCAAGAGAACTTGACACCGCGCGCTCTCGCTGAGGTAAGACAACCTCGGGGAATGCCTTTAATAAAAACCGAAGACTTTTCGCCGATAGAGCTAAAAGAAATGGCTTCAAGGGCAGTTAGAACGTACAAGAGATTATCATTAATCAATTATGTTAAGAACCCTAAGAAAACATTAGAGACGGCACTGCGTCAACCAAAGATCATTATACATTTCATAAAGAATCTGCTATCTGTATGAGTACCATGAATTAGAAGATGGACTAGTTGGATTCAGCTGTCTATTGCTGTAATACTATTTCTGCTACGGATAGCTCTGATTATTTAATTTATGAAGTTTGGTGCTCGCGAAGCTTGGGATTTTCATAGCATATTCGATTCCATTTAATTATATACGCATCATGCGCGCGTAAATACATATTTTTATTCTTGAAAACTAATTCTTCTTGTAGTTCTTGATTTGGAGGGTTGTCACCAGTTGAAACGAATAGGCGTGGTTACAAGTGGTGGAGACGCGCCTGGAATGAACGCTGCTATTCGAGCAGTTGTCCGCATCGCTTATTCAAAGAATCTTCAAGTTTTGGGTTTCAAGAGAGGGTGGGAGGGCTTGATGACAAACACGTATGTGACATTGACCCCCCGCTCTGTTGGCGGAATACTACAATTAGGTGGCACTATTCTCAATACCTCAAGATCTCCACAGTTCAGAAGGAGGGAAGGGGTCAAGAAAGCAGGCGAAACTCTCGCCTTGAACAAAATTGATGGGCTGATAGTCATCGGTGGCAACGGCTCTTTTAAAGGAGCTCTGGAGTTAAGCAAAGAAACCGACACACTGATAATTGGGATTCCGGCGACAATTGATAATGATGTTTTCGGAACCGATGAAACGATAGGCTTTGACACAGCACTGAACACAGCAATAGATGAGATTGATAAAATCCGAGACACCGCTTTCTCCCACGAAAGAATATTCATAGTTGAGGTTATGGGACGGAAAAGAGGTTTTCTCGCGCTAACCGTGGGTCTGACTGTTGGAGCCGAAATAATTTTGGTTCCAGAAGTTAAACATGAAAAGTTGAACATTTTCAAAACGTTAAAGGAGAACAGTGCTAAAGGAAAGAAATCAGGCATTATTGTGGCAGCAGAAGGAATCGAAGATATCTCTAGACTTGCAAAAGAAATCGAAGAGAATACAGGGGCAGAGGTTAGGCTTAGCATTTTGGGCTACGCCCAAAGAGGCGGCAACCCCACGGCGAGGAGCCGACTCTTAGCCAACTTGTTCGCAAACAAGGCGGTTGAGCTTCTGGTAGAAGGACAGGGAAACAGAATAGTTGGACTGAAAAAAGGGGAAATAACCAGCATCGAACTGGGGAAATCATCCAAAACGGAGAAGCCTTTGGATCTAAAATTGTTGAAGCTGGCGAATATTCTGGCAATGTAAGGGTACAGGGTAGCGCGTACCACATTCAACGTACATTTTTATACTCAAAAGCCTTAAATATACCTTTGAAGTTTGTTGTAGAGCCTTAGGAGCTGCGGCTACATGGGGTATAATGTTTGGCCATAAACCGTCGTTTACACAAGTGAAATTTGAAAATACTAATCAGCCGAGGCTAAGAAAATTTCCCTTCGAAAAGTCACCTCTTGAAATTTTCTCAAAATTCTACAAAAACTGTGAGAGTGCCTACATCCTTGAGTCGGTTGAGGGTCCGAGGAAACTATCGCAATATTCGTTTATAGGATTTAACCCCAGTCTAACCATCAAAGTAAAGAATGGAGATGTTGTAGCCCGCAACGAAAGAACTGGTGAAGAAAATAGAGAGAAAGTTAGCGATCCGTTGCACATAATTGAGAGAATCGTTAAAGGCCGACGGCTTCCTAATAGAGAATCTAGATTTGTCGGCGGATTTGTAGGGCATATCTCTTATGATGCACTTCGTTACTGGGAAAGACTCCCTGACAAGGCAATCGATGACTTAAAATTCCCTGATGTTGAGGGAGGAGTTTTTGATGACGGTATTGTATTCGACCACAGGAAAAGACAAGCATTCTACTATTATTTAAACGAAAACCGTCTCGCTGAAGTTAGTAGGCTAATGAAAGAAACCAACGATTTTGAAACTTTATCTTACAAGCAACCAAAAGTCAACGTTACAAAAGAATACTTTGAGAAAGCCGTAGAAGACGCGAAAGAATACGTGGCCGCTGGCGATGTCTTTCAAGTTGTTCTTTCCAAACGTTACGAATTCCATATTAGAGGCGACCTGATAGATTTCTATCGCTCCCTTCGAAGGATAAATCCATCGCCATACATGTATTTTCTGAAAGCTGGCGATCGACAAATCGTTGGATCTAGCCCTGAAATGCTCGTAAGAGTTGACAATAGGGTTGTAGAAACTTTTCCAATAGCTGGTACAAGACCTTGCGTGGAAAAGCCTAGCGAAAACAGACGATTAGCCAAGGAGCTGCTGTCAGATCCTAAGGAACGCGCTGAGCACGTAATGCTTGTAGATCTGGCTAGAAATGACATTGGAAAGGTTTCGAAGTTTGGAAGCGTTCATGTTCCGGAATTTATGACGGTTCATCGATACAGTCACGTACAACACATCGTTTCACGAGTGGTAGGCAACCTTAGAGACGAGTGCAATTGCTTCCACGCATTAAGAGCCGTTTTCCCAGCTGGCACAGTTTCAGGAGCACCCAAGGTTAGAGCAATGGAAATTATTGAAGAACTTGAGCCGACAAGAAGAGGACCATATGCAGGGGCTGTGGGCTACTTCTCCTACAACGGTAACGCAGATTTCGCCATCACCATTAGAACCCTCGTTGCCAACAAAGACAAAGCCTACATTCAAGTGGGAGCTGGCATAGTAGCAGATTCCGTTCCGGAAAGGGAATGGTTTGAAACCGAGCATAAAGCCGAGGCCTTAATGAAGGCCCTAGAAGCTTCAGGAGATGAATCAGCTTGAAAGTTCTAGTTATCGACAATTATGACTCCTTCGTCTACAACCTAGTTCAATACATTGGAGAACTTGGAGGAGAAACCATTGTCTACAGAAACGACCAAGTAACTTTGAAACAGGCGATGAAACTTAAACCCGACAGAATCGTCATTTCTCCCGGCCCCGGCACACCTGAAGAGACACGATATTTCGGCGTCTGCTCAGCCATCCTGCAACACATGAGCTGCAAAATTCCCACATTAGGAGTTTGCCTCGGGCATCAGGGGATAATCAACACCTTCGGCGGAAAAATCGTGTCCGCAAAGAGACTGATGCACGGAAAAACTAGCTTAATAAAACATGATGGGAAAGGCGTTTTTAAGGGCGTCAAGAACCCTTTCACAGCGACACGTTATCACTCGCTCGTTGGAGATAGAAGTTCCATTTCTTCATGCCTCAAAATAACCGCCGAATCCCTTGACGACGGAGAAATCATGGGCGTCCGCCACGTTACCTATCCCATTGAAGGAGTACAGTTCCACCCAGAATCTATACTGTGCGAGGATGGAAAACTGGTTATAAAGAACTTCCTCGAAGGCAGGTGATGAAAAGTGATCAAAGAAGGCATACAGAAACTGATTGATGGAACCGACCTAACCTGTGAAGAATCGCAGGAAATCATGAAAGAAATTATGTCTGGAAAAGCAACAAGCGCTCAGATCGCCGCATTCTTAACAGCTTTGAGGATGAAAGGAGAGACGGTCAACGAGATTACAGCCTTCACTGAAGTTATGAAAGAATATTGTCGCCGAATTCACCCCCGCGTAGAGGGACGGCTTGTTGACACCTGCGGAACCGGTGGAGACAAAATAAAAACCTTCAACATCAGCACCACGGCAGCTTTTGTTGTTGCTGGCGCTGGGGTGGCGGTAGCCAAACATGGTAATCGATCAGTCACCAGCAAAAGTGGAAGTGCCGATATCTTGGAGAGGCTTGGCCTCAACCTTAACCTAAAACCCGATGCTGTGGAGAAGGCCGTTGAGAAAGTGGGAGTAGGATTCATGTTCGCCCCAGCCTTCCATCCAGCCATGAAGTACGCCATTGGTCCAAGAAGAGAGCTAGGTATCAGAACAGTTTTCAACGTTCTCGGCCCTCTGACGAATCCGGCAGACGCCAACGCTCAACTACTTGGCGTTTACGATCGCAAATTAACAGAGCCTCTAGCCCACGCCTTAAAGAATCTTGGCTGCGAGGAAGCAATGGTCGTCCACGGTCTAGATGGTTTGGACGAGATATCCACCATCGGCAAAACAGTCATCTCATGGTTGAGAGAGACGAAGTCACAACTGTAGAAACGGTTCCAAAAGATTTCGGCGTCAAGCTGGCTAGACCTGAAGATGTGAAAGGAACCACTCCAAAAGAAAGTGCTGAAATCACCTTCAAAATATTAAACGGTCGCTATGATATTGAAGATCCGAAAACGGAAATAGTGCTGGTCAACGGGGTTGCAGGAATTATTGTGGGCGGAAAAGCTGAAGATTTTAGTTATGGGATGGAACTAGCCCGCGAATCAATTGACAGCGGTGCCGCCTACAAAAAATTGAAAGCATTAGTAAAGATCTCTAAAGGGAACCCATCAAAACTTGAGGAGCTTGAGCTAAAGTATGGCTGACTTTCTTGACTTGCTAGCGCGAGATGCAAAGGAAACGATCAATGAGGGTTACTACGAAGTTTCAGCCCAGACCCCAACTCTTTCTACTAGCTTGAAAAAAGCGATACTTGAAAGCAAAAGTATCCCAATCATCACCGAAATTAAAGCAGCCACTCCCTCCTTAGGTGTCATTAGAAAAAACTTTAACCCAGAGAAAATTGCAGGAGCCATGAAAAACGGCGGAGCCGTGGGAATATCAGTTCTAACCGAGCCAAAACATTTCAAAGGTTCTCTGATTTCCCTCACCAAAGTTCGGAAGGCAGTAAAACTTCCAATTCTCATGAAGGACATAATCCTCAGCCCAGAACAATTGGAAACCGCTGCTAAAATCGGCGCCAACACGGTTCTTTTGATAAAAGCCCTTTTTGAGAGAGGGTACTGTGAATATGCCCTTTGCGAAATGATTGCGCAAGCTCAATCAAAAAATCTTGAGGTTTTGTTAGAAACCCATAATGAGGAAGAGTTCCGTTCTGCACTTAAAAGTAATGCTGATCTAATCGGGATTAACAATCGAAGCCTTGAAACCTTAACAGTAGATCTTGGAGTAACAAAAAGAATTTTAGAAAATAATGATACCCACGGAAAAATTGTTGTAAGCGAGAGCGGAATAGAAACGCCTAGCGACCTTCGTCTCCTCCATGAATGTGGAGCTCACGCCTTCTTGATTGGATCAGCAATCATGAGGAGCGATGACATTGAAAAGAAGGTTAAGGAGTTTGTGACAGCTTCATGAGAAAAGTTAGGGTAAAAATCTGCGGAATAACTCGAAAAAAAGATTTAGATATCGTCGTAGCCGCTGGAGCGGACGCTGTTGGTTTCATTGTAGGCGTTCCTTCATCGCCAAGAAATCTGACTTTGGACCAGGCTGAGAGATTGCTAGAACAGGTGCCAGTCTTTGTTGACACCGTGGTTGTTACTATTCCAAAGAGCATCGACTCGCTTGTCAAAATTTATGACATATTGGAGCCTACAGCCATCCAAATCCATGGAGAAAGACCATTTGACGCTTCGGTTATTCGCGAGAAGATGCGTGGCGCGCGTTTGATAAAAACTGTTTATGTGAAAACAGGTAATGTAAAGGCATCGGTTGTGGGGAATTCGAAAGCTTTTGACGCCATTCTCCTAGACTCCTTTGCCAGCGGGCAATATGGTGGAACTGGCGTGATTCATGACTGGGAGCTGAGTAGCCAAATTAAACAAATTATCAAACCCACGCCGCTAATTCTCGCGGGAGGTTTGAATCCTGAAAACGTTAAAGAAGCAATTCTTACTGTCCAACCTTACGCTGTAGATGTTGCCAGTGGTGTTGAATTACAGCCAGCCATCAAGGATCCGAAGAAAGTTTTGGCGTTCATAGAAAACGCAAAGGAGATATCGATACCGGACGATTAAGCTGATGTCTAGTTAAAAATGGACAAGAGGAATTAGCTTTGAACAAAGGGAAGTATGGAAAGTATGGTGGGCAGTACGTGAATGAAATCTTGATGCCTGTTCTCATTGAGTTAGAGAGAGCTTTTGATAAGTACTATCCGACCGCTGAATTTCAAGAGCAGTTTAAAGGTTTATTAAGAGACTATGGGGGAAGACCAACCCCGCTTTATTATGCGAAGAATTTCAGCAAGCTTGTCGGATGCAAAGTTTACCTGAAAAGAGAAGACCTGCTTTGCGGGGGCTCGCACAAACTCAACAACGCTTTGGGGCAAGCTCTCTTGGCGAAGAAGATGGGAAAGTCTCGTTTGATCACAGAAACTGCTGCGGGGCAACACGGACTCGCCACTGTGATGGCTGGCAACGTCTGTGGGTTAGAAACAGAGGTTTTCATGGGAGTGAAAGATATGGAAAGGCAAGCAAGCAATGTAAGAAGAATGAAATTGCTTGGAGCAAAAGTAACGCCTGTCAAGTCTGGGGCAGGAGTCCTAAAGGACGCAGTTTCTGACACTTTGAGAGAGTGGACCGCCTGTTCACGAACCACTCATTATCTCATGGGATCAACGGTGGGGCCCCATCCATTTCCAGAGATTGTTGCAACTTTTCAGAGCGTAATCGGCACGGAAATCAAAGAGCAGATACTCGAAAAAGAAGGAAGGCTACCTGATGCGGTACTAGCCTGTGGCAGCGGGGGAAGCAATGCTTTGGGAGCATTCAGACCTTTCATCGACAACAAGGACATCAGACTTTACTTCGTTGAGGGAGGAGGGGAAAGCTTAGGCGCCGATAACAGCGCTGCTGCCTTTCAACTAGGCAAGCCTGGGATTCTCCATGGTGCCTTGATGCAAGTTCTGCAGGATGAACATGGACAAATAAAACCTTCTAAGACTAGAGCCGCTGGTTTGAACTATCCTGGGAGGGGTCCCGAAATATCCTATTTGTGCGAAACAGGGAGAGTGAAGGCTTGTTATGCTTTTGATAGAGAGGTCTTTGGAGCCGCAGAAGTCATGTGCAAGACAGAAGGATTGATACCTGCTCTTGAAACCGCGCATGTCATAGCATACGTGCTAAATCACGGGGAAGAATTTGATAAAGATGAGATCATCGTTTTGAACTACTCCGGAAGAGGTGACAAGGATCTTGAAGTCATCACGAGGTATTTTTATGGATCTTGAGGAAAAATTCCGGGAGTTGAAAGAGCGAAGAGAAGGTGCTCATATGCCCCACGTTTATTACGGAGACCCAAACGAGGAGTTTTCCCTGAAACTGATCAAAAACCTGGTTGAAAACGGTGCAGACCTTATAGAGTTTGGAATCCCATTCTCGGATCCAACTGCGGATGGACCAACTTTTCAAGCGGCCTGTGAAAGAGCCCTGAAAAAATGCATGACCCCAGCCAAGTGCATTCAAGGAATAAAAGAGTTGAGAAGAAGCGGGATAGATATTCCTTTAGTGGTAACAACTTATTACAACATCCCATATGCCGTTGGAATCGGAGCTTTTTTAAGTGAAATAAGAAAAGCAGGTGCTCAGGCGATAATCGTTCCTGACCTTCCGATTGAAGAGGCAGATGCCCTTTTAGCTGAAGGAAAGAAAAGGGGTGTGAATGTAATATTGCAAGTGGCTCCAACAACAACTGAAGATAGGTTGAAGAAAATAGCCGACGTTGCTTCCGGTTTTCTCTACGTCATGGGTGTTGAAGGAGTGACTGGAGCAAGAGAAAGTCTTGCAGATTCCACTCTAAAACTAGTGAGCAGGGTTAGAAGGCACACGGATGTGCCCGCGTTGGTTGGCTTCGGTATCTCGAAGAGAGAACACGCATCCGCTGTGGTTTCGGCGGGAGCAGACGGCGCCATAGTTGGAAGTGCTTATGCGAAAATCTACGAGAAAAATCTGAAGAAACCCGAAGAAACATTACATAAGATCGCTCGATTAGCAACGAAAATAAAACAAGGATGCATCGAAGGATATAGACAGCGTCTAAGTAATTGGAACAACCATAAGGAATAAACGCACGCATTTCAAAATGTTAACCGAAAAACACCTTTGACATTTCGTAAAACTCCAAATTAACGGTCTTTCGCTTCCCAATTACATCTTTTAATAGAACAGAAACGATCTCATTTCCCTGAAGAGCCACCATACGTCCAAACTGGCCATTGTGAACAAGATCTATTGCGGCGATTCCGTATCTTGTTGCAAGAACTCTATCGAAGGCTGTTGGGGAACCACCACGTTGAAGGTGACCGAGAACTACAACCCTCGTTTCAAGGTCCATACATTTTTCAATTTCCTTTCCAAGATAATACCCTACACCGCCAAGTCTAGGATGTCCAAACTCATCTACGCCGGGGCTATAAATTATTTCTTCGCATCCTTTGGGTCTTGCTCCCTCAGCGACAACGATTAGGCTGAAGGTTCTACCGCGATTCTGTCTTTGCTTAATGTAATCACAAACTTCGTCGATGTCAAAGGGTTTTTCCGGAATCAGGATAACGTCTGCTCCTCCAGCAATTCCAGCCTCCAATGCAATCCATCCGGTGTTCCTGCCCATTACTTCTAGGATAATTACCCTGTGGTGCGCCTCAGCTGTGGTATGAAGCCTGTCAAGCGCTTCAGTTGCTATATCAACCGCTGTTTTGAAGCCAAAAGTATAATCGGTGCCAACTAAATCGTTGTCGATTGTCTTTGGCACTGCAACGCATGGAAGCCCCATTTCGTAAAGCTTGTAGGCCACACC
>JABAOF010008003.1_pt3 | contig 16483 bp, 16 predicted proteins | sample 7062171 | NCBI WGS metagenome assembly JABAOF01 (sample SAMN14538628, study PRJNA623070) | marine sediment metagenome | biome: marine biome [ENVO:00000428]; feature: marine pelagic biome [ENVO:01000023]; material: deep marine sediment [ENVO:00002113] | place: India: Gulf of Khambhat ...
GGCTCACCGACGTGAGGAAGATTCTCTTAACGTGGAGCCACAAGCCCCGGCGGTCTCACATCATGAAGGGACCGGTGAGGAAGTCCAGGCGGCTTGAACTATTTTAGATCCCCCCATTCGTACTGAAGGATACTGACAAAACTCAATCCTGCCGTCTCGACCCTCAGGATCCGAGAGCCGAGACTCACGGCCGTGAAATGGGCCTTCTCGGCGCGCTTAACCTCTTCTTCTGAAAATCCACCCTCAGGCCCGACCAGGAAATAGACGCGCTTTGAGAAACGGGTTGTGCCGTGCCTTCCTCGGAAGAGGGATTTGAGATCGGCTGTGCCTCTCTCCCAGAGTATGATTCTCTCTTCCCCCGGTGATGTTCGCTTGAGGATCTGTTCAAATCCAACGACCTTTTCGACCCTCGGCGGTGTGGCACGCCCGCATTGTTTTGATGATTCTACGGCGATTTTTTGCCAACGGCCGACACGTTGTTCGACTCTCCCCTCATTGAGGGAGCTAATCGAGCGTGAGGAGATAAAAGGGATGATTGTCGAAATCCCCAATTCCGTGGCTTTCTGAATGATGAAATCCATTTTTTTCCCTTTGATCAGGCTCTGGCCCATAGTTATGGTGAGGGGTGACTCATGGCGGGGTGCTGTGATCTCCAGGATCCTCAGCGTCACGGCATGACGGTTCTGTCGTAAGATTTTACCCCGATATTCTTTTCCCGTTCCGTCGAAAAGACCGACGCTATCCCCCACCCTTAAACGGAGCACGCGCTGCATGTGTCGAGCTTCTTGGCCTGATACAACAATCTCCTCTTTGGCGATTGTGGGGTTGGAGACGAAAAATCTAGGCATGATTCCACCCGGAAAAGCCAGGGTTCAGCTATGAGGGATCAGTTGTCAGCCGCACCAGGAGTGGGCCTAATTCCCACAGACGCCGATCGGCTGAAAATCCTCATGCCGCTTTTAGTGAAAAAGCGAAAACTGATAGCCGACTGCCGGCTCCTGTATCGAAGTCATGACCGTTCAAATACGAGCGCGCTCCATCCTTCCCGATTCTCTTCCTTGACCAAACGGAGTTTCACTCCACCGAACATTTCCTTAAGGCCATCCCGCTCTTCTTTGAGAATTCCAGAGAGAACCAACCGCCCATTCAGAGAGACATGAGGCGTGAGCGACACTTTCAAGTCGGCGAGGGTTTTGAAATCGATGTTGGCGATGACGAGATCAAAGCACCGAACGATTGCATCCAGATCCCTCGAGCTGATTTTTGCGCTCCCCTCAACCCGATTACGCTTCACGTTCTGGCGGGCGGCCGCTATGACTCTTTCATCGATGTCGATTCCCATTACGGGTCTCGCTCCCAATTTGGCCGCTGCGATTGCCAGAATACCGGATCCTGTCCCGACATCCAATAGGGCGACTCCTCTGCCTTCTCCAATCCTGCGGTCGATCTCCTCGTCGATGATCTCGAGGCAGAGCCGAGTCGAGGCATGGAGACCGGTTCCAAAGGCCATTCCCGGGTCGATTTCGACGACGGTTTCGTGACCGTCAGCTTTGTATGTTTCCCATGGGGGCTGAATCACAAGGCGGGGAGTGACGCGAACGGGTCTGAAGAAGACTTTCCATCGCTCTTGCCAATCCGATGCTGGAAGGACACGTATGGAAGACCGCCACCGGGCCTTTGAGGGAAAGTACGCTTCAATATCTTTCAGGTAGGCATTGAATGATCGTTTGAGCCGAGGCGTGATTTGATCAGACAGAAAGAAACCCCGGACCGTCTCCGTCGGCCCTTTGATGTCAAATTTCTCAATGGAAACGCCCAGTGCGCCCCGTTCCATAAAGAAATTCTCTACCGCATCACTCGCTTGCCAGGGGACGACAGCGACGAATTCCTTCATCTCTTTTGTCGTGTTCATTCTCGATTTTGTGAGAGACCCAGGCCAAAACGACGGCCGCGAGCAGGACCGAGATTGGGTGAGCGATCTGGTTCTCGTGCGGGAGGATAATGATGAATTCTTCAGCACTCGAGACCTCAGAAGACTGCTTTCAGGAACTCTCGGACGCGCGGGTTGAATTCCTCAGGCCTTTCGATCATAACCATGTGACCAGCCCCATCGATGATCTCCAATTTGGCATTCTTGATCTTTTTGGCCAGGTACTGGGAGTACTTTGGTGGGGTCAGCAAATCGTCACTGCCGCAGAGGACGAGTGTGGGAACCTGGATGTCTGCCACCTGTTCCATGATATCGAAGCGATCGCACGAGGCATAGTCGCCGTACAGAACCCCTGGACTCGTCTTTAGCATGGCCTCCACGCCCCTCTGAATCAACTCCCGGGGGGCTTTACTCGAATAAGAATAGTCATTAATGAGTTTTACCGTCACCTCGAATCTCTTCTCGATGCCTGTGAGGATTTCAGGCTTCACTCGCAAGCGCGCCCCCGTTCCTATGAGGACAAGGGCTTCCAGGTACTCAGGATAAAGTAAGGCGAATATTTGTGCAATGGCTCCCCCGAGGGAGTGCCCGAATATGCAGATCGAATGCCCGGGCAAGGATTGGATGAGGCGAAGGAGGTGTTTCGCATAGGCCTCGACCGACTCCTCCCCTAGAGGACTCGCATCGCCATGACCCGGAAGATCAACCGCAACAATGTTATAGGACTTTTGGAAGTACTGCCGCTGGTAATTCCAGTGAAGGTGACTCCCCCCTGAACCGTGGACGAAAACCAGTGTCGTCCGTCCATTCTCGATCCCTCCATGGCCCGTAGCGTAGGCGATCCTCTTGTCGTTGCTCTCCAGAATTCGCATCATCGCCTCCTCTCAACAAACCTCAGCTCGGCTTTATTCTGGTCCGGAGATATTCCAGCGTTCGCCAACCTGGTGGCCTCTCGGTGTCGATCCGATTCCTATGGCGCGTGAGGAAACTAAGTATGTCATCGTAGGTGTCGATATCATACCACGGGCGCAGGAGAGCACAACGAAGCCCGAGCAGTTCTACCCTTTCCAGGGTCCTCCTCAGTACCTGTTCAGTGCTCCATGGGATCTGCCGAAACAGCTCGGGTATGAGCCTTTTCAAACCGATGAGATAATAGCCTCCGTCGGCACATGGGCCGAGTACAACGTCCGTTTTGGGTTTCTTCAGTAACCGCATCGATCGCTGAACCAGGCGATTGGATAGATCTGGGCTATCACTGTTGATGATGTGAACCTGTTCGTAGCCCTGTGCAAACATCCTTTGGAAGATGTTGGAAAGTCTCTCTCCGAGATTCTCGCCTTGCTGTGGAAAGAGCTGTATGGGGTCAGGAACCATCTCTCTAAACACCGGTTCGGCCTCTTCAGGTGTGTAGGCCAGGGCCAAAGCATTCCCAGATAGGTGCGACATCTCTTCGACCATGTCCTGTATCGATAGGCAATAAAGTTCAGAGGCCTGAGCTGCGCCGAGGCGGGAAGACAGACGTGTCTTGACTTTGCCAGGGACCGGCTCTTTGGCCACGATAATCAGAATCGCCCTCATGCTTTCCTCTCCTTAAAGGCTCCATTCGACACCGCAACCAGAACAGCAGCTGGGAGGTTGGAGGGACTGGTGCATCTGGCGGAAAGTGCGATATTTCCGTCCCCGCCATATCTGCTGGAAAGGCTGCCTGAATACATTCCCCAAAATGAGGGAATCGTAATCAATGGTGGAAAAGGGAGAGATGCAACATGGCAGCACATTGCCCCAAGCTGTTACATAGGCAACTTCCCATGGCCTTCGACATTGGCGCCACGGAGCCACCTCTTTTGGTTGATTGCTGAGGCTTTCCGTGGGTGAAACCAGACCAGATGCAGTCAAGGTGACCCCAAGTTGACGGCTGAGGGACGTGCTCTTTCTGAGAATGTCGACAACATGAGGAGGTGGACCGATTATGGCTTTTTCCTTGTCCGCCAGGCCATACCCCGGTCCGTCCGTTGGATAGACGAGTCTCTGGAGGTGAACCTCATCGATTCCAACTCGAGCGGCCAGCTTAACCATCTCCGGTAGGTCTCCCACGTTCTCTGCCGTGGCCACCATCCAAGCAGAAATCTTTGGAGTCGATCCATGGTTGGCTTCTCGCATCTGGATAAGGATCTCGATGTTTTTCACGACTCTCGCGAAAGCGGTTGAACCACGGACTCGGGTGTATGTGGTCTGTTTGGCCGCGTCCAGGGAAACGCGAAACTCATCGAGCCCAGTGGCGACAAGCTCCTCGGCCCACGCTGGGTTCAAAAGAAGGGCATTTGAGTTGAAGAACACATGGACGTCTCTTTCTTTCAGGTAGCGAATAATATCTGCTAGTTCCCTGTTCAGGAGGGGTTCACCGACACCGTGGAGAGCGGCCTGATAGAGCCCTGGAATCTGATTGACAATATGCTTTATCTCATCAAGGGAAAGGTCCCGGTGTCCTTCTTCCATGCCGCGATACCGAAGGCAAGTCCGACACCTGAGATTGCACCGGTTTGTGACTTCGAGATAGAGGCATTGAGGCAGAGATAATCTTGAAGTTTCCCTCGGTGGCATGGAATTTTTCCTTCGAATCAATTCTCGAGTTCTTTGTTCAGAGCGATGAGATTGTGTCGGAGTATTTCATCCTCTGACAATCGTGGTACAAATACTCTTTGCCCTCAGAAGTCTCTTGTCGGGGACCAGGGTGGGGCTGAGCCTCTTCGAATCCCCCCGGTATAAGGGACAGTAATGGTCGGGCTCATCATCTTTTCTGAGAAGGAGATTTCGACTTCTGCACCCTCCCCGACAGTTGTCGAGGTGCATACATGTCTTGCATGCCCCCGGGACCTCTCTCGCGTTGCGGAAAGGCGCCGTGTCCCACACCTCTCCCCTCAGTTTTCGCAGGTCTCTTAACTTGATCTTCCTGTCTGGCCAGTAGACGCAGGGTAACACCTGTTTGAGGGGGGTGATCCGTATACTCTTCCGACCGCAGGGCGCCCCCTGGAGCGAATTCAGTCCAGATAAGGTATTAACCAGTGGTTCTGTGCAGCTGATCAGGGCCGCCTCATCGAAGAGGATCTGGAAGGCCTCCCAATACTGGTCATAGGAGAGCAGATATGTCCTGTTCTGCACCGGCTGAAAGACATTGACCCGAAGATTACAGTCAAATGACGCCGCGACTTTGGCCAGCTGCCCGAGCTTTTTGTAATTCAGGCTCATGAGGACGGCCAGGATCGAGACCTCGAGACCGAGCTTCTTGCATCGGCCGAGACTCTTTAAGATCCGCTTCCAGTTTCCCATCCCTCGGAAATTGTCCTGATCTTTCTCGGTCGGGAAATCGATTGAGAACTCCACATCGCGGAATGTCCTGAGGATCTCATCTGGCGTCGTTTCGATCGTGTAGCCATTGGAGGCCAGAGTCACCGGGATTTCTCTGTCTCTCAAATACGCAAGGATCTGAAGATAATCCGGATTCAGCCCGTTCTCCCCGGTCCCCAGGCCGACGGAATCCACCTCAAGGCTCTCGCAGATCGTCCTTACGTCCCCGAGCATCAGATTGTGGATCTGTCCCTGCGGGCGGTAGCAATGGGGGCAGTTGAGATCGCAGTTGTTTGTGAGGCCAAGCCCAACGGAAATGCCCATGTCCTGTCCCCTTCAGTCTCCTTTCTTCTGGCAGACGAGGTGGAGGTAACGCCCAAAATAGAGATATGGTAACAACTTCGACGCCTCTTTTTCCAGATCAAATAGCAGGCGGTAGCCTCTCGTATCCTGTGCCACCTCTTCACGCATGTAGTCGGCAAAAATGCGAACTCCGTAACGGCCCAAAATCCGAAGATTCATCCCTTCGACCAGTTCTTCCAGGTTCTCAAGAGAAAAGGTGTGTTTTGGCACGTGTCCAAAAAGGGTGGCCGTGAATTCTCTTTTGTGAAGTGCGTCGCAGGCCTTGGTCAGATCATTCTTGAGAATGGCGAGTCTAAAAGCCTCGCTAGAAGAATTAACTGCCACAATCGAAAGGAGGCCTCCAAAGGCAAGTCGGCCAATAAGGGTGTTTACGATCCCCCTGGGTTCGTCGACATATTCTAGAACGGTATGACAGAGGATCAAATCGAAAAGGCCTTTCGGGAGGCAGGTCTCGAGGGCTTCCACGTGGCCATGGACGAAGGCAATGCGATCTGTCTTTAGGTCAGGATGCTTTTCAAAGAGCCGTTGCTCTGCCTTCTCTAGCATTTTCTCCGAAAAGTCCAAAAGCACCAGTGATCTGGCCTTGCCACGAAGAAAAGAAGCCATTTCACCTAGGCCGCATCCGACATCGAGGACGCGTAGTCTATGCTTCTCAGGTTTCAGGTGATGCTTCAGATTGTGCCAGGTCAGTTCATGCCGGAGACGACCTTTCGGGCTCTCAGAATATTCAAGCCACTGTTCGACATTGCGGTCAAACGGAATCGATGCACGCGGCAACTTTTCTAATCCTTGAGGATATATCGAAGAGGGATCCACAGCATGTAGTATCCGGCCAGAAGCGACCCCTTAATCGTCCCAGACACCTTCGATGTCCCAATGCGTTTATGGTAATCGATCGGGACCTCTATTATCCTGGCTCGCCGTTTAGCCGCCTTAACCAGCATCTCGACAGGCCAACCGAAAGTCTTCTGCTCCATTCCAAGGGACAATAAAAGATCCCTACGGATCGCCCTGAAAGAACCGATATCGGTAATGTTCAATCCATAAACGCTGTTCATTACTCTGGCGACAAACCAATTTCCCAAACGGGCATGGAACGACATCGCACCAGGCTCGTGCGAGCCTGAGACCCTCGAACCCAGAACAAAGTCGGCTTGACTGTCTTCCAGTGGTCTCAGGAGGCGTGAGAGATTCCCGGGATCATCGCTGTTGTCGCCATCGAGAAAGACAACGACATCGGTTTTCTGAGTTGCCATCAGTCCGGTGTAGCAGGCGGCGCCATAACCCTGGAGCGGTTCTCTGACGACAACAGCTCCGGCCTTTCGCGCTCTGGCCTCCGTCGAATCACTGGATCCATTGTCTACGACAATCACCTCGTCCACGAGATCGCTCGGGATCCTTTTGACGACCGTCCCGATGGCTTCTTCCTCGTTCAGGGCTGGTATGATGATGGAGACTTTCATCAATCTGTCATCCCACTGGAGCAGGTCATCACCGGGTTTTAGCCTGCGTTATTCATGAATCTTTAAAGCCGGAACAGATTCGGAATCCAAAAGTGCAAATTTTCGAAACTATCAATCCCCTCCCAGTTAAATAGGTTGTACATTTCGGTCATGCGAATCTCAAAAATCTACTCATTGTCTCGAATTTCGATATCCGACTTTCGGGTTTTGAATAACCGAGCTACGGGTCGTTTTTCTCGGGGAAACCCGATCAAGAATATCCTCCCAGGATATCTACGGAAAAAGTAGTATTCCGCAGCGAGCAAGATGAAAAAAGGAACGTACTCCATATGCCTGACCCACCCCGGAAGGGCCCCATCAGGCGATTGGTATTTTAGGTAAGAAAACGGGACTGTCAAGGAAAAATAAAGCCATGCCGGCGAAGGGTAGAGGGAGAGAAACGGAATGATCCACAAAAGATACCATGGATGGAGTGAAGCCGTTGCCAAAACAACCTGGAGCCCCGCCAGTAGGTACGCAAACTTAAGGGCATCGATTGAGTTTTCCTTTCTTCTTATCCACACGAGTGCTGCTGCCGCAACGAGGATGCCTGCAAAGGCCTTCGTGGCCATCCAATGGTTCAAGAATGGAAGAATTCTCAACAGATAGGCCTTAAGGCCTAGATTGAAGGTTTCATGGGGACTTGTGAGGTACTCTGGGAGAAAACCCAAGACCTGTCTCCCGACGGAAAGGTATGGCAAGTAGAATAGAGAGACGATCGCGCTGAACAGAAAGAGCTTCTGACCCTTTTTTCCTCTCAGGATGGCAGGTAAGACAACCAGAGGATAGAGCTTGATGGATGTCGCCACCGCAAGGCTAGCTACAGAAAGATTGGGCCTTTCATTGACGAGTAGCCAGAGACTCAAAAGAAAAAAGAAGACGACAAACCCATCCAGGTGGGCACTATTGGCGAGTTCATAGAGGACCAAGGGGTTCCAGGAATAGGCCAAAACCCTCTCTCGCTTCAGTCCGAGATTTGCAAGAATCATCACCAAAAGTAGGATAGAACCTACGTCACACAACAGGATGGTCCCTTTAAAGGTCGTAACGTTCCGTACCCCCAACCGGTATAGCAGATAGAAAAGGGTCTGGGCCCCGGCAGGATAGATGGTGGGAGAAGCTTTCCGGTTGATATGGGGGTAGATGGCATCATCTCGAAGTCGCTTCAGCGCATCGTGATTCGGTGGATGTCGATATGGGTTGGTACCATGGGCCTGGACTTTTCCGTCCCAGATATATCGGTAGATGTCGCTGGAGAGAACAGGTTGAAAGGGCATCAGGAGAATCCTGTATGTGAAGGCAAAAAAAAGGACAATATAGAGAAGGTGGAAAGTTGTCCTTTTCTCGCCGTCAGGCCTGAAAACAATGATAACCCCGCCAAGATACAGGATCCCGAGAGGGACGTATTGGATCAGAAGAAGTGTGAACGTACCCGTCTCCGGAGCTATCAGGTCCTTTTCCAGGAGGATTCCGTAAAACCTGAAGTTGAATGCGTAGATGGGAACCCCCATCAGACCGAGCATGGTTAGGGACAGGGCTCTTTTACTGATCATTTTGATGAGATTTTCTCTTCTCCGGTCCCAGGGAATGGGAGATGGAAAGCGCAAAGACGGAGAAAAAGCCCACGGTGTAGATCATGAGAAAGGGGCTGATAAAATACTTCCGCAGGGCAACAAATAGGATAAGGGCAGCGAGGGCGTAGCACCCCATCAGGAACTCCACAATCGACAGAAAGCTTTCGGGCGACCGGTAGATCTTCTTCCTCCAATTGTCGGTTCGCGACCAGATATCGTATTTTGGTGTCCGGATAAAGGATCCTGTCCGTCGTCCAAAGGCTTCGAGGATCGCCTTGGTGTTGCTGACTGCAATGCCTGTCCCAAGACAAACCAAGAGAGGGAGGTATTTGATGTTCTTCAGCCAGTCGCGATAGAGAAGATGTTGAGAGTAAAAGTACAGCGATGACGGACCGCAGGTTGCGAGTGTGATGAGCGTGAAAAACACAATAGGGAGGGAGAGGCTGGCATAGAACCACTGCGTAAACAACATCGGTAGGGAGCTCAAGACCACGACGAGCATCAGCGGGTGGACCATATAGTGCGTCAGATGAAGAACAGCCTCGAGTTTGATAAACCAGGGGATCTTGGCCTGGAGAATCCGGCCGAGTAGCTTCCGGGCAGTCTGGATGGAACCCTTGGCCCAGCGATGTTGTTGCGCCTTGAAGGCATGTATTTGGACAGGAAGTTCAGCTGGGCAGACGATGCTCGGTGAGAACTCTAGCTTCCATCCTTTCAATTGGGCTCTATAGCTGAGGTCCATATCTTCCGTCAGGGTATCATGTTCCCATCCTCCTGCATCCTCGATGGCTTGCTTCCGCCAAACACCGGCCGTTCCATTGAAGTTCATGAAGAGCCCACCCCAGGATCTGGCAGGCTGCTCCACACCAAAATGACCATCAATACCAATGGATTGGACGCGCGTGAGAAGAGAGTAATCACGGTTGATATGCCCCCATCTCGCCTGCACCATGCCAACTCGGGAATCGGCAAAATAGGGAAGCGTCACCTGCAGAAAATCAGAGGGGGGAATAAAATCTGCGTCGAAAATGGCAACAAACTCCCCTTTTGCCTGGGCCAAACCCGCCTCGAGAGCTCCCGCCTTATAACCTTCACGGTCCGTACGGTGGAGATGGGCAATCTTAAAACCCTGCTCCCGATATTTCCCGATCGTGTTCTGAACAATCTCCACTGTATCATCTGTTGAGTCGTCCAAGACCTGAATCTCAAGGAGCTCTTTTGGATAGGAGATCCCCGTCACCCCCTTCAGAAGCCTATCCACCACATACCTTTCGTTGAATAGGGGAAGCTGGATGGTGATTCTTGGAAGCCCTTTCTTGGCAGTCTTTTCGAGAAAAAGTGTACGGTGCCTATCTTCCTTCTGTTTGGCCTTGTTGCGGCGAAACCGATGGAGAAGCATGAGAACGTAGCAATTCACCCCATAGGTGAAAAGAGACGCCAATGCGAAGAGGTAGACGACGATGAGGGGATAGCTCAGAACCTCCATGGGTTCCCCCAATGATGGCTCTGGCGAACACAATCAGTCGAGAGAAACATGGGCCTCATTTGTGCACGTCCATAACAACAGAATCGCAGTTTAGACTTCCTCATTATAGACTTTTCATCCGCCTCTATGCTAGTATGAATTTTTAGCAAAAATCGTCTGAATGAAGGCATGAGGAGGAGCAAAGGGGTGCACAGGAATAGAAAAGGAATGGCGATTTTTGGCCTGGTATTGGTATCTTCCCTCTTTCTGCTAAGTTCACTGGGGTGGTGCGAGACTTACGTGTCAGGGAAAGTGCTGACCTCGGACGGAAAAGTCGTCGCAAGCGGTGCCGTGGCTCTTGAAAAGGGGGAACTCCATAACAGCGCCTTCCTTACGGGAGGGAAGATTCTTCCGGACGGGACGTTTAAGATCCCTCTCCCCTCGGGAGGGGCCTGGGGCCTCCATGTCTACAGCGAGGGGTACATCTATTTCCCCCTTCAGATCCAGGTGAACGAGGGGATGGATAACGAGACTCCCGTCATCCTCCCTCTTGACGGCAATCCCGATGATGACCCCCGGATTTCAGATATCCGTTTTGCGAAGGCGTCCGACCAGGTATTCCGGATCACCATGAAGGTGGATGACTCGGATGGCAATCTGGGCCCCCAAATGTTGGCGATTGACACCAAACGTTTCAGGGCGTATAGGATGCTCCCTGTCACGGGAGATCTCGAGGACAAAAAGGCCGACTTCCCGGTGGGCGATTACATATCCCCCTTTATTCCTGCTGCCCTTGATGAAGAGGATCTCAAAGACTGGCTCTTTGTCGTGGCTGACCATCAATGTAGCAACGGGCCCATCTATGACGGTCTCTATCAATCTGTTTTTAGCCAACCGAAGCCTCACATGGAATCTTTGCGGTGTGAGGTGACAGGCATCTGGAAATCCAATTTTGATAAGGTGTACCGGTTCTATCTCCTATCACCAGGTAAACTGAAGGGGGAGCAATTTGACGGGGATCTCATCATCGACCGAATGGTACAGGAAAAGGACCGGATCACGATTGATTTTCGATTCGAAGGGAAGAAGGGAGAGGGGACAATTCGTTTGGTTTGCGAAGATAACCGTGTCATCCTAAAAGGCGGCTTCACCCTCGCGGGACAATCTGGAGAATGGATTTTCACGAAGCTCAAAAACGAGGAGACCTCCCCAGAGGGCCAGGACCTTTTTATGGCGAACTGTTCTGTTTGCCATTTCCACGAGAGCAAGGACACCAAGGTCGGTCCTGGACTGAAGGGAGTTTTCAAAAACCCCCAGCTCCCGGGTACAGGCAGGCCAACCAGTGAAGAAACGGTCCGAAACCAAATCCAGAATGGGGGAATTAAGATGCCGCCTTTTAAGAGCCTCAAAGAGGAAGAGATTTCCTTCATCATCGAATTTCTGAAGACCCTTTGAGTCATCGGCTTGAAACTGAATCAGCTGTCTCTTGCTTGGGTTGTTGTGGTTTTTTCCCTCACAGCGATGATAGCCGTTCCGGGAGGTGCTGAAGATGCGACAGGCATTTTGAAACCTCCGGGACTCAGGCTCGTGAAGGATCCAACGACCGTTATTCCCACCGTCCATCAATATCCCAACCAGAATTTGAGGCTTCCCAGCTACCAGAATCCTTCGGGAAGGTTGAAGGAGGGTTGGGCCGTTAAGGTGATCAGGACCCGCCGTTTCTCGGGTAATCGGAGTGCTCGTCTCTACTTTCGGATATCGGATCTCGCCGGATCAACGGCTTTCAAAATGCCAGACTCCTCATCGGAGATGCGGATCTGGCCTCTCGGGACGATGATGGTACTGGAAGTATATGACGGGGATGATTCTATAGTCGAGAACGGGAAACCCATTGGAATTGAAGTCTTGGCCAAAATGGATCGCAGCGAAAGCCCTTCTTCCGCCATCTTCTTTCCAGTCGATTGGAGTTATGGGAGGTTTACGGCCGAAGGCGAGTCCGCGCTTCTTCCGGGTGAGGTCCAAAAATGCCATCGTTGCCACAGCATCGCGTTTCATTTGACGGGTGATCTAATTTTCACGCAATTTCTTGGACCGTAATTGTGGCCTTTTTGTACCGACTCGGGGATCCGGTTAGGGAGTCGAAGATTTGGCTTGAGCGGGTAGAAGTTCGAAATCCGAAACAATCACCGAATATGCAACGATCAAACGGCCGAAACTCAGGGCCTGGATTTCAAGAAGGCGCCTTTGTTTTTGAACCTTCAGGAATTGGGATTTTCGAGTTGCCTCGGGTTTGGAATTGATCCCTCGCGGGATGCCTCATCCGAGTTTCGAATTTGATATGGGGTCAAATAACGAGAATCTCACTTCTGTCACCTAGCTTGCCATCAGAGCTATGAATTCTCTATCCCCAAAGACTCATCACTCAAGGCTTATTCTCATCTTGCCGTGGCTGCACCTCATCGGCGCCTTGCTCGCCTTTGTGCTCATCTCCCTTTTCACGGCCCTTCACAGCGACTTGGCCAAGGAGATCTCGGCTGGAGAGAGCCCCGGCTTCGCTTGGGCGAGGAGTTACCTGCCGGTTCTCCTATCTATTGGATTCGGGTATTTCTTGGGAGTTTACTGGGTTCAGCGTCTCGAGTTGCGATCGAGCGGCAATCCCCATCCAAAGTGGGCAAGGACCCTGGTTTGGAGTGAAACCGTCGCTGCCGGGCTCCTTGTCATGGCCTTTCTCCATGGGTGGAAAGGGGGGATCATCTGGGGGCACATGCTCCTCCAAATTTCGATCCTCCTGAATGCACTTGTCGCCTTGCATCGATCCGGAAAGATCGATGCGCACCCACCGACGAATTGGTTGATACGTCCAGGCCTGGATTCCCTTCTTTTTCTCTCATATCTTTTTTTCCTTGCCGCGATACCGGCCTATCTTGATCCCTCCTGGAGTCGAATGCAGGGATACGTCCACTTGGACAGTCACTTTGAGATCCTATTGAGTCGAATCCTCCCTCCCATAGTATCCGGAGTCACGGGTCTGTGGTTGGGTATTGGCACCCTGGCCATTCTGATGGGTTTCAAGGTCTTAGGGCTCAGGGCGAAGGGACGGTCCTCTGGTGGATTATTCTACTATCTCCCCTTTTTTTTCATATCGGGTTTCTGTGCGGCCATATGGCTCGAGGCGCTAGTCCGTGCGACAGAATGGGAGCTGACCACACTCGGCCTCAAGAGCGCCATCGTCCCGCTGTTCATCCTCTTGTGTGGAGGTGGGACGATCCTGTTCTCCATGGCTTTCCAGAGGATTCTATCCTGTGTGCAGGAGAGCCAAAGGGTAAGTCCGATCGGAATCCTTGCCCTCGCAGTGGCTTCCGTGCTGTTGTTTCCCTTAATGTGGATGCTCACACGGCGGGGTTGTGGCCGGTGGTCCTGGCGTGTCCTTCTGGCATCCTGTCTTTTAGGAAGCCTCTCGCTGGGAGCCTATGTCCTCTACGGCGACCTTTTCGATCCGTGGTTTACGGTCTTTTCGTATTTGAAGGGAGCGATACTGAAGGCCACAGTCGTGGTCGTAGCCGGAATCCTGGTCTTGGTATCGGAGGAACTCATCCGTGTTAACCCGGGAACGTCTCCCGAGGGGGGAAGGGAATGGATCGTCCTTGGGCTCGTCTTCTCTCTTGGTTTTCTCCCCTTCGGGCTCCTCGAGCAATACCCGGAAACCAAGGTGGCTGTCTTACAGTTTAACGAGCTCAGCAGGGTCGATGCGGCTTATGCGAGAGGCGTTTCTAATTTCATGGGAGTGGACCGCTGGGTTCGTCTGGGACAGGATCCAAAGGCCAACGGCAATCCGGAACCTTGGCCCCTCCCATGGACTCTGACAAAGACGCATCCGTCGCGACTCCCCACGAACTTCAATCTCCTGGTGATTGTGGTCGATGCCCTGCGTGGCGATGCCTTTCACTCTGCAGGGTATAAACGCAACCTCACCCCCTTTTTAGATCGGTGGGCCCTCGAAGAGGCAATCTCTTTCCGGCGGGCCTACAGTCAGGGGGGCGGTTCATTTGCTGCATTCCCCTTTCTTATCGGCGGGAGGAGCCGTTTCAACCTGTATGGGCCGGATGTGTACCGAGAGAATCTCTACTTTAAATTGGCGCAAGCCGAGGGGATTCAAAACATTATGGTGGGAAGGGAGTTCGGTCCTAGAGCCATCTTCCCCCCAGACTTTCCTGTCATCGAGTTGGGCAGATCAGAATCAACGGGTGATCGACGTTCTGTACCCGCGGACGAAGTTTTCGGCTGGGTAAGAGCAGCTATTGACCGTCTTGGCAAAGGGGAAAGGTTTCTCTCTTTTCTTCACCTTATGGATGTGCACAACGACCTGTGGAAGAAAGCCGATGGCTTAGATTTCGGTGATAGTCCACGCGACCTCTACGATAACAATCTGTCCTATGTCGATAGGGCCTTTCAGCGGTTTGTTGGCTGGCTTAAGGAAAAGGGCCTCTATGATCGAACAGTCATTCTGTTTACCTCTGACCATGGAGAACAGTTCTGGGAGCACGGAGCGAGTCTTCACGGCCACACGCTGTACGAAGAAGAGATCCGGATCCCCGTGATCTTACTCACTCATGGAATCAAGAAGAGGGTGGAGGACGTCCCGGTGGTAGCCGCTGATGCGGCCCCAACATTGGTCGACCTCGCCGGTTATTCTGTTGAGCCGCCCTACGACGATTCCCATATGGGGATCTCGCTCGTGCCGTTGCTTTTGGCGAAGGAGCGGGACAGGTATCTTCATCGAGATGTGGTCGGGAGGGCATCCTTCAAGCGTCGGTACCTCCTCTACCGGAACTGGGAATGGAAATTGGTCTATTTTGCCGAGTTCGACCTTCTCCAGTTGTTCAACACGGCCCGCGATCCAATGGAGCGGAAAAACCTGCTTCGAGAAGAGCCCCATTTGGCGGCTGCACTCGAAAGAGACCTTATCCAATATCTCGAAAAGGTCGAGCGGAAGACCTATCGACCGCTTCTTTCGAAAAGTCCCGGTGGAAGTTGATTCTGGGTCGGCATTGAATCCCGCCGGAGTGTTTTGAGCTTCATCGACCTTAAAGAGCGCCCGATCTCGGGCAATTCCCCCTGCCATGGGTTATCCGAGATGATATAATTTGAATGAGTCAATTCTGGGGGGTTGCAAATGAGGAGGTGGATCCTTCTCTATTTCATTTTAGTGTTGGGAATCCTCTCTCAGGTTGAAGGGGGGTACCTTTTTGATCACGCCAAGTTTGACGCGATTCTGGCCCAGTACGTCGATGAAGAGGGTCTGGTCGATTACAATGGCATCGCCCGAGATCAGCGTTTTTTCGAGTACATCGAATCCCTAAAATCGGCGGAAGTCGAGGGGCTGACTCGAGACGGTCAGCTCGCCTTCTGGGTCAATGCTTATAACGCGATTACCATTGACAAGGTGATCAAATGGAAGCCCGAGAAGAGCGTACGTGAGACTGTTATCCCAGGCGTCTGGACGTCAACCAAGTTCTTTACCAGCCGAGAGCATGTTGTGGCCGGTAGACGGATGAGTCCAGACGATATCGAGCACGAAATGCTCCGAAAGCAGTTTAAAGATCCGAGGATCCATTTTGCCATTATCTGTGCTTCTTCGAGTTGTCCCAAGCTGCCGAGATTTGCCTACACGGCGGAGAATGTTCAGGCTAAGTTGAAAAAAGAAACCTGGAAATACATCAACTCAGCGCGAGGCGTTCGGATAGACGAGGCCGAAAATACGATCTACCTGTCAAAGATATTCGATTGGTTTCAGAGTGATTTTGTTGCCAAATCAGGTTCTGTGATGAATTTCATCCGGCCCTACCTCAACGAGGAGGTCATCTCCTTCCTTGAACGGGAGCCCAAAACCGACTACATCTTCTACGATTGGGCTCTCAATGCGCGAGCGCCTTTAGAGTAGTCTCTTGGGTCTCACGAGCGATGGCTAGGGGTGTTCTGGAGTTTCCCCATTTAAGAACTCGAAAATATTCAAATAAATCTGTAACTTGTGAGACATGTCCTTTGGGAAATAGGGAGACTTCTGAAGGGTTTTCTCTTGACAAGGGAGAGGAGGTCGCCTACCATTAGTAAGGATTTCAATAGGTTGTCCAATTAGGGCGATTTTGATTTCGGATGGCTGAATTATTCTATGGGCTACTTCATCACCTTTGAAGGAATTGAGGGAAGTGGGAAGACGACTCAGGCGAGGCGCCTTGAAGAATTTCTGAAGAACCAGGGATGGCCATGCACGGTGACGCGAGAGCCGGGTGGTTCCCTCGTCGGT
>JABAOF010022457.1_pt2 | contig 16481 bp, 12 predicted proteins | sample 7062171 | NCBI WGS metagenome assembly JABAOF01 (sample SAMN14538628, study PRJNA623070) | marine sediment metagenome | biome: marine biome [ENVO:00000428]; feature: marine pelagic biome [ENVO:01000023]; material: deep marine sediment [ENVO:00002113] | place: India: Gulf of Khambhat ...
ACAAAGATGATTTTATTGAAAAACTTTTTGCCGAGTCGCTGATCTTTGATGGTCTTGTCAATGTGAGCCTAAAGAAAAGCAAAGGAACCACACATTTGGTTCCAGGTGGGATAAAGAGGTTAACAGGGATCGATGTAGGAAATCACAGTACCCGGGTTAATAGACTCGCAGATCGGAATCGCTGGGTTGAACTTCACAGTGATGCGCTTTTAAGAATAGATAAAGCCAGCGATATTGAAAAAGCCAAGAAGACGAACCATTATGGAATAATCTATTACACACAGCTTGGATATGACCTAGGAGGTTCAATCGAACCGTTGGCAAAATGGAAAGAGGAAGGTTTACGGGTTTTTCAAATCACTTACGGTGACAATGAACTTGGTGGTGGTTCCCGTTCTGATGATTTGCCTCTGAGTTCTTTGGGAAAGAAGGTTGTCAAAGAACTCAATCGCCTGAGAATGGTTGTAGATATCTCCCACTGTGGGAGGAGGACGACTCTCGATGTGACCGAGGCTTCTGGTGATCCGGTGACGGCAAATCATGCCAATGCCGAGCGTTTGACCAATAATGGCAGAAATAAGTCGGATGAGGAACTCAAGGCGATTGCCCGAACAGGAGGAGTGGTAGGTATCACCAATATAAATCGTTACCTGCTTATGGACTCTTCAAGGCCAGCGACCATCGATGATTTTGTTGCTCACGTAGATTATATGGTAGAGAAAATTGGAATCGATCATGTCGGAATTTCAAGTGACGGCTCTCTGGACGGCGGCTTAAGATACGAAGTTGATTATTCAGATCCGTTTCTATGCAGCTCTGAGCGCTGGAAAAATGTTGCCCGCAGGCTCCATGAGATGGGATATTCGCGCCAAGATCTTCAGAAGATACTGGGCCTCAATTTCAAACGAGTCTACGAACAGGTCCTCGATCCATAAGATTGCGATCCTCTCGAGTGGAGAGTTTTAGCTTTGAACGACATCAAAGGAGTAAGGCGAATGAAGTTGTCGGCTAAATATTTTGTTATTGTCTTTATTTTAATCTTGGTTGTAACTTCAAGCATCGCGTCTAGCCCTGCCGCTAATGAAACAAAAAAGATTAGCGGCACTGTCTATTTTGAGGACGGGAAAACGCTCGATTTTCTTGATCTCACTTCGCTTATTTTTATACTCAAAGAAGGAGCGGAATCCATTCCACAGAATGTCTCGGAATGGCCGATCTCTTTCGACAAGACATCCAGATCGCGATCGATACCTCTATCCTGGGTCAAATCTATCGAGGTCTTGAGCTATGAGACAAAAGAGCGATACCGCTGTTTGTTTAACCCGGTAGTTTTAATAAAATCAGTCACTGGAGTTGAGATTAAATCGGAATATAAAACTCTTGAGTGGATTAAGGTCAAAGCCATCGATGATTCCTCCGGTGAGGTTAAAGAACGTTATGTGTATTTTGCTGATGTTGGTGTTTATCTTGTTAAGGACGTGCCCAGTAAAATAAACATACGCAAAATCGTACTAAATAATTGAATATTAATAATAATATATTAATGCGATACAATATATCAAAAATTCATAATTTCATAACGATCCATTATGAAGAAAGGAGGTGCGACTGAGGAAAATAAAAAATAAGGCATATTGGAATCTTAAAGTTGAAAACTTTAAGTGGACAACAGGCATTAAAGAATAAGGAGGAAAAAGAAATGAGTAAAAAGGTAGCAAGAATTTTGCTGATCGCGCTTGTTATTGTTGGGCTTTCATCTCTCGGATTGGCTCAAAAAACAACTCAGACTGGAACTCTAGTAGGGACTGTTATTGATGATCAGGGTACACCTCTTCCTGGAGTGACAGTCACTGCAAGTTCGCCTTCTCTTATGTTGCCCCAGGTCTCAATGCTAACCGATGAAAAAGGTTTTTTCCGACTTCCTCAGCTTCCCACAGGAATTTACAAGGTTGTTTTTAATTTAGCTGGATTTAAAACAATAGTCAGAGAAGGAATAAAAATAAGCCTTGGCGTGACGATTACCCTTAACATGACGATGGAACCATCTACTATTGAAGAGACTGTGGTAGTCGTTGGGGAGGCTCCTACTGTAGATATGAAAAAAACTTCCCTAGGGACGAATATTGATCACGATTTTCTGGTGAATATTCCGATAGAAAGAAGATATGTGGATGTGTTTGCCATGGCTCCTGGAGTCATATGGAGTGATGACAATAGACCTATTTCGCACGGGTCACACCAAACTGACAACGATTACAACCTGGATGGAGTCCTTGTCGGCGAGCCTGGCTCCGGTACAATGGCCTCCGTTCAGATTGGATATGAGATCGCCGAAGAATTCACGATTGAATCGGCCGGGCTTACAGCAGAATATGGAAATGTCAAGGGCAGCATGCTCAATCTCATCACCAAATCCGGAGGAAACAAATTATCTGGCGAAGTTAATTTTTACTACAGAGATAAGAAGCTGCAGTCCGACAACACAGAAGGGACTCCATTTGAAGGCAAGTTTGTAGGGACCAACTATGATTACGATGGGTCATTCAGTTTAGGTGGTCCAATCATCAGAGATAAGGTGTGGTTTTTTGCTCATTACTCTCAGCAATATGTTGAGACATTTGTTGAAGGCTTTCCTTACGACAAGGATGAGCATGTTCCTGCTGATTATAAAAAGCAATATCCCTATGTTAAGCTTTCCTGGCAGATCAATCCCGCTATGAAATTTGTGGGCAGCTGGAACATGTGGAAGGGAGATCGGCACAATCGAAATGCGGACTACCGAAGGAATGAAGATACGACGTGGGAAGGGGATTTCAGATCATTTACCTTCAATCTTGCCTATTCCTACATGATATCGAAGAATTTTATCGCCACAGCTAAAGTTGCTGCTGTTGACATCTATACCTATTATTATCCTATGAATGACTTGCCAAGTTACTACGATTATGCCACAAGACAGTATACAGGCAGCATGGGAAGACAATATATTGCAGACAAAAAACGTTATCAGGCTATAACCGATGCCACTTATTTTGTTGATGATTTCTACGGCCGCCACGAATTTAAGACCGGCTTTGAATACATATTTGAGCAGGTGGATGGGGGATATAATTACAACAAAGACCCAAGAAACGGCGTAGGATATCTTATCTACACTAGGAATAATGGGCGGCCATACAGGGCATATGACTACGTAGATTACTTGTCAACTAGCCAATATTCTTTCTTCGGATTTTACATTCAAGATAGATGGAATCCAATGGATAGGCTTACTTTTAATTTGGGGATAAGATACGACCATCAGGAAGACATCATTCCCAAACAGGGAGAAGACAGGGAATACGAGCCTGCCCGAGTGCTTGAGACTTTTAAACCGGTTGTCGTCAATATAATCTCTCCCAGGTTTGGTGTGAGTTATGATTTAACCGGTGATGGAAAGACTGTTATCAAGGCAAGCTACGGAAGATACCAAAAGTCCTATTATTCGGGGAGATATTCCAATCCTAATGGCTATGAACAAAGACGCTACTACCTCAATTCTGACTGGTCTCTTGGTAGAATGTATTATTTCTCTGCCTCAGCTGCGACCAGTGTTGACCCAGATATAAAAGCTTCTTATTTGGATGAGATCCTCATCGGAATCGAGAGAGAGCTATTTCCCGATATTTCCTTGAGTATCAATTACATCAGGAAATGGGATAAAAATCTTCATGAAAACGTTATTGTCGAAGCTTTAGATATCGAAGCCATCAAGAAAGGCGAGTACATATGGAGCCACTACACCCCAGTTACAACAGTCGATCCTTTTAATGGTAATACAGTTACCTTCTATGAAAGGGACGCAAGCATAGTAACCCAAACCGCTCTTATTACCAACCCAGAGCCGTCAAAAAGATATTACTCGGGACTTGAAATCACTTTAAAGAAGAGGTTTTCCCACAACTGGCAGCTGATGGCTTCCTATAATTACAGCAAATCCACAGGTCTTGTCGGACTTTCCAGGGGTAGCCATGCACAGAGTAGTTATTTTAATGATCCCAATGCCCATATCAATGCTCTTGGTAGGTTTGCCAACGAAAGAAGACATCAGTTCAAGGTGCATGGAACTTATCAGGCTCCGTTTGGAATCGTTATCAGTACTTTCTATAAGGCTTTAGCTGGCAGGCGATACACTCGTTATATCCGTAGCGGTGACTTAGGATTAAGTTTAAATCAGGGAAATGTCTCGATTTTGGCTGAGGAAAAAGGATCAAGCGGACTTCCCTGGCTCCATATCTGGGATGTAAGAGTGGAGAAACGGTTCAGAATCAAGCGGTTCAGTCTAGGATTAATCGCCGATGCCTTCAACGTGCTCAATTTGAACACAACAACAAGTGTGGAGACACTTTCAAGCAGTCCATCTGTTGAATTTGAAAAAATACTTGGAATAATGGATCCCAGAATCCTAAGGCTGGGAATTCGCATTTCTTGGAATTAGATAGGCAGAGCTGAAATTAAAAAGAGACGGATCTTTCAGATCTCTTTTTCTAGTCTGCTCTGGATGAAACGATCAGTTGGTGTAATAAGTTCTCTACTTGCCTGAGAAGGGAAAAAGTCAATCGGACAGCAAGTGTGTCCTTCGAGAGGCAGAATCTGAAGGAAACCACAGGAAAAGCACCAGTTTGTCGATATTCCCTGGAAAAGCTTCCAGATTAACATCCTCTGCGAAGAAAAAGGTAAAACAATTCCTACGGAGGCGACTTCAATCCTCAACTTCCCCAAATCAGGAGCATCCAGGTCTGTATCTAGGTATTCAGCACAAGCAGGCACATTGACAAAGCTAACACTTTCTACTCTTCCATCCCTCATTCTCACATTTACTTCGACCTGTCCAGCTGGCGGTCTAAGCGTAATTCGAGTTATCGGCTACTGCGTCTTGACCATTCCTAGTTCTGCCAAGGCAGTGGCAATCTCTTTTGTGCCATGTCCACATGTATTCTGGTATCCTAATTTATTCATAAAAATTAACCCATAATCAGATCCATTCGATCAGGGTTGAGTAAGAAGGCTGTCAATCTTTCATCCTTGGGATTCTGCAATTAATGGAGTTCGAATATGATCGAGATCTTCTTGAAAAAAATATTTTTTCAACAGAAAATTTAAGAAGGAGAATCAAATTAAGAGAAAAAAGAGATGAATAAAAAAGACAAATCCCTTTGCTTGAGCATTAATGTATTAACTTTTTTATTCATAATCTTTTATTGCCTCTTTTATATATGTTATGCTGAAAATTCCTCCAACGGAATTTTATCTTCCAGAATTATTGTTGCCGATAGCATCGATGAACTCTTCAAAAATTCATTAATAATAGATGGCCTCCTTAATTACTCGGTCAAAAAAGATCCTGAATGCCGAAAGGATTGTGAATTGCAAAATATTGACCTTGGCTTAATCAAAGGCCTGACAGGGATAGATGTCGGGTCTTTAACCATTCCCAGGCCATTTGAGAGGCTCATGGCAATTCATGATTATGTCACCCAGGAACAAAACGAAGGAGGGTTTGTTGTTAAGAGGTTCAATGATCTTGAGAAAGCCAAAAGAGAGAAGAAATACGGAGTGATTTTTTACTCCCAGCAGCATGCAAAACTCGATGGTAGCGTAGCGCCCATCAGGAAATGGTTCGACTATGGGCTTAGAATCGTTCAAATCCATTACAGCTCTCAAGATAGCCAGAGTCAATCACCAATGGAAAAATTAGGAGGAGGTAGTGATGAACCTAACCAGGGACTTACCGAGTTAGGGAAAAGAGCAGTAAAACAATTGAACCGCCTGAATATGATCATCGATCTTTCCCATTGCAGTGAGAAGACAACCATGGATGTCATTCGGATGACAAACATCCCCGTGATGGCCAGTCATGCCAATGCTATGGCGCTTACCCCTGTCTCGAGAAACAAAAGCGATACAGAGTTAATGGCCATCGCCAATTCAGGAGGTGTGATTGGAGTTACTCCTATTGCCTGGATGATTGATAGAGACGGAGATGGAAAAGGAAATATCGATGACTTTATTGCTCACGTCGATTATATTGTCCATCTGGTCGGAATAGACCATGTGGGTGTTGCCTCTGATTCTGTCTTAGACGGCTGGGGAGTTGAAGACAGGCATTATGCGGATAATTATCTTGCCAGCTTTGACCGATGGAAAATTGTAGCCAGGAAACTCCAGGATGAGTTGGGCTACACGGATTTGGAGCTGAAAAAATTATTCGGGCTGAATTTCAAGCGGATCTATGATCAGATTCTACCGGGATTAACATCTCCAAAGTTGCTAACCCCCCAGGATTATGCTTCTATTCCACGAGGAAATGTTCGGTTCGAATGGCAGCTATCCGAGTATAGAGGCTTGGAAAACCTTAGAAAAAAGAAAATACCCTCCATTCGTCGCAATCCACTTGGATTCAATTTTTTAGGTTCGTCTTTCGCCTTCCCTAACAGGCCGGTGTTTGAATTCGAGGGCAGAGCCGGAGAGTTTTTTGACATAGGACCTCTGCGTTATGATTTATTTATTGAAAAGAAGACAGATTACGATTATGACTTAGAGCGGTCTTTGAAAGATCTCAGTGAGACAATAGCTGTTGTTGATGATCTGCCTTTCGGCTCTGAATACCGGTGGTATGTGAAGTCATATATATGGATCGAGTCGGAGCTAATCGAGAGTCAATCCAATCGAAGATTTTTCACCATTGGGCCCTGATACATTTCTTTTATGATTTTACAGTCCTTAGAAAGGAAAAATCAATTTAAAAAGGAGAGAGACATGAATCATCGGAAGTTCTTTTTTCCGGTTATATTTCTGGCTTCAAGCTTATTTATTTTTTCTTGGTGTTTCTCGTTAGGAGGAGACACGATCGATAAATTGCATAAGGATGCACTCGTCTGGGATTGTCATAATGACCTTGTTTATCGGGTATTGTATGAAAAGCTCGATATCGGTAACCGCCTCCCTGCTGGACATGTTGATATTCCAAGGCTAAAGGATGGCTATGTCGATGTTCAAGTTGTTGCGCTGTTCGTCCAGAATTTCCTTTATCCAGATAAATGTGCGCGCCAGGCCTTCCAATTGATTGAGGCGATAAAAAAGGCGATTGAAAAGAATTCAGATTCAGTGGAATTGGCCCGAACTGGCTCAGATGTCGAACGAATCGTGAAGGATGGTAAAATTGCCATGCCTCTTTCCATCGAGGGTGGACATGCCATCGAAAACAGCCTGGAACTTCTTCGCAAATTTCATTCACTCGGAGTTTCCTCGATGACACTCACTCATGGGATCTCTCATGATTGGGCAGATTCCAGTACGGATAAACCCAAGTGGAATGGCTTGAATGATTTTGGAAGAGAGGTTGTCAGAGAGATGAATCGAATCAATATGGTCATTGATATCTCTCACGTATCTGACAAAACTTTCTTTGACGTACTGGAAATCAGTCGTGATCCAGTCATCGCCTCTCATTCTTGTTCCAGGGCCATTAATCCTCACCCTCGCAACATGACAGATGAAATGTTGCACGCTCTGGCAAGGAATGGCGGAGTCATTGGGATTAATTTTGTCCTCTATCATCTTTCCTCAGAATACAATAAAGCTAGAGAAGAGCTTAGAGCAATCAGCCGTCCTTGGCTTAAGAAGGTTCCAGAAATTGAAGATCTGGATCTCAGGATAGCCATCAAACATCTAGATTCAGGTAGAGATTGGCCTCTTGAAGATTTACCTACGGTCGAAGATATCCTTGATCATATCGACCATGCCGTAAAAATTGCCGGTATTGACCATGTTGGACTTGGAGCGGATATGTATCCCCGCATGCTTTCCCCCGTGGGAATGAGAGGAGCCCATGACTATCCCAACATAACACTTGGCTTGAAGAAAAGAGGCTATTCCGATGAAGATATTCGAAAAATCTTAGGAGGCAATTTTTTAAGGATCTGGAAGCAGGTGACAGAGAAATAATTTTTTCAAAAAAATAAGCCCGTCATGAAGTCGATGACTCTCATCTTATCCACCTAGCAAGATAGGGAGATAAGAGCAAACTAGACTAAAGAGGTGAAGATAACTGATAAGCAAGCTCTATGGCTTTGATCATACTCTGAGGGTTGGCTTCTCCTTTGCCCGCTATATCAAAAGCTGTGCCATGATCAGGAGAAGTTCTGACAAAAGGAAGGCCCAAAGTCAAATTAACTCCTTCGTCGAAGGATTCTAGCTTAAAGGGTATAAGACCCTGATCATGGTAAAGGGCGATGGCGATCTTGTTAGGCTGTCCTAATGCCTGACGGAAGACAATATCAGGTGGGAATGGACCATTGATATCCATTCCTTCTTTTTGAGCCTTCTCAACTGCAGGAAGAATTTCATGCTCTTCCTCAGTGCCCAGAAGCCCTTCCTCTCCTGCATGGGGATTCAAGCCTGCGACAAGATATTGAAATTTGTAGGGAAGGGATTTTTTTAGGTTGTGGTCCAGAATCATTAAAAAATCAAAAAGATGGTCTTTCTTTATTTTTTCTATGGCTTCTTTCAAAGGCAAGTGATGAGTAAAAAGGGCAACTTTCAGTCTTTCTGACCAAAAGGCCATAATCGCTTGAGGAAAGAGATGATGAAGATAATCTGTGTGTCCGGACCATGGAATCTCTGCCAGCGCCCATGATCTTTTGGATATGGGGGAAGTGACCAAGGCTTGGATTGACCTTTGCCGGGCCTCTGTGACGGCCTCTTCGAAGAATAGAAAAGAAGCTCGGCCATTTTCGCTGCTAGGGAATCCTTTTTCTACAATTTTTAATGGATTGGATACTTCCCTTATCGAGAACGATGGAAGATCAGAAATTTTTTTTATGTGAACAGGCTGTATTTCTAATTTTATTCCCAGCTTTTTCTCTTCTTCCTCTAAGATGGATGAAGATCCGAAGAGGATGTATTGAGCCTTGGGAAGGGATTCCTTAAGGCTGAGAGTTTTGAGAGTGACTTCCGGGCCGATTCCCCCGGGATCCCCAAGAGTGATCCCTATCTTGGGAGGAGTCATTTCCTTGCTTTTTTTCTGGATGGGATGGTTTCTTTTTTATCGTTGAGTTTAAAGAGATATTTAATTCTGTTTTTGAAGATTAATAGATTCGGAGCATCATCTCGGTTGAGTTTGATGCAATTCCTGTCATACCATTCAATGTATCCTTCGATTGTTTCTCCATCTTCAAAAACAACAGCCATAGGAGTTTTCTTGTTCATCTGTTTAAGATAATAATAATTCTCTGCAAAAGTCTCAGAAGGTGGATGTGTTTTCTTCTTTGAAGTTTCGCGAGTCATTTTTTCCTTGATTTCGGCAAAATTTGGTCTTATAAGTTTCCTGTTCATGTTTTTTCTCCCAGGTTCAAGCTCGATAAGAGTTTGGAGTCTTTATTTAAATCAATTCTACCATCTTTTTAAAAAAAATTCAAATTTCTATAGGAGATCTCGTTATTATTTTGTTTTAGATATTAATTTCTTTCCAACTTTTTTCATGACGGGGTTGTTGATTTTTTTAAAGTCTGATAGATGAGAGGAAGGACTAGGAGGGTCACTAAAGTCGAGGTGAAAAGCCCTCCAACCACAACTGTAGCCAGTGGTCTTTGGATTTCAGCTCCGGGGCCTCGAGCAATCAATAGGGGTATGAGTCCAAACATCGTTGTAAAGGCCGTCATTAAGACAGGCCTGATTCTCAGACTCACTCCTTTTATCAAAACTTCCTTCATATCTAAACCTTGAGCCATCAGTTTGTGTAGATAAGAAACCAGTACAAGTCCGTTTTCTAAAGCAATACCAAAAAGTGCGATAAATCCTATAGAGGCAGGCACGCTTAAATATTGACCAGAAATCTTTAAAGCCACCACTCCACCCATCAAGGCCAAAGGAATATTCAAGAAGATGATTAGGACATCTTTTAGAGAATAAAATACTGTAAAAAGAATGAGACCGATGGCTATCAGAGTTATGGGGATGATCAACATCAATCTTCTGTTCGCTTGCTGCTGGAGCTCAAACTGGCCACCCCAGGTGATAGTGTGCCCAGGAGGCAAAGAGATGTCTTGTTCTATTTTGTTTTGAGCTTCTTTGACAAAGCTACCGATATCTCTTCCGCGAATGTTGCACTGAACAGTGACATATCTGTTGTTATGCTCACGATTGATATGGCGGGGACCAATAACCTCTTTGATTTCTGCTAAATTCTTTAAAGGGATTGATCCTCCTGAAGGCAAAGGAATCAGTATATTTCCAATCTCAGGAATGTCTTTTCTGAACTGGGATTGAAATCTCAGGAAAATATCAAATTTTCTGTTCCCTTCATAGATTTTGCCCAAAGTGATTCCCCCTAAGGCAGCTTCTATGGTTTCCTGGACATCTTTTATATGGACCCCGTAGCGAGCAATTTTATCTCTATCCAATATAATCTGAAGCTGATTCTGCCCTGTGAATTGTTCTATTTGAATGTCAGTAGCTCCTCTAATTTGGGTAATGACATTTTTTATTTCCGTACTCTTTGCTCTCAGAATCGAATAATCTTCGCCGTATATTTTGATAGCGATTTGGGCTTTCACTCCAGAAATGAGTTCATCCAAATTATGGGCGATAGGCTGAGTGAAGTTCAGAAGAATGCCTGGAAATTTTTCTAAATTCTTTTCCATGGCTTCTATAAGCTGGTCTTTTGTCTTGAAGTTTTTCCAATTATTCAGTCGCTTAAGAGTTATCAAGATTTCTGCGTTATTCACAAAATGAGCATGACTGCCGACTTCTCCTCTTCCAATTCTAGTCAAAACACCTTGGACTTCGGAGAATTTTTTGATTTCCCTTTCGATATCAGTGCTGAGACGGATCGCTTCTTGAAGACTTATGTTAGGGACCATAGTGACTCTTAAGTGAGTAGTGCCTTCCTCTAATCGAGGAATGAATTCTGTTCCTAAAAAAGGAACCAAAGCCACGCCTGAAAGAAAGACAATAATTGTGATGAGAAAGACAATTTTTTTCTTCTTGAGAGCTTTTTCGAATAGGGGTAAATATATTTTCTTTATATATCTAATGATGAAATATTCTTTTTTTGTCTCCTTTTTTTTTGAGATGATGAAATACGAGACGGCGGGGACTGCAGTAAAGGAGAATATAAGAGAGCCCAATAAGGCAAAAGTTATAGAATAGGCCAGGGGACGGAACATGATTCCTTCTACACCTTTGAGAGTGAAGATGGGGAGAAAGACTAGGATAATAATTACGATAGCATAAAATATAGGCCGGGTGACTTCCCGGGCAGCCCTCAGAAGGGAACGCTGAATGGCCTCTCTAGAGGCTTGGACATGTCGGAATATATTTTCGACCATGACAATTGAGGCATCGACAAAGATTCCAATGCCTATGGCTAATCCTCCGAATGACATCAAATCAGCAGACAGCTTCATTCTGTTCATCAATATGAAAGCAAAAAGAATGGAAAATGGGAGAGAGATTGTGGCAATCAAAGATGACCTGAAATCCCCCATGAAGAGAAAAAGGATGAACATAACCAGAATGATCCCCAACAGCAAGGAGGAACTCACCGTGAATACACATTTTTTTACTAAGGAAGCTTGATTATAGAAAGGAACGATTCTAACTCCTGGAGGAAGAGATTTGTTGATATTTTCGATTCTTTTTTCGATGTTTTCTATGACTCGGACTGTGTTGGAACCGAACAGCTTGAGTATCATTCCAGCCACAACCTCACCTGCCCCTTCAGCCAAAGCTGTCCCCCTCTTGATGGCAGGGCCTGTTTTCACTTGTGCTAAATCCTTGATGTAAACAGGAGTTCCTTGATAATTGGCGACATGAATATTCTGGAGGTGGGAGACTTTTTTTGCCAGTCCAATGCTTCTTACGATATATTCTTCTTTTCCCTTGGTAATAAAACTTGCCCCGATGTTTTGATTGTTTTTTCTAATGGCTTCGATCAATTCATTCAGAGTTAAGTCGAATTTGATCAGTTTATTGGGATCCACCAGAATCTGAAACTGTTTGATGTCTCCCCCAATACTTAAAACTTGGGTGACTTCGGGTACGGACTGAAGATCGAATTTGATGATCCAATCTTGGACAGTTCTCACTTCTAAAGGCGAATAATTTTCTCCTTCAAGATAATAAAGATAGACTAATCCCAACCCCGTTGATATGGGCCCCAATACTGGATTCTCGGCTTGAGGAGGAAGCTGTTCTCTAACCTGAGGAAGTCTGTGGGCAACAAGCTGTCTTGCAAAATAAATATCTGTTCCATCTTTGAAATAGACGCTCACCATAGACAAGGCAAAAGTAGAGAATGACCGGATGTTTTTCACTCGAGGGAGCCCAAACATAGCCGCCTCGATAGGATAAGAAATCAATCTTTCTACTTCCTCAGGGGCCATTCCTTCAGCTTCAGTATAGATTTGGACTAGACAGGGAGAAGGATCAGGGAAGGCATCGATAGGCAATCTTTGGTAGGAAAAGATGCCTAATATAAGAATTATAATGGAGGTTGCGATGATGAACAGCTTTTGTTTAACAGAGAATTCGATGATTTTATCTAGCATGTTGAATCGTCAAGAGTTATTTCTGTGCTTTCAGCGGACAAGAAGAACCTGTATTATTCTTTTTCAATTTTAATCAATGAACATGAGCTTCACCGAAGGATTCCTTATTTAATTCCGCTTTCAGATAAAACGCACCTTTTGTTACCACCTCTTGGTTAGAGTTTAATCCTTCGGCGATGATGATGTTGCCATCTATTTCTTCCCCTATTTTTACTTCTTGGGCTGCGAATATTTCCTCTTCCTCCTGGATGAAAACGACCTTTTTTCCGTTTATGTTTTGAACCGCTTCTTGGGGGACAATCAACAGTTTTTCCTTTTTATTTTCATTTTCAATCATTCCCTCAATAAACATGTTTGGTCTTAATAGCATCTCTAGATTGCCGACTTCAACTCTGACTTTTGCTGTTCTCAGTTTTTCGTCAATCATGTCGCTTATATAGGTGATTTTCCCTTCAAATTCTTTATCTGGATAAAGTGTGGACTTTATCTTTACTCGGCTGTCTCTTTTTATAAAGGGGAGATCTTTTTCATAAGCATCCAAAAGTGCCCATATAGAAGACAGATCTGAAACAGTGAAGAGGATTTTTTCAGGTTCAATATGTTCTCCTATCATCGCATCTCTGAATATGACCTTCCCAGATAAGGGAGAAATGATGGGTAGATAGGGTTCATTGACTTCCAAAGATGAGGGATTGTCATCTAAAGATTCATATTTTTTTATAAGCGATTCAATATGAGTCGCCGAAAATCCTAAGGAATTGAGGTGAGACTTAGCACAATCATGCTTGATAATAGCTTCAGAATATTCTGCTTCTCTTCTCAAAAATTCCTTTTTTTCAATGGCTTTTTGTTCATACAGTACTTTGGACCTTTCAAATTCTTTTCGTTTTAGATTCAGATTGGTTATACACTGAAAAAATTCTGCTTTGGCCTGAGAAAACTGAGGAGAGTTAAGGATAAGCATAGTCTGGCCTTTTTTGACGTAGTCTCCCAAATCGGTTAATAAAGAAACGACCTTTCCTTCGATAAGGGAAGAGATGTGAGCAGTCTTATTCTGATTTAGAGATATAACACCTGGAAGATTGATTTTAGAAGAAATACTTATTGCTGCAACTTTGCCCATCTCTATTCCCCATTGTTTTTGTTTTTCTGTGGTCACCTTAATGTCTTCATGTTGATTTTCTTCATGACTGGCTTTTTGAACTATGTCTGTGGCTTTTTCTCCTTTGCAGAAGGTCAAACCGAGAATAAGGAATAATACCAAATATTTTCTCATTTTATTTCTACCCCTATTGACTTTTCCAATGAAGCCTTATTCGAATTCCATTCATATAAGGCCTGATAGTAGTCTTTGATCACTTCGTTGTATGTTCTCTGGGAATCTAGATAATCTATCAAAGATATCTCGCCCTGTTCATAACTGATTTCAGCGATTTTTAGACTTTCTGCCGCTTGAGCCAAGAGTTCAGAATAAAAGAGTTCAATCTTTTGTTCGATCAGTTTCAGTTTTTTGAATTGGGATTTGACTTCAGTCGCCAATTCTATCTTCAAGGCATTCAATTGCTGCCTTTCTTTCAAAAATAAGCTTTCGGCCTCTGCAATTTCTTTTGATTTAAAATTCCAAAGGGGTATTTCCAAGGAAATTCCAAGACCCTTGTTTTTCCCGTCGATTTCATTTTCGATAAAGGCTTTCAATTTTGGATCAGGAATTCTCTGCCATTTGATATAGTGGATGTTGCTCTCTGATAATTCCACTTCTTTTTCCTTTTTTTTGAGCAAAGGATGGAGAGTTGTCACTTTATCGATTAGAGATTTTTCATCGATAACGAATTTCTTAAATTCTAGGTCACCTTGGATAGAAAAGTCTGGGGGGAGTGTATTCCCCAGGAATTTATTAAGATTGTTTTTTGCCAATTTCAACTCAGTCTTTATTCTTTCCCATTCGTTCTGAGCTTTGAGGATTTCTACTCTCAATTTTATCGCTTCCAATTCTTTGACTTCTCCCAGGCTCGCTCTTTTCTCGATAAGCTGATATATCTTTTTGATAGAATCTAGATTTTTTTTAGCTAATTCGTCGAAATGTTGTTGAAGCAGAATCGTAAAGAATAAGTCTTTTATTTGGTAGGCTATCTCGAGTTTTAAAAAATCAAGCGAGTGTCGATAGGCCTGCCAGTTTCTTTCATACTTCTTTATTCGATATTTTCTCTTGAAAGGATTTTCTAAGGGCTGCTCGATAGAGATCCCTCCAGTATTGATTTTCTCTTCTGTTTCACGACTCTTTCCTTGGCCTTTTTCAAATTCAATCTCAGGGTTGGAAAGGCGCTTTGAGGATTCATAAGAGGCTCTTATTGCCTTCACTTCTTGTTCTTTGGCTAAAATCTGAGGATTGTTTTTAAGGCCGATTTCGATGATTTCGGGAAGGGAATAACTTTTATTGTTTTTTGTGGCGCCAAAAAACAGCAAAAGAATGTAGCAGAAGGAAAGGGTGAGAATTCTATTCTTCATTTGTTAAGAGCGTTTTCCCTCGATTACCAGTCCGGATATGAATCACATCTTCGATTGGAGAAATAGCGATAAGGCCATCTCCTTTCCTTCCAGTATGAGCTTTCTCCTTTATCACTCTTACGATTTCTTCCACTCTTTCTTCAGGACAGATGATTTCTAATTTGACCATGGTCTCGTAGCCAGATCCGTATTCTGCCGAATATTTAAGCTCTTCTGAGCTAATGTCTTTACTTAAAGCCCTGATGTCAATGGCGGTGATCCCTGGAACCTTGATTTCTTCTAGAGCCTCCAGGACTTCATCAACTATCACCACTCGGACATAAGCTTTTATCAATTTCATTTTCTACAAAAATTAGAAGAATTATAGCATAAATAAATTAAAGGAAAAATCTATTAAGCATCTGTGTGAGTATCTTTTTTCCCGTGATAAAGGATATGTTCTTCAGGTTATGGCAGGGAGTTGGATCGAAGGATGGCTCCCATTGGAAGGGGGAAAGCGAAGCTGTTTTCTCTCCAAAGAGATTCGCGGAGGCTAAATCTTCAAAGATCGCTTCGTCCATTTCCAAAGACATCTTCAAACACGGAAAAAAAGATACTTCCAGCTTATGTCTTTATCTAAGGCATGAAAAGCAGAGGACAAATTGGATCTTTTAAGTTTGAAAAGAGGTATCTATTTTACTTTAAAAATGCCTAAATTCGCCACCAGTATGAAAATTTGATGAAATAATAACGTCCTTGGGATCGGAAGATTCCTGAGTCATCTTTTTCTTGGTTGTCGTCGATGCCGATATAAAAAACAGTTCCCGGCCTGTATTCGTAGCTGAGGAGGATGCTGTTGTAGAGCTCTTTATCATAGTCGTTATAATCTGTGATAATCCGTAAGGATAATAAGCGAGAAAGCTGATAGCTAATGCGCTGGCTAAGGATATTTACTGTATATACCTTTTCTCCGCCCTTGTTTTTATAGAATTTATCATTCTCATAACTATAGAAGAGGCGAAGGTTTGTGAGAGGCCTAATGGTAGCCTCGAACTCTCGGGAAGTTTTATAGCCTAGATAAGGAGGATCTCCATCGTAGTATATTCCGTCGCCAAAGGAAAAAGATATCCTTCCGCTCAACCAGGAAAACGGCTCTGCTCTAAAGCGGGCTCTGAATGTTTTTTTATGAAAGTCTATTCCTTCATATCTCTCCAGCTCATTAGAAAAAGTAGCCCAGAGATGGGATTGTCTCCATCCCGATATAAATCCTGAAATTTCGAATTCTTCATCTGTGAGAGTGTTGTCAAAATCATATATTCTTCGGTATTCAAGAGAGGGTCTGACAGAGATGATCCAGTCATTTTGTGGGAGGAAAGTATAGGCTATGCGTGTGTTTAAGGATTTAAT
>JABAOF010013739.1_pt5 | contig 16477 bp, 23 predicted proteins | sample 7062171 | NCBI WGS metagenome assembly JABAOF01 (sample SAMN14538628, study PRJNA623070) | marine sediment metagenome | biome: marine biome [ENVO:00000428]; feature: marine pelagic biome [ENVO:01000023]; material: deep marine sediment [ENVO:00002113] | place: India: Gulf of Khambhat ...
CGTCGAGGCCATCGGCGGTTCGACGGATGCGGTTATTGTGCCGCCGGGGATGCGTCTCGCAAGGACGAAATTGAAGCGGGTTTGTTCAGTTTAGCGGCCCGAAACACCAGCGCCCGGCGCGGGGGGAGGGGAACATCCGGGATCGATCTGTATAAATACACACATCCCCCCTCGCCCCCACCTCAAGGCGGCACCATGAAGATCGTCAGCACCAGCCGCTGGGGTCCTCTCTTCAAGAGACTGAAGAAGACCTCGACCCTTCCTGCCCTCCTTGTCGTGTTCGCGTGCACGTCGCCGACTGGACCGGGACCTTCCGCAACGCTCCTGGTCACAAACGCCACGTGCGGTTCCGGCCAGTGCTCTTCCTTTAAGGTCATGGGTTTCTGGACCCACCAGCCTGTGTATACCCCAGCTGGGCGATGGTTCATGGACTTGGGGACGGTCAGCACGGAATACGCGTGCCTGACCCTGCCCGGCGTTGACAGCTTCCGGGTCGGAACCCCCGACGAGATAACGACCTACTACTGGACGAGTCGTGATTCGCTTTCGTTGGGCATCCTGGAGCCTGGCGAGTGGTTCTTCACAGCCAGCCCGAGCGTGAGTGCGTTTGTTCCGGCGAGCTCGGCAGGATGGAGCGTCACATTTCCAGGCGGAACTGCTGTGACTCCGGCACACGTCTGCTGCTGCTGACTCCCTCGGGGCTGGTGTGTGGCCCGGAACCACCAGCGCCCGGCGCGGGGCCGGGCGCTTGAACACACTCCGGACAGTTGATCCTTATCGAAGGCAGCCGGTGCCTAAGTGAACAGTGGCACTGCGGCTCGCGGGCCACCCATGTATTGGGGTGCCTGGGCATATGCGCCATAGTAGCTTGGCTTCGTAAACTCTGTAATTTGGAGTAGTTGGTTTGTTGGTGTGAGAACTGCAGATTGAGAAGTGTCCCCAATACCATCTCTATCGAGAAGTGTCGCTGTTATTGGAATGTCTGCTGCTGGGTCTTGCGTATCCAGCAAAGCATCGGTAAACGCAACATGCACGGCCTGCATAACCTCCTCCCATACGGCCATGCTGGACCAGGCACCGGGGTCCATTCCCAATCCACCGATTAGTTCTGGGTCAAACCTGGGATCATCAGGCGTTAGCCGCTGCCTTTCAAGTTGGTCTGGAAGGAGCTCCTGGAATCTCCTCAGAACAGACTCGACGCCAACGCCAACGACTCCTTCAATCTCGCTGGGTTCATAGGATTCATGCATGAGCTGATAGAGGTTGGGGACTGTTGATCCCTTCGGCCACAGTGCTGCCAGAACGTCACTAAAGCCTCTAAGTTTGTCGTGTTGCTCGAGTAACATCTGGCCAAGGCGGTTTACATCACGTTCGCTCGCTTGAGAGTTGAGGCCTCTTGTTGAAGGGTCATGTGACTTATTCCGAAGAGCTGCATCCATAGCAAAGATGTGTGAACTGGCATAGCACACTACGAGATTCTGCGCCAATACGTACTGCTTGACCGTTTGGTATTGGGGCAAAGCGAGCCCGTCGGATTCAAGCCGGGAGTCTGTGAGTATAAACACCTTTGGTGCTTCGCCACCGGATATTGGCCTCACCGCTTCCCACGGATACTTAGCCATTATTGCGACTGTCATAAGAGTCCCCTCAACATCAACTGTGAAGCGCAAGGGGTGTGACAGTGCGGACGCCGTCAGAGCAGCTCCGGGTGCTCCCTCTTAAGCCAGGCGCGCACGTGCCGCTGCAGCTCCCGCACGGCCCCGATCAGCTCCGCGCTTTCCGCCTCGGAGATCGCGTCCGCCGAATCGTACATGAGCGCATGGCGCTTCGACCGGCAGCGATCGAGGAATCCAGCGAGCTCCGACACGCCAGAGCCGAGGATCAGCGGCAACGCGGCGATCGTTCTGTAGTGCTTCTGGTCGCGCGCGGCCGTGTAGCCCGAGGCGAGTAGCGCGATCGAACAGAGCCGCAACGCCGCGTCGTACGCGATGACGAAGCGCCACGCGGCCGAGATGTCAGCCCCGGCATCGGCGAGGTCACGCTCGACGCTGGCCAAGTGTGCCTGGATCTCGGCCGCCGACGTGCGGTGACGCTTGAGCCATCCATGCTCGAACCAGGGTTCAAGCGTGCTCATCTACTCCCGGGGCACCGGCGCCCAGCACCATGAGCCTGGGCCCCCGCAGGAGGTTGCTGAGAAAGTGGTCATCCGAGGTCAGGCGGCGCTCGAACTCGCCTCGCTTCCACACCACAGGGTTGATCTCGCGGCCGAGCTGGTCCTGAGCGGGTGCCAGGCGGCGGGTGGTCTCGCGCAGTCCGACATCTCCGACCACCAGCAAGTCCACGTCGCTCCCCGCCTTGGGGCTGGCAGCGGCGATCGAGCCGAACACAAAGGCGAACTCGATGCCTTCGGTGCCAAGCGCGTCCCGCAACACGTCAGCGAGGCCGTCGGTCTTGAGCACAATCTCGCGGAGCGGGCGGAACAGTGGGTGTCTTTCGTTTGCCTTGAGGTACCGTCTATTGCCGTCTCGCCGCTCGGTGAGCAGGTCGGCTGCCACCAGGCGGTCGATCTCCTGGTTGACAGTGCGGGGGGCGAACCCGGTGAGACGCACCAACTCGCGCAGGTAGAACTCGCGCGCGGGATCGACGTGTGTGCGGGCCAGGATAGCACGTCGCGCTTCGGGGCCGAGCAGAAGGTTCGACGACGCCATGCCACGTGTATGCTAAAGGCATACGGTTGTATGTCAATGGCATACGTTGCGGGTCCCATGGGCGAGCCCCATGGAACGTTTCCAGCGCTTCTGGTACCTCCGCCTGGCGACGTACTGCACGCTCTCGCGGAACCCTGAATCGCTACCCGCAGGTGTCGTCATCGTAGCCCTCCCCTCAGGCTATGCCCGGTGCCACTCCTCGCGAAAGTCCAGGGCGGCGCTGCGATACAGTGCTTCCGGATTCGTGTGCGTAAGGTCTACCGTTTCATCGAGCAGGTCACGTCCAATGCCACGATAGCACATGCGGACGAACGTGGAGCATTGAACGGCCTGCCTGTCGTCGAAGATGTTGCGCTTGCTCAGGCGACGAGTCAGGATCGCCCAGAGCGTTCCGAAGAGCTCGCCCACCGGGTACCTGAGACGCTTCTCGTCGTAAGCGTATTGCAGTGCGTCACGCAGCAAACGATCACGCTCCGACGCGGTCAGCGCCATGCCCATGACGCAAGCGTATTCGATATCGTCGCGACACCACTTGGCCAAGCGGCTCTCCATGACGCCGTTTTGCACCTGCCAGTCGGCGACGCTCAGCTTCAGGTCGCTCTCGTAGATATAGATGCTGCCGTCGCTGCGCCCATCATCGCGCCGCTCGCCGAGGAGGAACGCATGGCTCCACCAAGACGGCTTCCCGTCTGGCGTAAGGCCCGCCTGACCATTGCGTATCAAGGTGCCGATCAGATCGGTGGCGCCCACAAGAGCGATGCGTCCGGGCGCGTAGTGGCGGCCGAAGAATTCTGCAAGTTCGAGATTCATGGGTATCATCCGGTGCGTATGCGCTTGGGCGCAGCAGTCTGGTCGGATCCCCGGTGGTTGGGGATGGCGACTCGCTCGGAAGAGCCGCTCAAGAAGGCGAAGGTAAACACCGCAGGTTTGGGCGTACGCCCCCCGGCCGGATGCGCGTTCTAGACAACTGCCATCACGGCAACCATGATCACAACGGAGATTAGAAATAAGAGGTTCTGGAGAGCTCCCGCGATTCGAACGCCCCGCTGCGTGAGTGGAGCCGCGTTGTTTCGCAAATGAAACGAAACACTCATCAAGACTATCACGCCACCGTCGCCAGGGTGATCTGCTGCTTCACCGCCTCGATGGCAATGTTGAGCCTCTTCTCCTCACGATCCATAGTGGCTCCAGATCACGCGCACCAGAAGACAATGCCGCATGCGTCCTTCGCCGCGAAGAACGTGTCCTCGTGCAGATTGCTGTAGTGTTTCGCCCGAGCGTCCTCGATCATCCGACTCACGAATGTCTGGAAGGCGACGTAGCTCTCTAGGAACGTCCGAGGGTCGACGAGCTCTGAGCAATGTCTGCGAAGCACTTCGTCTATGTGGCTCTGGATGTGGTAGAGGCACCCGTGCTCTACTCCAAGCCCCGCCGCCTCTGCGGAGTCAATCAGGACCTCGAGAAACATGGCACGCATGGCGTCCTCCAAACCCGTGCGAGCGAGGCCAAGGGAATGAGCCAGCATACCGCGGCGCCGCGGCCCCGCCAGGCCCCGATTGAGGCATCAGGTACCGCTATTGGGACATCGGAAAACGCCGTGTTCCGCGGATTCTGTCATAGGGTTGTGACAGGCAACGACTTGACGGCCGCGGCGGACAGAGCGGATCAGGACGGGCGCGTCGGCGACGACGCGGAAGCCAAGCTCTTGACTCGAATTGCCGCTTCAGCGTCGCGAGTCCCTGCGCCGCGTCGCGCTTCCATCGCGTGGCGCTCCAGCGCAGGACCTCTTCCCTCTCGTGGTCGCAGACTCGCCATAGACCGCGCGCCGGGAATCGAACCCGAGGCCGAGGCTTTCCCCTTCCTCGGCCCACCGTGGACCATGCGGCTCCCACAGTAGTCACCTGACCGCGCGCGCGGTAACCACCCGCCGGTTACAGCACCAGCGTGACCGTGGCGCTCGGCTGCCCGGCGCCCGCCTTGTCGGGCCGAAAAGCAGTCAGCCCAACACCACTCAAGTGATGTCGGGCCTTGGAGTTGCCCCGCCTGGGATCGAACCAGGACTCTTCTGATCCAGAGGGGTACCCCTAAGGGGCTCAAACCCGGCAAAATGTCACACTAAACGCGGGTTCGTGTCGTCCGTTGCCGGGTTTGAGCGACAAAATGTCGTACTTTGCCGTGTCGCGTCGCGTACACAACAGCGCCCGACGCGGTCGGAGATGGAACGCAACCGCCTGGCACGGCGCCGGACGCTCACCAACCTCCACAACATCACCCGCTGTGTGGCCGGTCGATCCATCAGCCAGCCGCTGATTGGCTGCTATTCCAGGACATGCGCCAGTACTTCCACTGGCCATCAACTTGCCTCAGGACGTCCAGGTACTTCCCGAAATCGCTGATGGTCGGCCCTCCGGCCTTGGGCGTCAATTGCATCTCGAACGTGCCTCGTTCAAACGCCCACTCCGCGGTCACGCGCACTTCCTCGATGTCCACCGTGACCTGCACATCATACTCTGCGAGAGAGGCCTCCCACACGGCGCGCACCGCAGCTCTCCCGACGAGCGCTGGTTGGCCAGGTGGCAGAGAGATGACATCATCGGCGTACACGGCCATCAGACCGTCGAGATCCCCTTCGCCGAGCGCCACAGTGGCACCCTCGTGAAGGTCCCGGATCGCTTGCTCAGCTTCCGTGGTGAGGGGCTGCTCGGTGCAGGCAATGAGCAGCGCGGCAGCGCCCAAAAAGAGGGAGATGATGTGACCGCGACGCATGGTCGGCCTCGCAGGATCGGAAAGTCGAACGACTACCCGTCGATGGCCTGGCGGTCACGTCGTCGGTGGGCGTCCCGTTGAGGCCATCGGCGGTTCGCGGATGCGGCTAATGTCTCGCCAGACCCCTCGGAAACAAGGGCGAAGTCTCTCGGGATTTGACTCACTGGGAGCTAGGATCTCCTGATCCAGAGCGTCGGCGCTAAAGGGCTCAAACCCCGGCAAAATGTCACACTAAACGCGAGTTCGTGTCGTCCTTTGGCGCGGTTTGAGGGAAAAGATGTCGTACTTTGCCGCCTTTATGTGGCACAAATGTCGTACTTTGCCGCCTTGACTCACGAAGTGTTGGCGTACCTTTCTCACAGCACCGAATGTCGCAGCGAGTCACTTCTCTAGTGTTGGGCGCGCTGGTCGGCCTCGCGCCGGGGCTCCGTGCCCAGCAGCCGGCGGCGCCGGATTCGGCGCTGCTCGGCCGCTGGTCGGTGCGCATCGGGGGCGGGCTGTTTACGCTCGCCGTCGAGCCGGACCGCCGGTATCGCGTCTGGCAGCTCGACCATGCCGGCGACACGCTGGTGCTCAGCATGGGCCGCTGGGAGCGCCCGCGCGCGGATGCGTTCTGCATCACCCCGATGGGCCGGGACCCGCTGTGCGGCCCGTCCGCGCTCGAGCGGGCGGACGATCCTGCGGGCGTCGTCGAGTGGCGGTTCGAGTACGCCGGCACGTATCCGTTCGCCTGGACCGCGTACCCGCTGGGTCTCGCGCCGTGGGACACGCTCCCCGCGCTCAGGCGCGGCGCGGAGATCTACGAGCCCGGTGAAGTCGCCGAGCGGCCGCGGCTGATCGGCTGTGCGGTCCCGCTCGTGCTGCCTCCCGGCGTGCCCGGTCCCGTGACCGTGCGCACGCGCTTCGTCGTCGAGCCCGGCGGCACGGTGTNNGACGCTCCCAGCATAGAATCCGGGCGAGCCACACGCAATACTCTCTCAGCAGTCATGCTCAGTGCTTGCGCCTCAATCGGTTACTGAATCGGCGTCGATGTGCTCGACACCCCGAAGCGGGCACCCGATTCCGCTGTCGTACNNCTCGTGCCGGGCGGAGCCGGGGCGGCTCGCGAACGGGTGGGCGGTGAGGGTGCGCGTCGAGATGAGCGTTCCGTTTCCGGAGGGGCGGCGGCGGTAGGGGCCGGCGCTGGTGGAGCAATAGGACGATAGAGCCGGAGGCACGCCATCCTCCGGCGGCATCTGCGCCCGATCGGGCACCACGGCGTTCTCCACCCATGACCACGGCAGGAACTGCGACACATCGTCGCTAAACGTCGCCTCGTATTCCCTCGCGTACCGCTGCGGGTCCAACCGCGAAAGACGATGTCTATCGTGGACGTGATGGCGGCCGGTGGCTGGAAGGACCTCCGGCGCTTCGACTACCGGCTATCGCATGGTCGAGGCCGTCGTCAGCGGATTCACCACGTCGAGGTGACTCAGAAGCACGAGCTCCCCAGTCGTCGCGACGTCGGTGTAGTCGTACTGGTCGAGGCCGTCGGGACCGACTACGATTGCCAACGGCGGAATGAGTATGACATCGTAAGTCTCGTTGTTCGTTTCGAATGCGATCAGGTCAATGTTCATGGGGTCGGTCACGTCGTATACCTTGAGCCCGGCGACGCCGTCGCACACGAACAATGTGGCGCCGTCAATCCCCAGACCAAAGGGTCCCTGCATCGCATAGCTTTCGACCAGCAGCGGATTCGTGAGGTCGGTAATGTCAAGGATGTCGAGCCGATTCACGCCTCCCCCGCAGAAGCTTCCCGCCCTCAGTGTCACGTAGGCATAGCCCTCTTGGGCCACCACGGGATCGCAGCTGGTGACGTGTGCAAACGCGGAGAGCTTCGTCGGGTTCTCAGGGTTGGTATTGTCGTATATGAACATCCCCGTGGTGGATCCAATGAACAGGTAGTTCCCGTACGGAAAGATCGTTTCGATACCCCAGCCGACGTCGACCGTGCTCCAGAGACTTGGATTGACGGGATCGTCAATCCGCACGAGCTGGATGTACGAATCGTGAAGGGCGTACAAGTAGGGGTCGACAATGGTGAACCGGGCCATCGATCCGCCTGTGCCGGTCGCGCCTGTGGGGGCCGCGCTCCTCTCCGCGCTCGCAGGAGCTGCATCAAGCACGTGATTCGTGCGCACGCGCTCGATTAGCGTCAGCTCCCATCCCACGACGACGCCCATGCTCTCATCGGGAGTCTCGACTGGGCTGCCGGCGACGAAGTCTTCCTCGATCCAGGGCGATGGGGTCATATACGGAAAGGCGTCTTCTATCCGTGCGACCTCAACGGCATTCAACGGGTCGGCGATGTCGATGGCGACGAGGTCCACATAGCTGTCGGAGTACAGGGTGGTACCCTTTATTGCCATGTCGACGTTGCCGGGGATCGGGATGAAGGCAATCTTCTGCGGCGAGGATGGGTCGGCGTTGTCGATGACGTGGATTCCCTCGTAGAGCTCGTTGATGTAGATGTAGCTGTCTTTGACGTAGATCTTGCCGGTTGTGCCGATATCTACGGGGTCCACCGCCATGACCGGCGTTCGGAGCTCCGCATAACTGAGGTAGATCGGCGAGAACCCCCATACCCGCTCAGTATCTGAGCAACCGGTAACAACGAAAACTGTTGCCGCTACGAAAACAACCGCGGCGAAGACGGCCGACGCCCTAAGGGATTCTCGCATTTTCGCATGCTCCATGGTTACTACGGTTCGATTTGAGATTCGCGGTGGGGATTCCGCCAATGCGCCACCCCTGATCTCCCAAGGGTTGCTGATAGCCTGCGTGAAGTCCCCACGTCCGCGTCACGTCCTTCTCGTGTTCGTGCCGGGTCACCCAGTCTCCGTCCAATTCGAGTGTGTCCGCCCAAACCCATTCCCGATACGTGACGTCGTGCGTCATCGAGCCAACGGAAGAGAGCGCATGGCGCCTCCCTGCCCGGTGAGCAGCTCCGGCCCCCAACACGCACTCCCCGGGGACACGTGGCCCGCCGCATCACTTTGTATACCCTCCGCGGCCCCGAAGAGTCACATCACGGCGGGTAATTCATGGGATTCCCCGGGGCTGACCGCCCCGGGTTCAGGTGTGCTTCCCTTGAGCAGCCGGGCGCGGGCTCTCAGCACACCACGGGCGCGGTACTGATTCACCGTCCAGAGCTTCTCGGACATCCAGGATTACGCGCAGCTGCGCTAGGCCCACAGGGTCTCCGCACCGCACTGCGACGGGCCAAATGGAAACGCCGGGCGCGAATTCCACGACTGGTACATATAGCAGGCATTGTGGTCGGCTAACTCGGCCCGGGAAGGAGTGAGCACCGCGTGATGGATGACAAACGAAAGCGCCCGGCGCGGGGCCGGGCGCAGTTTGCTCGAGGTCTCTTAGACAGTAGCGTGTCAAGGCTTGCCGGGGACGTGCTCACAGGAAACCTGCCAAGTAGTGAAGCTCCAATTATCAGTGCCCCAGGCTAGGTACAGGGGACCCGTTCGCCAACCTCCCAGCCAGCAAGAAGCAGGTTTGACCCAGCAGTCTGGAAGTTCAACGTGTACGTATTGCTCCATCGACCCTGTCCAGTACCAGTTGTCGAAGTAGCGCGGTGTCCCGGTCGGTGACAGCTTGACGAACAAATCGAAGTCGGCGTTGCACAACTCTCCACACTGCAAGTGCAGAGTGACCTTCTCGTCGCCCTGGAAGATCAAGTTCTCGAGTTCCACGAACGCATACTGGCCATCATAGCCAAAATCGTTGATCGCGGTACAGGCATCTCCACCTGTACCGCCGCACGCGCCGAGAATATCCCCGTGGTCCAGGTGCGCCTGAGCCGCCGCCGTGGCCACCTCCAAGGTTCCTTCGGCGGGCGTGCCCGGCTTGTGGCACAGGACGGTCTTGTCGGCTGCCGGNNACTGAACGTCCGCGTCTGGCGGCACCGTTGGCTGATCCACACAGCCAACGAGCGCGACAGCGGCCAAACATGAAAACAGCATTCTGCATGGATGCATGATTGCACCTCCGAAGCAGGAACTTCGCTCACTTCCCGTCGTTGGTCTGGCGGTCACGTCGTCNNCGAGGCCATCGGCGGTTCGACGGATGCGGCAAAGATGCTGCGCGTCAGACGCGACAACAGACCATTGCTTATGTGAAATGTCGGGATCCCTTACGGCGCTTCCCACCACTCCTCGAACTCGCTGCGCTCCACTGGACGCCACGCAAAGCGAATCCGGAACCGCGCTCGCTGCCGCTTCGTGAGGCCCTGCATCTCGCACGCCGCGGCGAGGTGCAGGCCGGTCTGCTCCTCCCTCGCCTCCTGAGCCAGCTCCGCAACCGGATCCTCGTCGTGATGGAGATAGAAGAAATCCATTCCGCCGCACAACCTGGTCGGAAACCGCAGCTTGAGGTCGAGGGGCACGGGAATCGTGAACGAAACCTGGCAAAGCACTCCTCCTCCCGACGCGGCGAGCAGCGCGGCCAGGAGGACGCCGTTCACGAACTCCTCCACGGCCTCGCGCGGCGCGCCGATGCACAGGGCCACGAGGCGTTGCCACTCCGCCGAGTGATATGCCCGATCGAACTTGACGGGGATCATCCTGAGAACCCTTTCGAACCAAAGGCTCGCGCATGGTCCCGGGCGCTGGGCCCGGCCGGCTGTGCCACCGTGCGCTCCCTGGCGGGAGCAGGGCGACGGTTGGCGGGCGGATCAAAGAGCCGGTGCTCTCCCCGCCGCTCTCCATGCATGGCGCCGGCCGGTGGGGCCGGCCGACGTATTCAATATACCGAGGGGTGTGACAGTGGCTAAGTCAGCGGCCCCATGCGCGACCGCCGGTTCAATCCCAGAGCCCCCCCACTCGTTGAGTCAGAGACTTGGCCCCGCACGTGGCGCACCGATATTGCGTGACCCTCCGGTCGGCGCGCTTCAACTGACTCCGACATCTCCCACACCGGAATGTCGGTCTTATGATCGTGCCACCTTCACGAACAACTTGATAGTCGAAGCGCCCGCGGAGTATGTCACACTTCGGACAAGCAAACAGCGCGTGTTCGTACTCCACCGACTCCGCGCGGCCCTGCCTGAGGACCTCCAGCACCCGCTTGCGCTGTGACGGCTGAACCAGCTCAATGAGATGCTCGAGGCTGAAGTACATCATCCCCACACCGAGCATGAATTCCTGGGAATGGCCGCACGCAGAACACTGAATGACCGTAGAATGCCCCATCTACCCCACCGATGTGACGATTCGTAGCCCACCGCTTCAAGATATCGAGAGCTGTGCTGACGGCTTCACCCGTCATCCCTCCCGCCGCTCGATCCCCGCCGGCAGCACCGGCTCGGCGCGCTCGAGCCGGCGCCGCACGTGGAGCAGCAGCACGTCGTCGGGGAAGACGCTCAGCGCCCCGAGCGCGCCGCCGGGCCGCCAGGCCTTCGCGAGCGCGATCACCCGACGTCGCCACGCGTTCCGGCTCGTGGCTCCCGAAGACCCCCAGCCTTGCGTCCATCCGGCCGGTCCGCTGGTTCCCAAGCAGCGGCAATACGTCTTCGCGTGGAACGGTAGAGCCCCGTGACGGAGCCGGCAGCAGGTGCAGAGGCTCGACGTGAGCCGCTGTGACGGGGCGGGCTGCTGAAGGGTACACAGTGTGAGGCGGCACGGGAGAGCCCGGATTCCGGGTGTACGGCAGCCGCCGGGGCTCGCGTCGCGTGTCAGGGTGATTCATCATGATGGCCTGCCAGTATAATGGTGTGAGACGGGGCGCTGCCGGCCCCGTGCGGGTCTGGGCGGTGGCGCTGGCCGCGGCCTTGGCGGCCGCCTGCGGTGACTCGACGGCGCCGGGGGCGTGTCCGGAGTCCCGCCGTTGCGAGCCATGGCTGACCGTGTTCACTCCGTCCTTCGATGTCATCTTCGAGGCCGACATCCCCACGTATGACGGCTCGGGTCAAACGGTACACCCGGACGTCGCGCGCGTCCCCGAGGGGTTGAGCTCAGAGCGGCTGGATCACTGGCTCGCGGTCACGCCGTATCCGGCGGGCAACGCGGAGTTCGAGAATCCGTCCGTCCTCGCGTCGCGGAACCCCCGGTACTGGGGGGTCCCGCGCGGCCTCGTCAACCCGCTGGCCGTTCCGCGGGACGTGAGCATTCCGGCCGAGGTCGGGGAGCCGCCCGACTTCGAGGACGAAGCGGGCGAGCGGCCCGAGACCATCGACGCCGGCGTTCACGGTCATTTCTCCGATCCCGACCTGGTGTGGGCCGGCCGGCTGGTGGTGTACTTCCGCTACTCGACCAACGCCGACTACATCTTCCGCGCGACCAGCGGCGACGGCGTCGGCTGGTCCCGACCGGAGCTCGTGCTGACCGGGCCGTTCGCTTCGATCCTGTCTCCGTCCGTGGTGCATGGAGCCGCGTGGCAGATGTGGGCGGTCGATGGCCGCAACGGCGGTTGCCGCGCGGCCGCGACTCAGGTGACACGGCGCAAGTCGAGCGACGGCGTGCTATGGTCGGAGCCCGTTCCCGTATCCCTCACCATTCCGGGGCACGTCCCGTGGCACCTGGACGTGCAGTGGATCCCCGAGCATGCCGAATACTGGGCCCTCGTCGCCGCCTACGCCGAGGGCGCCACCTGCGGCGCCACCGATCTGTTCCTGGCGACGAGCGCCGACGGTCTCACGTGGCAGGTGCTGCCGCGTGCCGTGCTGCGGCGGGGGGAGTGGCGCGGGTTCCAGAACGCCGTGTATCGCTCGACGTTCGTGTACGACGCGGCAGCCGATGCGGTGATCATCTGGTACTCGGGCTACACGGGGAGCGAATGGCGTACGGCCGTGGAGCGCGTCCGCCGGAGCGAGCTGGTACGACGGGTTGGGGAGTGACGGGGGGCAACGCCGCGAGCAGCCGATCACATCCTCGCGCGAGCGGGTCTAATCGCGTCAGGTCACCGGCCGAATGCACCGAAGGACCAGGTCCCCTCCGAACGTGACCTGCCTACATCGCGACCTGGCGAATTACCTGCGAGCGCGATCGGCTGGCCAGCAACCGCGTGCCGTCCTTCATCCGCACCTCGAGCCTGACCGTATCGTGCGGCACGAACGTCTCGACCCAGTCGAGATTCACCACGTGTGATCGATGGATCCGGAGGAAGCGATCGGGATTGAGCCGCGCCTCGAGAGCGGTCAGTGTGATGTGCACCAGGTGTCGCTGTCCGCCCGCGTACACCGCCACGTAGTCGTCGCGTGCCTCCAGCCGCGTGATCTCACTGACGGGTACCGGGATGATCTGGCCGCGCCCACGCACGAAGATCCTGGTGAGCCGCCCGCTCAGGGAGAGCGCCGCCGCAGCACATCGCCGTCATATGGGGCATCATCTCAGCGCACCCGCTCATCATTCCTTCCATCATCCCCCGCGAGCGCCCACCCTCATCGGGAACGCAGGAATCCCGGTCACGTTCGCGTTCATCGGTCATTTGGACGTACCTCCATGGTCTAATGTGGTCCCGGCCTCCGCTTCATCCTGTCAATGCCTTGGCCGGATTGCGGTCTCTGCCAAGGGTGGAAATCCCGAACGGGAGGTAGGCCGGACAGAAGCCGGCCAAGCCTGTCAGAATCGGCATCGCGGCAACAGCTGCGACCACGATGCCGATGAGATTCCCCTGCCCGCCCCCGAGCGCGAACAGCCCGGTCGGGATCAGTACTGCTCCGACGAAGAACCGCAGCGTGCGGTCGAGCCGGCCCATGTTCTTCCTCAGCATGTTCTCCCCTTTCCGTTCTTCTTGACTCGCCCGGCGGCACCCAGCTCAGAACGTGTCACCGCCCATCATCACGACCATCATCGCGACCATCCCAAGACTGCCGACGGCCGCCGCCGGCATCAGCCAGTCATGTCGGTCGACGTGCGCTTCTGTGGAGACTTCCGCTTTGGTCGTCACCGACACCGTTCGTACGTCCCCTCCCGTTCCCAGCCGAGCGTCCGCCGTTACGAGATACAGGCCGGGGGTCACGAAGCCATACCGCGCCCGGTGTGTCGCCGCACCAGGGGAACGCACGCTCTGCATGCGGAGCCGATCGACGCTTCCGCCGGGCGTCTGGACTCGCAGCCAGATTTCCCCATCGGTCGGCTCCTGATCGCCGCTGTCCGATAGGAGCAGGGCGCTGATGGTAACTGCGGTGCCGCTGGTCGGCGCAGGGAAGGAGAGCGCGATCGTGAGACCTCCGCTGCTGGCTTCGGCACGCTGCAGCAACCCCTCCGCCTTCTCGCCCTCCATGGGGCCGGCCATGCCCGTCCCCGCGAGCCCACCCGTATGTCCCAGCGCTCCCATCATCATACAGCCGCTGAGGAGCGGGACCCCCGCGACGCCGAGCACTGCTCTTGTCAGTTGCATTTGCGTCTCCTCCCCCGATGTTGTGGCCGCGCATGCGCGGCGGTTGCCTGCTCTAATGGGGTAGACGGGATCGCGTGCAAGAGGGATACACCTCGCGTGCCCTCCATCACCCCGCGCGCCGCCAGATGTGTGGGGTGTATCCCTTGCGAGCCGAGCTCCGTGAAAGGAGATGAGGGAGTGCCGCAACGGCACGACTTCCTCACGGACATCAACATTGCGATCGGGAGAGAACTCCGGGTTTCGATGACCATGTCCCTGACGCGCGGAAGGCTGCCCTCAGCAACCCGCAGCCCCACGAAGACGATGAGCATCACCCTGGTCGACCGGGACGACGGCCACCTCGGCTCCGACCTGAGTCGCCGCGCCGTTTCCCCCATTTCCAGTGGGGTTTGCCCCACTAGGGGATGCCCGCGTCAAGGTTCCTTGCAGCCAACTCGTTGTGCCCCAGCGACCTGCGGTTGTCGTAGCACAGGGCACAATTGCTGCGAATGGGGCGGGAGAGCGGAATCAAGCGCCCTGTCTCTTGCCATGGGGGGTCGGCCATGCCCGCTGAGCAAGCGTCCAACTGCGGCCTCCGGTCGGGGGCGGTATTGGGACGTCGAACGTCGCTGGCCGTTCCGTCCACGCCATCGCGAATCCGCTCACCCCAACCGTACACCCGCCGAACAACTCCGGCGTCTGTCTCGACCTCCTGTCCAGACCAGACCGTACACCCGTCGCGGAGCCCATGGCGGCGGGGGGGCTGTTGGGGCAGAGGAACCGGCGCCGGCCGAAACTCGAGCGAAGCACGACGACGGTCTCGCAGCTCCGCCATCAACCGGTTTCGACGACCCGTGGTGCAGGTTCTAGCTCAGCCCACGCTCCTCTAGCCGCGCACCGGTGCGGGGCGCTCCGAATCCCGGTCAAACGAGGTGTTGTTCTTTGATTCCGAGCCGCTACCGTGGGGCAACGCCTGTAGGTAGGTCGCTCGACGAGACGGGAATGCGCGCGGACACAGGTCAGTAACGGAGGTCGCCATGAAAAACTACACACCCGATTTCTCGCTGGACGTGCGGGGCGTCAAGGGATTCTGCCCCGCAGGTGACGCGTACGCGCAGCAGCAGATGGAGGCCGGAAGCATCCCTGTGCTGTCGTGTGAGGGACCCTGCATCCGGGGAGAAATCGCGCGGCTCGCTGCAAGCCACGTCGCGCACGACGTCCCCTCCCTCGCGCGCGCCTGTCACGCCGAGGCGTTTTTCGTGCCGCATTCGTCGATGGCACAGTGGGTCAAGCATGCGGACAAGGCCGTCATGGTCGATGGCTGCTTCCTCAAGTGCCACGGGCGCGTTCTGCAGGGAATGATCGACGGGGAGAAAGTCGTTCACATCGATGCGCTATCATTGTACAAGCGGTACACCGATCTCTTCTCGATCGACGACGTGCCGGAAGAGGAACGGAAGGTGGTAGCACGAGAGGTAGCTGACAAGATCATCGCGAAGCTGGAGCAGGAAGGCTCAATCGACGCGAGTACGGCGGCTGCGTGAGCGGACGGACCACGCTGGGGAAGCGGTAGAGACGTCGCCTGCGCGGGACTGCGAGACGTGCGCCGGAAGGGCGGCGAGACCGATCGTGCGTGCTGTCTTCGGCGGCGTTGGGTATATCCGCGACCCAGGGGGTGGGGTGACGGGGTACGAACTCCTCACAGGAGGGAGCAATGGAAGCCTCTGGCGATCGGCCTCCCCTGGCGCACGTTGTCGCGGAGCTGTCAGAACCTCTGCTTCGGTACCTCGTGCGATACGTTGGAGAACGCGCCGTCGCTCAGGACCTCCTCCAGGAAACACTGATCCGGATCGACCGCGGCCTGCCCAACTTCGAGGGGCGCGCGAGCCTGAAGACGTGGGCCTTTTCCATAGCCACCCGGGTTGCCGCCGACTATTTCCGCAAGCCGGCTAACCGAGTGCGCATCGTCGACGTCGACGAAACGGCGGAATTGTCGGATACCGACCGCTTGGTGGACCAGCGGCTCGTTATCGACGAGATGAACTCTTGCGTACGGGAGGTCATCGACAGCCTCCCGGAGGACTACCGGGCGGCTATTGTGCTCCACGACCTCGAGGGCCTATCCGCGATAGAGACCGCCGAGGTTTCCGGCTGCTCCGTCGCGACCGCGAAGATCCGGATCCATCGGGCCCGGCTCCGCCTCAGGCAGGCGCTGGAGCGAGAGTGCGTCTTCTACCGCGACGACGACAACGTGCTCCGGTGCGACCGGAAGCCGGTGACGGTGCTAGCTCCCAACCGTGTCGTGGACGGGGGAGCGCCAGGTCCGAGGGGAAGTGACGCCTAGCCGGCGCTTCCAAGAGCGGTGCTCGACGGGCAGACGGCTTTTAAAGTGAACACGACTCCCGCACAAAGCGGGCACACTCCCCTGAAAACGCAAGAACGCGACAGCAGCTAAGCCGCCATCGCGTCTCGAGTTGCCCCGCCTGGGATCATTGCGCAGCAGAGCGCGGCCGGGCGCTGCTGGGCGGGTGGCGCTCCACCAGGACTCTTCTGATCCGGAGCGTCGGCGCTAGGGGCTTCAAACCCGGCAGAATGTCGTACTAAACGCGGGTTCGTGTCGTCCGTTGCCG